>Ga0256913_10001438_pt1 | contig 12202 bp, 9 predicted proteins | sample Axial_MatmetaG_FD_185970 | JGI IMG/M metagenome (GOLD analysis project Ga0256913, IMG submission 185970) | Deep-sea worm associated microbial mat communities from Axial Seamount, Juan de Fuca Ridge, Pacific Ocean - Axial_Mat | ecosystem: Environmental > Aquatic > Marine > Oceanic > Microbial...
CTTTTATTATATTACGCAGTGTTAGTATATCTGCCTCAATCTCACCGGGAAATTTTCTGTAATATACTTCGTACTCTTGGATCGGATAATAATAACTTAGAGTAATGCAAAATCCATTTTTCAATGAATAACCTAATGCAAAATTAATAAGAGAAAAAATTTCATCGGAGATCTTTTTATATGAATAAACATTTTCAGCATTCCCATAATTATTATGCCAATTAACTCCGCTAATTAAATAGATATTCGACTTGTAAAACCGGTAACGAAGAAACAATCCGTATTCAACCCCTGAATAAATTTCATCGCCAAAAAGTATTCCCGGACGAAATTCCAGACTAAAATTTCGTGATATATTAATTCTTCCGCTCAGATAAATGCTTATAGGGTAAATTCCGGTTTCCAACTTTTTTTCCCCCGCATCATCTTTATTAAAAAAAACGGTAGAAATTTCATATAAGGCTCCTAATTTAACACTACCTGCTTCGGGAAATTCTGTTTGGGCAAAGTTGAATGAGGATAGAATAACAATAAAAAAAGGAATTTTTTTAATACTTCTCATTTTATTCCTCACATCTTTTTATTATTTGTCGTACAACTTGACAAGCCGAAAAAGCGGCGGAAAACCCGTTATCAATATTGGAAACGGTAACGCCGGATGCACAAGAATTGAGCATACCGAGCAAAGCCGATAATCCGTTAAAACTTGCGCCATAGCCAACACTGGTAGGCACCGCAAAAACCGGAGCTTCAGCAATACCGCCAATAACCGAAGGAAGTGCTCCCTCCATTCCGGCAACTACAACTATTGCCGATGCTTTTTGAATTAATTCCGTGTGTTGGAACAATCTATGGATTCCGGCAACTCCGACATCGTTCTTCATAATATACGGAACTTCCATCGCAAGGCATACCTCCGCAGCTTCCTCAATTACAAAGGCATCGCCGGTACCCGCCGAAAACAGAGCCACAAAAGGTTTGTTAATTTCCACATCTTTTTTTTTCGGAGGATTAATTAAAAACGTACGTGCAACTTTATTTAATCTGCCGGTGGTAAATTCTTTCAAAAGAAATTCTTCATGTTCTTTTTTAATTCGTGTATAAAGTATAGGATACTCAACTTCCTTAAATTTTCGGGAAATAATTTCAATCTGCTCAATACTCTTAGGTTCAGCAAAAATCACTTCTGCAAGCCCTTGCCTCAATCTGCGATGATAATCAAAAGCCGTATGACCAATCTCGGCTTGATTAAAAGGCCCTTCCTTTAATTCTGCAAGAGAATCCTCAACAGAAATTTCACCATTAGCAACTTTATATAATAATTTCAACAGTTCTTTTTCGTTCATGCTCTGCCTCCGCCTCGCTTGTAACCTTCCAAGTCCAAAGTAATCCATTTATATCCCATTGCCTTACCTCTGGAAACAAGGAGGTCTTTTTGCTCAACAGCAAAGATAATCTCTTCGGGAGTAATTTCAATACGCAAAAATTTTTCTCCGTTACTTTCACAAACTCTGATTCTGAAAATTTTTGCTCCTGCATTCCACATAATGTTTTCCAGCTCTTCAATATTACCTATATCGGTTTTTTCAATTTTTATCCCTGTCATTATACGGGTACTCAAACAAGTGTCGGAAGGTTTATCGGCAATATAAATTTTATTGTTTCGCAACACTTCCCTTATCTCCTCTTTTGAAAATTCGAACAAAGCCAGAGGAGCTTCTATACCACTTTCAATTGCCGCTCTGTGCCCCGGTCTAATTTCCCCTTTATCGGAATGATTATAACCGTATATTACTGTTTTATATTCTTCCCCCATTAAATTTGCCGTAATTGAGAAAAGATGTTTGCGGCAATAGTAACAACGGTTTAAATCATTTTTTATATAATTTGCATCTGAAAATTCGTTACTATGAATTATTTTGTGTTCAGCCCCGATTTTTTTTGCAAACTGAATTGCTTCTTCCAAATTTTTGCGGGACATGCTTTCGCTTTCCTGAGTAACTGCAATAAATTTGCCGCCTACGAAATCAGAAATTTTTTTTGCAGCCCACAATAACATTGCACTATCGGTACCACCGGAATATGCAACTATTATTCCCTGCTTTATTTTCCCGCACAAATAATTATTTAACCTCTCTAATTTGTGCATTAAATCGGAACTATATTTTTGACTTTCTGAAACTAAGTAATTCATATTTACCAATAATTTTATACTGCAAACTTATTTTACTTCGAAATTTAATTCTGTAATTAATTTATCTTGTATAATCTTTAAGGGTTGATTGGTTTCAACGGAGATACGTTTACACTCTTCATATTCGGGCAATGTTTTACTGCTTCCATCCGGATAGATAATTTTTTTAACTGCAATAACACCAAAAGAAGTTGTTATTTTACTTAATTCTCTTTTCAATTTTATTCTGTTCAATTTTTTTTTTCGTATTCCTATTGTTGTGGTTTCATCAAAAATAATCTTTAAAATTTTCTTTTCAAATTTTTCATCATATATTGTTGTAAACAAAAAGCCGGGTCTCCCTTTTTTCATTATTACCGAAGTTACAAAGGCATCCGCTGCACCTGCCTCAAGAAGCAGAGTAATCAAATTAGGGAAAAGTTGCGGATTCATATCATCAACATTAAAACTTAGCTCAACCTTTTCATCAACATAATATTTTTCTTCCGTAGTTCCTATTACAATTCGTAAAACATTAGGCATCCCTTCCAAATCCTGTGTCCCCGCACCATAGCCTGTTTTTTTAATAACATAAGGAGGTACTGTCTCTTCGGAGTTTTCCGTAAGGACCGAAAGAATTGCAGCCCCGGTAGGGGTAACCAGTTCCTTATTAACAGGGCCATGTTTTATTTCAAACCCGGACAGTAAACATGCTGTAGCCGGAGCAGGCACGGGGAAAAATCCGTGTGCAATTTGTACCATTCCCCCGCCAACGGATATTGGAGAATTATAAACTTTGGAAATACCAAGCGAAAGAAAAGCCATTGCGGTTCCGGTAATATCAATTATTGCATCAAGTGCACCTACTTCGTGAAAATGAATTTTATAGGGGGTTGTACCGTGAACTTCAGCTTCCGCTTCGGCAAGACGAGTAAAGATTCTTTTTGCAAGTGTTTTTACATCGGCGGGAATATCTCCTTTATCAATTATTTGTTCAATATCCGTAAGGTGGCGATGTACATGCTCCTGCGGATAAATAACATCCGTTTTTGTTGCCTGTAAACCGGCTTTGTTCACTTTTTTTATTTCAAGTTTTACTTGCGGTAAATTTAATTTACGAGGTAAATCCAATAATAAGCGTTCATCTAAACCGGCATCAATAAATGCCCCTAAAAGCATATCACCACTGATACCGCTAAAACAATCCAAATATAAAATTTTCATAAAATATTCCGCTCATTTAAATTTAATGCGTATGGGGAATCCCCTTTATATGCATGGTCAAATGTTCTTTATCGTCCAAATTATCAAGCCAACCGTAATCTGCATTAGATTTTTCATCCAAATTTTTTATATACGGTTTAATATCAATTAACGGTGTACCGTCAAAAACATCAAGTCCTCCGGTGTAAATTTTATTGCCTTCAATCTTTTTTATTTTAACAACACTAATACCGATAGGATTTGGTCTTGCCGGCGAGCGACTGGCAAAGAGCCCCACTTTTTTCCCTTTTGCCCAAGGCGGCTTTATAAGCATTTCAACTTTTTTCTTTACACGATGAAGATAGTAAAATAGAAAAATGTATTTGAATTCATTTAAGTTTTCGAGTCCCTGAACATATTCGGGAAACAACTCAACAATAAATTCGTTTTCATCGTATTCAATGGGTTGAAAGGGAGCAACATCTTTGTATGGTGTTCTGATTACACCGATAGGTTTTATTTCGAAATTTTGTTTTTCCATTTTATCATTAAAAAAATTGCTCCTTCTGAGAACTCAAAAGAAGCAAAATATCATTGAATTATTGAGTGTTTCTCACATCATGTAATCTATTATCTGTGCAAGTTTTCTTTTTAGTTCTTTACGTTCAACAATAAAATCCACAAATCCGTGCTCCAATAAAAATTCCGACTTTTGAAATCCCTCGGGCAAATCACGTCCTATTGTTTCTTTAATAACACGAGGACCTGCAAAACCTATAAGGGCTTTAGGTTCGGCAATATTAACATCACCTAACATAGCATAACTTGCCGTTGTCCCGCCCGTTGTCGGGTCGGTTAAAATTGAAATAAACGGGAGTTTTGCATCGGCTAATTTTGCGAGCCGTGCACTGGTTTTTGCCATTTGCATCAATGATAATGCGGCTTCCATCATTCTTGCTCCGCCGCTTTGAGAAATGAGCACCATTGGCATCTTCTGCTCATAAGCTCTATCAATTGCACGTGCAATTTTTTCACCTACAACAGAGCCCATCGAGCCTCCGATGAATTTAAAATCCATACATGCAAACGAGACTTTGTGCCCTTCAATTTTTCCTACTCCGCATTTTACGGCATCATTTAAACCGGTTTTTTTTATTGCAGCATTAATTCTGTCTTTATATTTTTTTGTATCTTCAAATTGAAGCGGATCTGCCGAACGCATTTTTTTATCATATTCTTTAAATGTTCCCTTATCAATTAAAAGAGAAATGTATTCATTGCTGCCAATGCGGAAATGATAACCGCATTTATGACAAACCCACGAATGAAGTTCCAATTGTTTAACGTGAATAATTTCATCGCAAGATTTACATTTAATCCATTGTCCGTCAGGAACATCTCGCTTTATGTTTTCCGTAGAAATATTTTGTTTTGTTCTTGTAAAAAATCCCATGGTCTTCCTTATTCTTCTACTGTTACAAATAGTGTAATTACTGTTCTCGGATTCAGAGGATCGTTTGAAGTTACGGCTATCACTCTGCTCTTCATCCCTTTCATTCCGCTTGTATCCATCTCAATTTTTATGTTCCCGGATTTTCCCGGTTCAAGATTATCATTACTTAACAATGCTGCCGTACAACCACAAGAGGTTTGTACATCTTTTATTATTAAAGTTGTATCTCCGATATTTTTTATTTTCAAATCCCATGTTAAAACAGTCCCTTCTTTTACGGTACCGAAATTATGTTTGGTGTTTTCCACCCAAATATGCGGTGTTGCAATATCTGTTTTTGCAACTTCTTCTTTTGTTAAGATGTTAGCATAAATTACCAAACGATAGCGTGGATTTAGTTTATCATTACTAAAAATATTAATATATTTTTTTTGCCTTCCCGAACGTCCGGAAGAATTAAAAGTAACTTTAATTTTTGTAGATTCTTTGGGTTGTAAAATATCTTTATTCGGATTTGCCGCCGTACATCCGCACGATGAATGTACTTTATATATTTTTAATTCTGCATCACCGTTATTTATTACTTCAAAATTATGAGAAACAACCGAACCTTTCACAATATTTCCGAAATCGTACTCTTTTTCCGTGGAATAAATTTTTGGACCCACTAGTTGGGCAAAAAGGGAAGCGACCTCAAGAAAAAAAACAATCGTAAAATACTTCAGAATTGTGATATGTGAAAATTTCTTGTTCATAATTATTATCTGTAAAACGTTTTACTTACGTTTTACTACAAATTCCTTTAAGTAGTCAGGTTCCAATAAATCATGGTCGAAAGTTACTAAATCCTTACCAAAAATATAACCCCATTTTGCAACGGCAGAAGCCGTTGGCGAAGAGAGGTTAAAATAATCGGTTCGGCACATATAATTTCCAAACAATAAATCCGTTTCATTTTTATAAACAGAAAATTCGCTTTTATCCAATAACGTTGTTGCTTTCAAAATTTTTACGGTACTATTTTCAGTTTTATATTTTGCAAAATAGATTTCATTAATATTTGCATTGTTTGCAATAATAAATTCGGTTCCGCCTGGTAAAACCGAAGAAAGTTGAAAAGCCAAAGCATCGAAAGTAGGGACCGGGATAATGGAAATATCTCTGCCTGCGGCCAATCCCTTTGCAACGGTTAACCCTATACGCAAGCCGGTAAACGAGCCGGGTCCTATGGAAACGGCAATGGATCCTATATCGTTGAGTTCCACCTCAGAGTTTTTCAACAAATCGGAAATCATTGGCATAAGTTTTTCGGAATGCACAAACTTCTTTTGAAAATTAATTTCGGCAAAATCTTTTTCGGTAAGTAAAACCGCGGCACTACATAGTTCATCCGATGTTTCTATTGCCAATATCTTTTTAAATTTTAACATAATCTATTTTTTGTTTATTTTAATTTTACGTTTAGTTCCGCCTTGATGTGTTATTTCAATTCTGAAAACATTTTTCGGAAGAATTCTATAAAACATATCCGCCCATTCAATAAGAGTGATTGCGGAAGCATCGCTTAAATATTCCTCAAACCCGATATCATATAATTCAACTTCTCTTTTTATTCTGTAAAAATCAAAATGATTGATTTTTATGCTACCGTAATATGTGTTTACAATTGAAAAGGTAGGACTTGTTACTTCTTCAATCCCAAAATATTTTGCAATTTTTTTGATAAAAAAAGTTTTTCCCGTACCGAGGTTCCCGATAAAAGCAACAATATCGCCTTTGTTGAGGGAACCGGCAAATTGTAGGGCAATTTTTTCAGTATCCCTTTCCGAATTAATCATGACTTCAAACGGAAATTCCATCACGCCTTGCTCTCCATAGTAATTACGGGTAAAATCATCTCTTCCATAGAAACACCTCCGTGTTGGAAAGAATCTTTATAATAAGAAAGATATTTGTGATAATCCGTAGGATAAACGAAATAATAATCTTCTTTCGCAAAAATATAACTAATGGTAATACCTCTGCGAGGCAATTTATATTCCAACGGGTCCTTTACAAATATAGCATGCTTATCGTCTGCTTTTAAATTTTTCCCATACTTAAACCGTAAATTGTTAGATGCTTCTCTATTGCCCAAAACTTTTGAACCTCGCAACGAACGAATGCTGCCGTGATCTGTTGTTACAACAATTTTGGCGTTTTTCATTTTGGAAATTTCTTTAAACATACCAAGTAAAGAAGAATGCATAAACCAACTGTTTGTTAAAGAGCGGTAAGCCGCCTCGTTAGGAGCAATTTCTTTTAGAACATCGGAATCGGAACGACTGTGAGCAATCATGTCTAAAAAGTTTACAACAACAGCCATTAAATGTGTGTTTCTGTGAGAAGCTATATGTTGCTGAAAATTACGCCCCACTTCCGGATTAATAATTTTCATATACTTTAAATCGTTATTCAATTTTATCCCTTTCCGTTGCACCAATTTTTCAAATAATTCTTTTTCATGTTTATTCATACTCCTTTCATCATCATTGCCGCTAACCCATAAATCAGGATAAACGCGTTCAATCTCGGAGGGGAAAAGTCCGGCAAAGAGAGCATTACGAGCATAAGGTGTTGCCGTAGGAAGTATGGAATAATAATAATCTTTTTTTATATCGAACATTTCTGTAAGATGTTTTTCCATTACAAGCCATTGATCTGCACGCAAACAATCAATAACAAAAAAGAAAACAGGTCCGTTTCCTTTATCTACAAGCGGCAAAACATAATTAGCCGCAATTTCAGTAGTAAGCATGGGTGTTTTGTAATCATCAATATCATTTACCCATTTTTTATAATTGCGTTCAATAAATTTTCCAAATTCTTGATTTGCTTCACGGCGTTGTGCATCAAGGGTTTCACGCAAATCAATTTCTGGATGCGCATCAAGTTCCAAATCCCAATTGACTAATTTCAAATATATTTCAATCCAATCTTCATAATCCAAATCATCCATTAGCATACGACTTATTTGACTAAAGTCTTTCATGTAATCTTGTTGTACATATTCTCCGGAAATCTTTTGTCCATCCAAAATACGTTTACAAACCATAAGCATTTGAGAAGGCACAACCGGTTTAATTAAATAGTCGGAAATTTTTTGCCCGATAGCATTATTCATAAGAGATTCTTCTTCACTTTTTGTAACCATTACCACCGGTACATTCGGGGCAATCTCCTTAATTTTGGAAAGTGTTTGCAGCCCCCCCATGCCGGGCATCATTTCATCCAAAAAAATCAGCGAATATTTTTTTTCGCCAACCAATTGGATTGCATCTTCGCCGTTTGAAACAGTTTCAATTTCATATCCTTTCTCCTCAAGAAAAATAATATGAGATTTCAACATTTCTATTTCGTCGTCAACCCAAAGTATTTTAAATTTATCCATTTTATTTGCCTAATCTAATTTTATTATTTTATTTCCTATTTACTGAATTGAGATATGAACATCAAGTCCCGCCTCGTTGGTTGTTGTAGGTGGAATTTTAGATGCTCCTTCCGGCTCTACTGATGTACGTTTGAAAAAGAGAGACAACGTAACACGAGAACTCATTACATATTTTACACGAGGCTCAATAGAAACACGCTTGGTTCCATCTTGCGGCTTCCCCTTTTTATCAAACCTTTCTCCCATTTGATAAATTAATACCGAATTACGCCCTTGTGTATATGCAAAAGATATTTCAATATCGTTTTTTAACGAAAGCCCGAATAAGGGGAGTGAAAAACCGGACTTACCAAAGCTTAAAGAGATATTCATATCATTGGAAAATGTTTCCGTAGTTGCTTTTGTAGCAATTCCTAAAGTGTAATCTTTCTTTGTCGAATATTTTATATTTCCCTTAACATTACCTCCCCACAGCTCTACAAAAGTTAAGTTTAATCCGATAAGAGGTGAAAACCCGTACGTAACTTTTTGCATTTGAATTTGCTCGTTACCGTCGGCGCTTAACTTCCATCCTTCCGTATATTTGGAGGTATAACTATGTGTAAGCGAAGCTCGTTTAAACAATTTTTTTACAAGGGGAAGTTTTTCCAACCCCGACCAGCTTATTCTCCAGTTAGCACGCGGAATATATTGCGCAATATCTTTTAATACGGGAACATTGGCAAGCAGCGGCAAAGATTCCAATCCTTGTACAAATGCTTCCGAAAGACTTTTATTAGGGTCGGGGGCATTGGGATCGTAAAGATTATTAATTGCTTCTACGGAAGCCCCCGCTATAGGAAATGTTAAAAAAGACCTATTCAAATTTCCGGAGGCGGTTGTATTAATTATTGTAATTGCTCCGGTTAAAGAATCAACTTCCAATGAAGTGGATTTGTTATATCCCCAACCCAAATCCCAGTTAACATCAAGATTTGCACCTTTCCAAAGTGGACGCCTTGTTTTAATTGTAAAGTTATTTTTTTGTGAAAACTTATCGGAAAGTTGTCCACCCGAAGCCCTCGGACCGGGGTCGGATGTAAAACCGAATTGATAAAGTCTGCTTGGTCCATTAATATCATCTTGATGAGGTCCCCAAAAATTCCAAAAACCCGTACCAAAAGATTTTAAACCGCTACTTGCCTGCGAATTATTCTGACTAAAATTAAAACTTATTTGGTCATAATCGAAAAGGACGTATTTTATTGAACTTAGCATTATTCCCAGTACACTGTTAAAAACAGAAGGTTTTTCAACAACTTTAGTCCTCTTTTTTTCTTCCTTATCTTTTTCCGCTTTTGTCTTTATTTTATTTTCGATATTCTTTTTTGAATATTTGCTTGTACGTTTTTTTCTGCCGGTTGTTTTCTTTTTTGTACTTCCCTTGGCAAAAGCAAAAAGAGGATCCATAATAGATTTAAGTTTAACCTGTAAGGTTCCGCTAATTCTATTAGACCAACCGGCACTTCTTCCCAAATCCGGTTGTGCAAAATTATTTCGCCAATGATAGGATACCGAATAACCGGCAGAGAAAATGAAAAATTTGTTTAGATTAAAAAGCGAAGGCATTTTCGGCTTTGCATTAATGGATATTTTTTGATTATATCCGTTATCTCTGCCAAACAACTCACCGTTAAAAATATCATTCCATATATCTTTTTCCGGACGGTCGATTCCGTTTTCGTCCGTTAGCAAATGGACAAGCGAAGAGTTAATGGTTAAATCGTATCCGGAAGAAAGATTTAAAAATCCTCCCTCGGTTAACTTCCATCTGAAATTAAAACCACGATTAGCCGTAAAATCGCGACTAACATTCGCCGCAACATTAGCTGTTCTGCTTTTAGTGTAGCTGTAACTGCGTTTGGCAGACAGATTAGCATTAAACGATTGAGGTGTAAAATAAATTTTTACATTTCTGTAATCTTTAAATATTTTAAAGAAAATTCCAATTATGGGTAAATTAGCCGGTTGAAAGAAATTATCGTTACTGAATTTCGCACTATATCTGCCACTTCCGTTCCAACCCCATCTGTTGGCAAATTTTGTTGAAGGACTGCGAGAATATGAATTGTTAAAACTGTAATTAAATGAAAGTCCGTTTATTGTTTCGCGTATATACCATTTTTTTGAAGGGATTTGCAACTTAATATTAGAAACAGATATTGTATTACTGATATTTATTGTTTCCGTTTCTTCTCTTAAACTATCCGGATTAGCAATACTTTCAGCAGCTTTTTCCACAAGAATATCGGTCTGCGGTTTGTATAAAGGTTTGGAAATTGATTCCGAGTGGGAAACATTAATAGATAAATTACTACCGGGCATTTTAAATGGCAATAATTTAAGAATATTAAGATTACCCTGAACATTCCAAGTTCGTGCATCAACACGTTTACCGAATCTATCCGAAAGTTTATGGAAATACGGGTCGGTTTGTTTGAACGAACCGCTAACGGTTAAAATATCGGCAAATTTTATAGAAGCATTGGCACTTGTAGCCCATCCGGGTGTTTCATCGGCACCCACAACTCTCAGTTCGTTAACCCATAGATGCCCCGATACTTCTTGAAACATTGTTCCTACATTAGGCGGATTATAAATACCGAGAGCCAAAAATGCAACCTTAGTTAAACTAGGCTTACCCCTTATGCCGTAATAATGTCCGGGTTTCCCGGGTACCGAAATACGATATACGGAATCTACAAGTTCAGGCGGTCTGCTTGCTTTTATTGCCGTTAAATCATCAAAGTTGATATTTATCTCTTCCCAACCGGCTTTTGTAGGACGAATATATTCGTAGTAATTTGTACTATCTGCCCCGAACCGGAAATATAAATCTGTTGCATAATCTTTCTCGTTTTTGTAATACGAAATTGACCCGTTCGATGTATCCAAATCTCCGTGTACAAAAAGTTTCATAGCCGAATAATTAAATACATCCAAGCCCTTAACCAAATATTTTACGATTGTTCTGTAATCACCATCCTCAAGATTGTTAATAATCATGTCAAGAGATTGCTCGTTTTTAAGAATATTCTGTTCGGGATTTGTTCTGTCTTTTTCTCTAACAATTCCCGGAGGGCTGTAATAAAAAGGATTTTCTTCAATACTTACATTGGAAATTGTTAAAACGGTATCTTCCGCAGTTACATGGGTTCCGTCAACAATTTTCTGCCACTGATTCCCTACAAGATTAAATTCGGTTAATTGAAAATGTATATCGGAATTAACCCCGCTAACCCAAAGACGTAAATATTCCACCAATGAAAAGGTAGGATTCCCAATCATCTTTTTATATTCTTTTAAAGGCACTTTTATTTGATACCAAGTTGATTTTTCGCCTTTATCGTTAATTGCTCCGCCACCGGAAATATAAGGGTTACGAGCAATAGACGTATCTAAGGGGATATCGTAACGAAAATAATTATTAATTTTATCTAATTTTTTATTTCCGTTCATATCTTCGCTATCGGGGAAACGTCCGATATCGGAAAGTGCCGCGTTTCCTTGAGTTCCGTTAATTCTAAGAAAATGTTCGGGTAAAAATCCGCCGGAAATTAATTTAAAATCATCTCCGTTCGGATCCGGATTGTTTTTAGGATCGTATCCCGGTTCGTCAACGTTACGTAATCCGTCAATACCGGTATCTTCCCCTTCATCAATAATATCGTTCCACGGCTCTTTATCTTCAGTATCCAACTTTAAGTTTGGAATTATATCCTCACTAATTTGCCCCAAATCCAAATGCAATACTGCACCGTCTGGAGCATCAAATATATTTATCCAAAATTCAATGGCCTCAATTTTTTCTTCCACAAGGTTATTCGCAGTGGACGATAGAGATTTCATCATACCGCCCCAAGCTTTATCGGAATTACCGACTAAATCTGGATTGTTATTATAC
>Ga0256913_10001439_pt1 | contig 12195 bp, 15 predicted proteins | sample Axial_MatmetaG_FD_185970 | JGI IMG/M metagenome (GOLD analysis project Ga0256913, IMG submission 185970) | Deep-sea worm associated microbial mat communities from Axial Seamount, Juan de Fuca Ridge, Pacific Ocean - Axial_Mat | ecosystem: Environmental > Aquatic > Marine > Oceanic > Microbial...
GCGCGCCTTTGGCGGAGCTTTTTGGCTATGCCACGGCGTTGCGCTCCTTGACAAAAGGAAGAGCGGCGTATTCGATGGAACCCTCTCATTTCGAGAAGGTTCCAATGGAAACACAGGAGAGGATTCTCGAGAGGACAAAACTATGAGCGTAGCAACGCAACAACAGACTATAAGGATACGGCTACAAGCGTTCGACCATCGGATTCTAGACCAGTCCGTCCAGGAAATCGTCAGAACCGTGCGTCGCACGGGGGCGGTTATCGCCGGCCCGATACCGTTGCCCACTAAAATCGAGAGGGTCACTGTGAACCGCTCTCCTCATGTCAATAAAAAATCTATGGACCAATTCGAAACCAGGATCCACAAACGGCTTCTGGACATCTTGAACCCCACCGCCAAAACGGTCGACGAATTGAAAAAGCTCAACCTCCCGGCGGGTGTGTTCATCACCATCAAGATAGGCTGAGGACGCGTAACGCCCACAGAGGGCTCCAAAGGGAATACCTGAAAATGGAAAAGACACTCATAGGCATTAAAAAGGGCATGACCCAAATATACGCCGAGGACGGCACCGTGGTTCCGGTAACCGTCATACAGGCGGAACCGTGCGTCGTGCTGGAGAACAAAACGAAAGAGAAACACGGATACTCCGCCATACAGATCGGAGCCGGAACGCGCAAGGCGAAGAACGTCTCGAAGGCCGTCAGGGGCCATTGCAGGGCGGCGGGCCTTGAGGACGCCCCCCCGGCGACGATAAAGGAGTTCCGCCTCCAAAAGGATTCTGAGATGAATCCCGGCGACAAAGTGGATCTCTCCACTTTCGCCGAGGGAGAATTCGTCGATGTCACCGCAAACACGAAAGGCCGCGGCTTCCAAGGCGTCGTCAAACGCCACAATTTCGGCGGTGGCCGTTACAGCCACGGTGGCGGATGGAAAAGGAAACCAGGCTCCATCGGTCAGTGCGAATTCCCCGCCCGGGTTTTCAAAGGCAAAAAGCTGCCGGGACGCATGGGCGCGGTCCAACGCGTCTCCCAAAGCCTGAAAATCGAGAAGATAGATCTCGAAGACAATCTAATATGCGTGAAAGGCGCCGTCCCAGGGCCGGTTGGCGGAACAGTGCTCATACGCGCCGCTAAAAAGAAGTAAGGTGGCATCATGGCGAAAACATCATTGAAAATAACGGACGCGTCCGGAGCCGATAAAGGCGAGTTCAAGCTCAAGCCGGAATGGCTCGAGATGGAAAAGGGCGGACAGGCCGTCCACGAGGTCGTGGTCGCGCATCTCGCGGCGGCCAGGGCCGGCACGGCATCCACAAAGACCAGGGCCGAGGTCAGGGCCACGAAGTCGAAACCCTTCCGCCAAAAAGGCAGGGGAACGGCCAGGGCCGGTTCGGTCGCGAGTCCCATCTGGAGGGGCGGAGGCGTGGCCTTCGGGCCGAAACCGCGCTCCTTCGCGAAAAGGGTCAACAAAAAGACGAGGTTTCTGGCCTTGAAAAGAGCCTTCTCCGAACGCGTCGCGGAAGACGCGGTGAAAGTGGTGGAGGAGCTCAAGCTCGAGGATCACAAGACCAAGTCTTTCCTGGCGGCGATGGAGAAACTCGGACTCAAAGGAGAGAAGCTTCTGGTTGTCGTGAAAGAGTACGATCCGAACATTCTAAGGGCGTCCGGAAACGTCAAAGACACGCTGGTGATCAAAGCCGCGTCGGTCAACGTCTACCAGTTGCTGATGAGAAACAAGATCCTCTTCACCAAGGAAGCCTTGGAAGAGTTTTCCGGGAGGCTAGCCAAATGAAAGACCCGTGCTCCATAATACAGACCATCCTGATAACGGAAAAAAGCGTCGAGCTCGCCGACGCCGAGAACAAATACACGTTCAAAGTCCACCCGGACGCGAACAAGATCGAGATCGCCAAGGCGATTGAAAGCATATACGATGTCAAGGTGGCGTCCGTGAACACGATGAACCGCAAAGGCAAAGCGAAACGCGTGGGCCGCTCCTTGAAGAAGGGACGCAAGGCCGATTGGAAAAAGGCCGTCGTAACTCTCGCCGAAGGCGAAATAAACATCATTTGAGGAATCAACAGTAGGGGACTAGCGACATGCCAGTTAGAAAATACAATCCAACGACTCCCGGACGAAGGGGCATGTCCGTTTCGGATTTCGCTGAAATCACGACAGACAAGCCCGAGAAGTCTCTCGTCAAAGGCAAGAAGTCTACGGGTGGCCGGAACAATATGGGACGCGTCACCACCAGGTTCAGGGGCGGCGGCGCGAAACGGAAAATCCGCGTCATAGACTTCAAGCGCGACAAGGACGGCGTCAAGGCCATAGTGAACTCGATCGAATACGATCCGAACCGTTCCGCGAATATCGCGTTGCTCTTCTATACCGATGGAGAAAAGCGATATATCCTCGCTCCGGCGAAACTGAAGATCGGCGACGTCGTCTCCAGTGGCGAGAAGGCGGAGATCAAGCCGGGCAACGCTTTGAAACTGAAAGACATCCCCTTTGGATTCGAAATACACAACATCGAAATGCGCCCGGGTGGAGGCGGAAAACTCGTCAGAGCGGCGGGTCAGTCCGCGCAACTCCGCTCGAAAGAGGGAAAATACGCCCAGGTGAAACTGCCTAGCGGCGAGGTCCGCATGATCCACATAGAATGCAAAGCGACGATCGGGCAGATCGGCAACGTCGAGAGCATGAACGTAAAACTCGGCAAGGCCGGAAGAAAACGCTATCTCGGCAAACGTCCGCACGTCCGAGGCGTCGCAATGAACCCCGTCGACCATCCGATGGGCGGCGGCGAAGGCAAAACCAGTGGCGGCGGCCACCCGCAATCCCCGTGGGGACAGCTCGCCAAAGGCAAGAAAACGAGAAACAAAAATAAAGCATCCAACAAGTTCATCGTCGAACGCAGGAGAAAACGATAATGTCCCGTTCCGTCAAAAAAGGCCCGTTCGTGGACGAGCATCTCGCCAAAAAGGTCGAGCGCATGAACAAGAGCGGAATGAAAAAGCCCATCAAAACGTGGTCCAGACGCTCTATGATCATGCCCGACTTCGTAGGGCACACGTTCAACGTCCACAATGGCAAAACATTCGTCTCCGTCTTCGTCACCGAAAACATGGTGGGGCACAGGCTGGGCGAATTCGCTATAACCAGACACTTCAAACTGCACGGTGTCATAAGCGGTAAGTAAACCGAACTTTTCCAGAATCGGAAAGGCCGGAAATAGCGCGGAAAGAGCCAGCGAAGGCTCCTTAGTGGCGCGTTTCCGGTTTTTTCTTGCGGAACACCAGGAACGTGGCGTCGTATCGGAGATACTCCACTCCGGGGAAGAAACCGATCTCCTCAAGCTCATCGACAGCGCTGAAATGGCAAACATACGCATAGCGTTTTCTGAACAAGGGATTCCCGGCGGCGCGCTTCGCCTCGCCATATCTTAAAACAGCCCAATCGGGAGAAACGTCCAACAACGCTCCAATCATGTCGCCGCCTCCCCTCTTGACAGCCTCCACGACGCGGGGGGACGCCAACCCGGGATAATCAAGCATGTGCCCCCCGCTGAAATAACCTATGTAACCAAGGCACTCCAAATATATCGTCTCCCCCCTGCCGACATGATCCCGAAGCCAAAGCCCCGTTCGCTTTCTCACCCCATTCTCTATCAACGCCTGTTGGCGCTTCATCTGAATGGTGGTCAACGTGAAAAGCGTGGCGGTGTCGAAAAGAATCGCCGACAGGATGGCTATCGCCAGTATCCTCCACACCTTTCCACCTCTCGGAACGAGCAGGCGCCAGACGCCATTCACCAACACCAGCCAGCCTATCATCGTCAATGGAGGGTAATACCAGGGATACGGATGCTCCATCGTCGCCAAATAGAAGGATACGATAAAAAAAGACAGGGACAGACACCGACCGAAACGGTCGCTCCTGGCAAGAACCCAGTAGAACATTGCGAATAAGGCCAACACCATGGAGATGAACGCCACGGCGACGGGCCAAGACCTGGCCCAGCCCGCGTAAATGGGACCGAACGCCCACGACGCGCGCTCCATCCATCCCAGCAGTGTCGAGGAAAAGGAAAAATTGTTGGTCGCGGATTTGGCGAACACCGTATGCGGAACAGGAGTCCCGTAATACCACCAAGCCCACAGAAACCACGGAAGATACACCGCCGTCGTGACCGCCGCCGATTTTAGCAGCGACAAAGAAACCCCTGTCCTTGATTGCCTGGAGGCGGGAAAAGCTAGAACCGACATCCCCATCGCGGCTATATACACGCAACCGTCCGGACGCGTCCACATCAAACCTCCCCAAGCCAAGCCGATGGCCAACCAGGAACCGCGCTCCCCTCCCAACAATCCAAACAAGGACCACGCCAGGAAAAAAAGCATCAATGCCGTTTCCATCCCGTTCATCGAAAACGATACGGCCTTGACGTCGAACAAGAAAAACAGCGCCAAAAACGAGCAAGGAACAAGCCAACCGGAACCGATAGAGCGTTTCAGGGAACGGACCAAGAAAATACCGGAGCCGACAAACGCCGGAACGCAAAACAACAGCCGGAAACACCACAAGGCCGCAAGATAAGACCTCTTGCCTGTGAGCAGATGGCAAAGAGCCGGCAACAACACTCCCAACGGCGACGTGAACGCATGCACCCGTTCGCCAGCCTGGTAGACGAGTCCATCACCATCCACAAGGTTCTCGGAACAACGGAAGGTTATGAAGAAATCCTCCCAAATATGCCCGGTGACCAGCGTGTAGGCGATGAGATCCGCCACCGCTAAAACGGAGAAAACCGCGATGAAAACAAGAAACACGCGTTCTTGCGGAACGGAATCCGTAACACCATCCCCGGACGCTTCCATGATATCCCAAGTGGCTTTCTCCACATCCATGACAATCCTCCAAGCCTAATACCGCTAGGCGAAAAAAGAATCTACACTGGAAAAAACGAAAAGACAACGCCGCCCCATACGCCCTCCCATAGTTGAAATACTGCGTCGGCAAAGCACATTACACCTATGGGAGAGCGAAACATCAAAACTCTGGCATGGAGGGCGGGCGTCCTTTTCATCGCTTTCGTGGCGTGTTTCATTCTTTTCCGGCATCCAATCGCCCGCTTGAACGCTAAACTCCTCGTCGCCACCGGCGACCTCCCGCCCTCGGCTCTGAAAAAAAAGATCGATAAGATTCCCGACAAGACCACTACAATCATCAAACCGAACAACAAAAAGTCCGTTAAAAAAGCGGAAAACCGCATACGTTCCAATAAAGACCGACAGCGCTATCTGGACGGCAACCCCGTAACCTCCAAGCTGCCAGAGACCCCGACGCCTTCGATTCCCTTCTCGAAAGACCTCTCCACGGACGCCTCTCCTGCCTTCCCCGACATGCGGGGTTTCGATGGAACGGTCATTCCCCATCCTACCATACGGGTGAAAGCGGCCACGAACGGCAAGGCGATCCGCTTCGACTGCATGCTGACTGGGAAAAAAACTCTGAAAACATGCCAAGTGGAAATATTAGCCATGGCGGACCGAAACAGCAAGCGTTTCATCTCCTATGCGACGGATCTAAAGGGGAATTTCGAAGTCGCAATGTTCAAAACCCTTAAATCGCCCCGCACCCGGCGTCCCGCGGAAGACCCGCATTCAAAAGCGGAATCATCCCTCGTCGAAACCAGCGAGGGAACCATATTGCGTTTCGACATCCCCGTCGCGGACCTGGATTTGCCAAGACTGAAACCCGGCGATAGGATACTTCTGCAAATAATTTTGAGAAACGGAAACGCCAACCGCGCTTCCAGCAGCGCCATGCATCTGTTTCCAACGCATATATACGCGGACAACAGGTTCGGCCCGGACAACAACGACACAAGGGCCCTGCGTCCCGTCAAAATAACAAACGGAGCGGAAAAATGAGAACAACGATTCCATTACTATCGATCCTCCTGGCTATTGCTCCCTTCCAAGCCAAAACGGCGGACGGGACGGAACCAGCAGCGCCGGCCATCCCGGACAAAGCGGCGGATCTTATCGTCAAGGGGGAATTCGTCGAGGCCCTGAAAAAACTCCCCCCCCCGTCCCAAAACTCCGACGCCGCCAAGCTGGCCGCCTCGATAAAAAAAATAGTGGATATCGATTCCCTTGTGGGAAAACGCTTGAAATCCATGGTCGGCCAGAAGATTTCCGTTCCGACAAGCTCCGGAGCCCGCTCGGGAACCATCAAAGACGTCAAAAATGGAGTCCTGCAAATACAGATCGAGAAAAAGGGAGCGAGGCTGACAGTCCCCGTGAAACTGAAATCGATCCCGCTAGCGTACAAAATCGAACAGGCGAAACTCGACGACGTAACGAAAAACATAGCGTTGGGAGTCATCTGCTTCTCCCACGGAGCGTATGTGACCGCGGAAGGGGTGCTCAAGCAGACCGGGCCCTTCGCCGCGCCATTGATAGACGCCTGCGAACGCGCCACGGGCTACTTCCGCGAAATGTTGTCGGCGTGCCGCGAAAACGACAAACAGGCCGTCGCCGAATTGATGAAAAAAGGTGGAGACCCGAACGCCACATGCCTGATGACCGTGCCAAACAAACGCAAGAAGATACAGGAAACCATACTCACGACGTTGCTGATAGAAACGATAAAGTCGGGCAATATGGAAATGGCGAAGTTCCTGATAGAGTCCGGAGCCAACCCCAACAAAACCAACTCGAAGAAGGGATCTCCCCTCATGTACGCTATATTCCATTGCCCCGACGGGAATCCGTTCATAACGTATTTGCTCGAACACAAGGCGAACCCGAACGCCAAGGATAAAACGGGAAACACCCCTATGGCTGGAGCCTTGGCCATGGGAAAAAGCGCCACCGCGCTGCTTTTGTTGGATCACGGAGCAGACCCGAACCAACCGGCCACAAAAGGCGTGACTCCGATTATGCTGGCGGTCATGTCCAACAACGTCAAGCTCGTCAAGGCGCTCCTGGCGAAAGGCGCGGACATAAGGGCGAAAACCCCGCGGGGCTGGGGGGCCTTGCAGCTCGACCGTTCCAAACTATCTCCCGAATTGCAGGCGATATTGTCGAAATACGCTCCTCCGAAAAAGAAAACCAGCCCGATGAAAGTATTCACCCACTAAACGGCCAGGAACGCCAGAATATGCCATTGAACTCGTTGCAAACGATTCTCACGCAATCGATCGCGGTCTTGGTGGCTATGATCCTTCTCGGCTCCCTTCTACGCCATATCGGGATGTTCAAGGAGGAGCACGGAGCGTTTTTCGCCCGCATGGTCACCGACATAACCCTGCCGGCGCTCATTTTCCTGGCGATTTCAAAAAAGCCCATAGCGTTGAACCAACTCATGCCTCCAGCGGTTCTCATCGGCGCGGAGGTCGCGACCGGGCTCCTGGCCTGGATAACGGGCAAGGCGCTCAGGCTATCCAGCCCGAAGCTGGGAGCTCTGATTTTGGCGTCGATGTTCGGAAGCTCCGCCTTCCTGGGATACGCGGTGATAAAGGATATGTTTCAAGGCGATTCCGCGGTGCTCGCGGAGGCGGCTATAATAAGCGAGCTAGGCGTGGGACTGCTTATCTTCACCCTCGGGGTGGCCATCGCCATACACTTCGGCGCGAACGAGGCCTCCTGGAGGGATTTCATAAAACCCGTCCTCTCCTTCTTCCGGTCCCGAATATTCTTCGCGCTGGTCGCGGGAATCGTCGTGGCCAACATAGGGCTTCCGGAAAACAACATCGTCTGCTCCTCCTTCATCAAAATCCTCGAGACGATCGCCAGCGCCAACACACTGATGGTGACCATGACCATAGGGGTGATGCTTAGATTCCACGATTTGAGAAAGGCGTTGCCGGTCGTCTTCCTGGCGTGCGCGCTCAAGCTCGTCGCGCAACCGGCGGTGACGGGGTTTCTGGCCGACACGGCCAATCTCAAGCACTCGTTCCGCGACATCGTCGTCATAGAGGCGTCCATGCCTTCCGCCGCGCTGTCCGCGGTTTTCGCGAAGCGCTACAAATGCGACGGCGAATTGGCGTCGATACTGGTATTCGCCACGTTCATCTCGTCGATATTCACCATCGTATCGGTCTCGATATTGGTGCTGAAGGCCTGAGAACGGGCGTCACAATCCCGTAGGAATGTCCGCGAACGCGACCTCCACATCGAATTCGGAGGCGATTCTATCCATCACCGCGAGCACGCCAGGCTTCTCGGTGGCGTAATGCCCCGCCGCGAGAACCGCGACCCCCGACTCCCTCACGACATGCCACGACGAATGGCCGATCTCACCGGTGACGAGGCAGTCCAACCCCTCGTTGGCGGCGGCAAGCGCTCCGTCGCTTCCGGCTCCGCCGGATATCACGCCGACGGACGATACATTCCCAACATCCTCGCCGTGGAAAAGGGCTATCTCGCCGCATCCCAGAACGTTCCTCAAAGCCGACGCAAAATCGGCGACGGACATCGATTTCTCCAGCGTCCCCGCCACGCCAATCTCGACTCCCGCGTATTCCGCGAACGGACGGCGCTCCAAAAGCCCCAGCCCATCCGCGATAACCGCGTTATGCCCCACCTCCGGATGCGCGTCCAAAGGCAGATGCGCGGAATACAGCGATATTCCGTTGGCCAAAAGGGCCGCGAACCGGGCGGAGTCGATGCCAACCACCCGCCGGAAGCCATCGCCCCAGCTCAACCCGTGATGCGTGAACACCATATCGGCGTCGGCGTCGATGGCCGCCTCGAAAAGCGCCAGCGAGGCGTCGACTCCGAACACGACCCTCTCCACATCCGGCGCGCCCTCCACCTGCAAGCCGTTGTTCGACGAATCCGCCCCGAAACGCTCCAGCTCGAGCAATCCGTCCAAATAATCGGTTATCTCCTTCAATCCGGCCATCTCAATCTCCTTTCGGAAAGCGCCCCGCGCGGAAACCGCGCTCCACCTCGGGCCTGCCGCGGAGAAACTCCGCGGCGGACATCTCCCTTCCACCCTCCGGTATCAAGCGCCGGATCGCCAAGGCGCCATCCCCGCACGCGACGATCCAAGCGTCGTCCGCGTCGAGAGTCACCCCCGGCTCCGCCGAGACGTCTCCAGACCGCTGTTCCGCGGGTTCCGCGGCCGTTATCGTGATTCTCATTCTGCGCTTCGGCGTGTCGATGAAAAAAAAAGCTCCCGGCCAAGGATGATACGCCCGAACCATGCGGGCAAGAAGATCCGCGGGCGAGATCCAATCCACCGCTCCGTCCGACTTTCTGATCTTTTTCGTCAACGTCGCGGCGGAATGGTCCTGCTCGCGGGGAACCGCCTCGCCACTGGCCACTTCCAAAACCATCTCCTCCACGCGCTCCGCCGCCAGATCGCCCAAGGCGGACTCAAGCTCCGCGGCGTTCATCAAACCTATCTCCAACTCGAATATCCTGTAAACAGGGCCGGTGTCCAGCCCCTCGTCCATCCTCATAAACGAAACTCCCGTTTTCCCGTCGCCAGCCAATATGGCGGCGGCTATCGGGGACGCCCCCCGGTGCCTAGGAAGAATCGACGCGTGGATGTTCACCGGGGCGATGGACGGGGTCTCGAGCAAATCACGTTTCAATATCTGTCCGAACGAAGCCACAAGCAATATGTCGGGAGCGAGTCCGCGGATAACGGAGAGGAATTCTTCGGAGTTCACCGACAACGGCTTGAATGTATCCAACCCCCTCTCCCCGGCCCAACGGCCGACGGGAGTGGGCGTCAAAACCTTTTTGCGGCCGACGGGACGGTCGGGCTGCGTGGCGATTCCAACCACCTCGATGGCGTCGAAGTCCACCAGGCGCTCGAAAGAGGGAACCGCTATCTCCCCCGACCCCATGAGAAAAACGGATGGCGCGTTCATTGGCCGTCTTTTATCTTGTCAAGCTCTTCGCGCTGCTTCCTCTCGCACTCGGGGCATATCCCGTGCGATATGCCGGAACGGCGCCCCTTTTCGAGCTGCCACTGCTTCAAATGGTAGATCTTGCCGCACCAGGAGCACACGACGGGAATCGTCTTCGGCATAGCGTCTATGTTCATGACCATCGTCCCCTGACGCTCCAACGAGGATTTTTTCGAGGTTCCGGAACCACCGCCCCCTTTTTTCCCAGCGGCGCAATCGGGGCACAATCCGGTCGACGCGGTGACTTTCTCGCCTTCCGGCACGCGTTTCTCCTTCAAATGGAATATCTTCCCGCAAGAGGAGCATACCTCCGGAATATTCTTGAGAATGTCCGAGGCCTTCATCACCAGAGTGGCGTCGTTCTTTCCGCGTTTGTTTTTACTATCGCTCATTTCCACCGTCCGGGCCGCGTTATCATATCATGCCGGTCGCGCGGGCGTGCTCGAAAATCCCGCCGCTGTCTATCACGTCCTTGACGTCGCCCATATCCTTCAACGGATACTCCTCCCCGGTGGCGACAACCGTCAATGTCATCGCGTCCAAATCTATCTCGGCCTCGTCGCCCGTTTTCAATATGGTGTTTAAAGGCTTCTCGGCCTCTATCGGGTACACCTCGCCCGTGGCCACGCAGTTCCTGAAAAATATCCGGGCGAACGCGTTCGCCACCACGGCCTCCGCGCCCGCGGCGCCTAGGCACACCGGAGCGTGCTCGCGGCTGGAACCGCAACCGAAGTTGTCACCGCCCACGATAATCTTGAACGGGGTTTTCGTCTCTCCCTCCGGAACGAACCGCGGCTGTATCTCGGGGGGAAGCCCGCAGAGAGCCAACGAGCCCAGCTTCTCGTATTCCTCGGGAATAGTGGGAACCAGATTCAGATGCTCCGCCGGAATTATCTGATCCGTGTCTATGTTGTCGCCCAAAACGTACACGGGGCCTTTTATCACGCTTTTCTTGCCAGACATCTCATCTCCATCATGTTGATTTCGAACCCAAACGCCCCTCCCCCAAACAAACCGACGAAACATATACCCAAGAGGAGGATTTGGCAACCCGAATGAGTCCACCGGGCGAAAAAGGGCGGATGTTTCTAAAACGCGGAGTGGATCCCCTCCAAGAGCAGGGACCGCAACACGAACATCATGAAAAAAGCGACGAAAGAGACGAACGCCGCGTTGAGCAAGGTCGCGGCGATCTCCACGCCTCTGGCGAAAATCAACGTGAAACGGGATATCTCTCCACGAAGAAAGGCGGCTATCGAGGAGAACGCCTCCAACGGCTCCTCCCGGATCGCCGCGTTGCGGACCAACCAATCCAAAAAAGGGAACCCCAGCTCCATCCCCTCCCAGGCGGCGGCCCAACAAGCGCCATGCGACACATATCCGGAAAACCGCTCCAACCTGCGCCGCATCCAATAGCTCGACGAGGATTTAGCGGCCAAACGGGCGGCGTCCTCCAACCCGGCCCCGGCCGCCACGAGAGCGGACATGGAGGAAACAGCGTCAAGTATCGCTATTCTCTTCAAATCCCGTCCGAAAACCGGCCACCAAATGACCAAAAACTCCACGAACGCCCTGAATGTGGGCTCGCGCTTGAACAGCGCGCGGAGAACGGCGAGCGACGGAAAGAAAAGAAGAAGCCCCAGCGGGAGAAAACGGAGCGAGGCGAACAAGAGCCCCGAGAGAGACGCGGACGCAGACATATAGAGCTCGCTCGCAAGATGGTGTAAAAAACCTAAAACGCCGGTTCCCAGGAGCACGCTTACACCCAGCACCGAAAGCGGAAAAACCAACGCGGAGACCCGACGCCCGTAAACTATGACGCGGCGCGACGACTGCCGCGACAAAGCGTCCAAAACCTCGGAAAGCCGCCCTCTGCGCTCGCCCTCCCTAACCGCCGGGATGACATACGGCGGCAGAAAACGTTCGACATGCGACAACGCCTCGGACAAAGGAACCCCGGCGTCCAAATCGGCCGCGGCCATGGACACCGTCTTCGTCCACCCCCTCTCCTTGCCTATGAGATTCCGCGTGACGGGATTGGGCTCGACGCGGCGTTTGACCAACGTGGAAAGAGCGTCGCCCAACGGCACGCCGCAACGCGTCCCCCAAGCCAACGCTACGAGAATCGACGCCCCCTTGTCCGCGACCGCCTTTGGCGGGTCGTCGCCCAACTTAACAGCGTATTCGAACGCCAAGCCGGGATCCGAACACGACGCCATGTCAACCTCCCCCCAGTTTCCTAATGATGGAAATCAACGGAAGAAA
>Ga0256913_10001440_pt1 | contig 12194 bp, 8 predicted proteins | sample Axial_MatmetaG_FD_185970 | JGI IMG/M metagenome (GOLD analysis project Ga0256913, IMG submission 185970) | Deep-sea worm associated microbial mat communities from Axial Seamount, Juan de Fuca Ridge, Pacific Ocean - Axial_Mat | ecosystem: Environmental > Aquatic > Marine > Oceanic > Microbial...
CCTGCATCAAAACAATATTCCAAAGCTTGGGAAACTGATGTTTGAAACCCACAGAGGCCTTCGGGATGATTATGAAGTAAGCTGTAAAGAGCTGGATATTCTTTTCGATTTTGCCCGGAATTTTAACGGAGTTACCGGTGCACGTATGATGGGCGGCGGCTTTGGCGGTTGTACCGTCAACATTGTAAAGGAGGAGCGAGTTGAACCGTTTAAAAAACAAATTACCGAACATTACCGCCATGCCACAGGCATCGACCCCGTGATTTACGAAGTGGCCATTATGAATGGAACATCTGTTGAACCTGTTGCATCTTTACTGTAGATTACTGGCGTTGGCCTCCAGAAATCCCAACATAAAAACGGCAGGGGCATTCCAGTTGATTGCCGTTTCGTTGGAAGCGTAGCTCTTTTGGTTATCTACATAGGCTTTGGCAGGCAGTTTATTGGGATACTCAGCCCCGAATTTTGTTTTTGAGATGTCGTCTTCACGATTGTTGTTGGGGCCTCCCGCCACAAGTCCGGGTAACGGCTCATCAATATTATCGGCTCCCGAAATGCGGTTATGAACATGCTTTACGCGTTTGCAGCCGAATCCGGTTAAAAACGAATATCCGGTAGCATTTTTTCCAAAGATATAATCCATGGTTTCAACGGCACCGTCAAGATATTTTTTATCTCCCGAAAGTTTATAAGCAAAGGCCAGCATCATGGCTGCATTTTGAATGTCGCTGTTGGAACCCCATACAAATTCATCAACGGGGATGCGATAGGGAACGGATTGCAGCTTTTTCAGCAACCCGTCTGCTGTTTTGTACAGTTTCTTCTGCAGTTTGCTTTGCAGATTGTCAGGCAGGCGGTTGTTGGAGATGAGCAGTGAAAAACTTCCCAGATTTCCGAGGAAAACACGCCAGCTTTCACCAACGTTAAACTCCATATAAGGTTCGTGTGACGCGATATAATTTTCATATTGTTTCTTATGTGAAGCCAGATATAACTCGGAAGCAGCCCACCAGAACTCTTCTTTAAAATCAGCATCGCCATATTCTCCGGTTTTCACGTCTTTCGGATTTTTATAAACTACATTTGGATTTTTTTCAGCCCATGCCCATGCTCTTTCGGCAGCAGCAAGACATTTATTGGAAAAATCCGAATCAACATCCTTATAAATTCTTGCCGCCATAGCCATCATAGCGGCAAAATTTAATGATGGTGCAGTAGCTTTTCCTACAAAATAGCGTTCCGTTTTATCTTTTTCAGGAAGTATGAAACCTGTAAAACCTTTAGAAGTAAGTTTCATATTAGATGCACCGTCTGCCGTTTGCATTGTAAGCACCCATTCCAACTCATATTTAACTTCATCTAACAAATCGGATACTCCGTTTCCACTTTCAGGAATATTTGAAAAGCCATCATCAACAAGCTCCGGGTAAATATCGGCAAGAGCCAGCAAAGTACCAACAGTTACTCCTCCGTTTACAACATATTTGTTATAATCACCTGCATCATACCATCCTTTTGGTGACGAGGCATGTCCTTCACCTCTTTGTGCCGAAGGATGGAAATATGCCAAAGTATCGGGATGTCCCTCTTTTCTGTGATAGATTCCCGCATACTTTTCGTCAATATCCATGGATGCCCTGATCAGGTAATAACTTTTAAGGGAAACTTTAAAAGCATCGTCATAAATATTGTTTTTTATTTCGAAGGGGCAGGTTGGGGGGGCATCTTTCACATACAAAACATATTTTCCCTGTGTGGTAAACGCTGAAAAATCGGCGATTTTAACCTCTTCGCCCGATTTATCCCAAAATCCGGCTTTTTTTAATTTTCCTTTAAAAACAGTTTCCCCCCGGGTGGTTTTAACAAAAAAAACCTTTTCGCCGGTATTGACCACCACCGCTTTTTTAACCCCTTTGGGGAAATACCCGATTTGGTTATATCGAATCTCAGCCTTCTGTGCTGTAATATTTACGGTAATAAAAAGCGTCAGCAGCAGGCTCAATAAAAACTTATCTGTTTTCATATTTCAGGTTTTTATCATCAACAATCTTATAAAGATTCACTGTTAAACAGCCGATTCTTTTTTACGTCTTTCATTTAATTCAATTGTTATCAACTCGGTTTTTTCCTGGTCGAGCGGATAGAGCGTCATAAACAGGGCGGCCACGGCTGCAACAAGGGCGGGTATCCAGCTCATCAGCATAATGATTCCCGGAATGGCACCTTCAATGGCTGCCGCATCCTGACCATTGTAAGCATATGCAGCAAGAACAAAGCCGATAACGGCACCGGCTATACCGCCGCCAAATTTAGTGGAAAACGAACCTGCCGAATAGATAAGGCCTGTTGCCCTTCTGCCGTTTTTGTACTCTGAGTAGTCGGCAGCATCGCCAAGCATGGCAAAAAACAGGGTTGGGAAAATGGCTGCACCAAATTCGGAGATAATGCCCAGAATAAAGATGGGAATAATATCGCCCGGCTGACAAAACATAAGCAGGGCATTTACCGAACCCGAGAAGAGAAGGGCATAAATAAAGAGGCGTTTTTTACCGAATTTCCGGCCCAGCGGAGCGGTAAGCATGGCACCAAATATGGAAGCCAGTGTTAAACCCACCATAAATGAAGAGGCCAGCAACTGATTGTGCAGATAATGCGTAAAATAGATAACGATTATCCCCTGTTTGATGGAGTTGTATATGTTGAAAAACAATCCGATGCCCAGTAAAACCAGCCAGGGTTTGTTTTTTATAAGGTCTTTGAAATCCTGTTTAAGATTGCTCTTTTGCGATTTGGGCGGTTTTATCCGCTCTTTGGTGCTGTAAAAGGTGATAAACATGGCCAGCGACAGGATTATCGACATCAGATAGATGGAGTAGCTGTATCCTTTTTTTTGATTGATAATGGAAAAACTTGCTTCGGTTAAACCCGATTCGCCGGTAACAATAAAAGTGTACATCTTTTCGGCTTTCATCCGGAAGCTTTTTCCTTTGGTGGGGATATTTTTATTAAGCGTATCATTTGCCCAGGTAAACTGGGCAATGTGATTTTCGGTATTAATATTGGCATTGGGTACATCAAAAGGCGATGAAACCGTTACTTCGTATTTGTCGTCATCAAGCCTTTCAACGGCAATTTTCGGATCAACGTTTCCAAAATGTGCTACCAGATATAACAGGGCTCCCTGCACAAGCATTCCGCCGGTAAATGCTCCTACCATCCGGTATGAGCCTATGCTTGTCCGCTCTTTATCATCGCCTGTCATTACCGCCATTAAAGCACCGTATGGGATGTTGCTTGCAGTATAAACGAGGGTAAAAAGAATATAAGTGGCGTAAGCATAAATAATTTTCCCGGTCATACTGAATGAGGGAGCGGTAAACAATAACGAGAGAATAACCCCAAAGGGTATGGCTGTCCAAAGTATCCAGGGGCGGAATTTACCGTATTTGGATTTTGTGCGGTCGCCAATGATTCCCATTAATACATCGCTGATGCCGTCGCTGAATCTGGCAACAAAAAACAAGATACCAACCGTAACCGGATTGAGCCCGAAAACATCGGTATAAAAAATGAATAAAAATGTGGCTACCCCTCTCCATGCAATGTTTGCGGCACCGTCGCCGAGGGCATAACCTATTTTTTCGCGTATGGGTACTTTTTCGTTTGTCAGGTTACTCATCTTAATTGTTTAAACGTAGCAGGTTTGTTATTTTGTTTTGAACTCGCCGAAAATGCCCGGTAAATCAGAGAGATATACCTTTAGTTTATGTTGCAGGTCAGCTACTTTGTCTTTGTATTCGGGGTTGTTGAACAGGTTGACCTGTTCGCCGGGGTCGGTTCTTAAATCGTAAAACTGATCCGGATCGTAATAATGTTTGTAACGCTTTGTTGAAGGGTATTCGGCATCGCCGCCGCCAGGTATCAGCATCAAATGTGAAAAGGGTAGTTTGGGGTCGGTATAATGATACCTGAGCTTGTTGGCAATTCTGAAATTATTCCATTTTTCCAGAATCTCTTTACGTTTTTTCAGATCCCAATTCATGGCAAAATCGGGATAACGCAAGGCGATGTATTTACAACTGTCTTTTAAAACACCTCTTGAAAAGCCCATCTCAAAATAGAGGGATTTGCGGATATCCTTTTTTTCGCCATTCAAAATGGGTAAAAAGCTTTTGCCGTCAAACGATTCAACCGCTTCGGGGTCTTCACCAATCATATCAATGATGGTTGGAGCAAAGTCGATATTTGAAACAAGTGCCTCGTTGACATTACCGGTTTTAAATCCGCCTGCCTGCCATACAATGGAAGGGTCACTTACGCCTCCCTGATAGATGGAACCTTTGGCATACTGGCCGTGATCGTTAAAAAAGAAGATAATGGTGTTATCGAGTTTTCCCTGCTCCTTTAATTTATTTATGATGGCTCCCAGTGCATCGTCAATCCACAGCGTATTTGCTTTTGTGTCGGGAATATTTCCCGGTGTGGCAAGTCCTGCCTCAATAAGGCGTGTGGGGATTGTCGATTTGTCGGGCAATACGTTGGGCGGTACATCCAAAATACCTTCGGCGGTAACGCGCCTGTCGCCGTTCCACGATTGAGAAGCATTGCTTGGTCCGTGCGGAACGGTGGTTGCAAAATAGAGGAACATGGTGGTGTCTTTGGTTTTGTCCAAAAACTGTAATGCGTGGTCAACCATCCAGTCGAGATTTTGAACCCTTAGTTTTTCAGGTCCGAGATAACTCGGGTTGTCCTGATAAAGTGCGCCCGAATAGTCGAAACCGCATTTTTTTAAATTTTCTCTGATGATTTCCTGATCTTTTTTCAAAACTCTGACGGCTTCGGGATCGGTAGGGTCGGTATCCAAAGGTAGTTTTTTCCAGCCCGGCGCTTCAACCGCATGGTTTTTACCGAAAAATCCGGTAACGTATCCATATTTTTTAAGTAATGTTCCAATGGTTGTCTGTCCCGGTACGATGTATGAATTCCACTGTACTACGGTTTCGCCACCCATGGCTTTTGTGGTTGTGTCAAATTCGTGATTGACAGCCCTGCTGGCATACTGCCCCGTAAGACACGAGTAGCGGCTGGGGGTACATACCGAAGAGCTTACATATTGTCCCATCATCACCACCCCTTCGTTGGAAAGTTTGTCAATATTGGGACTAAGGTTTTTGCCTTTGCCCTCTTCAAGACAATTAAACATAAACCGCTCCATGTCGTCGGCTATAAAGAAAACGATGTTGGGCCGTTTGATAGTTGCTTTTTGATGTTGGGAACTTTTGCCATTATTTGCATTATTGCACGAACTTAAAACTGTAAGCATGGCCAAAATGACAAATAACGATTTGATGTTTTTAAATAAATAATTCATAATGATAGGGAATTAATAATATTAATACTGCGTGGATTCATCGTTAAAACCTGAATTTAAAATCAATCTTTATTTGAAAAAAGATAAAGATGTACAAATTAAAATAAAATATTTTAAACAAACAAGAAGTAAGTGTAAAAAATACGCATACTAAGTAAGAAAAATAGAAAATATCATATTTTCATGTGCTTTTTTCTTTTTAAATATATAAATGCCTTAATAACACAGCACTTTAGTTGTGTAGGAAATGGATGGTTGTTTAAAACAATTAAGATATAATTAATCGTTTGTTTCAAGAAATATTATCTGATGTGTACAAATAACACTTCTTTTGAATAACCCATGGAGGTTAATGACCCATTTAAAACATCATTCAGGTAAAATGTAAACCTAATGTTTAAAATCTGCAAACTCTTCGGGGTTGTGTTTGTGTTTGAACAATAGGGCAAACAACAGGGCAACTACCAGCGAATAGAGGGCAAAGGTCAGCCAAATGTCGTGCCATGCAAAATGGCCGTTGCTGTTGATAAAGAAATTGTCGATAATCACTCCGCTGCTCCAGCTTCCCAGTATGGCACCAAACCCGTTGGTCATCATCATAAATAAACCCTGGGCACTGGCGCGGATATCGGAGGTGGTTTGAGTTTCAACATAAAGCGAGCCCGAAATATTGAAAAAGTCGAATGCCATTCCGTAAACAATGTTTGAAAGGATAATCATCCATAATGCTTCGGCCGGATTTCCATAACCAAACAGGCCGAAACGCAGCACCCATGCTATCATGCTCATAAGCATCACCTTTTTAATTCCAAACCTTTTCAGAAAAAACGGAATGGCCAGAATAAACAGGGTTTCTGACATTTGCGAAATCGACATGATAATGGCCGGAAATTTAACGGTCAGCAATTCTTTATATTCAGGGATTTTGGCAAAATCGTGTAGGAAAGTATCACCGTATGCATTGGTAAGCTGTAACGACGCACCCAGCATCATGGAAAAAATAAAGAACATGGCCATCTTTTTATCCTTGAACAGGGTAAAAGCTTTTAGCCCCAGCGATTCAACCAATGTTCTGTTTCCGCCCTTACTAACAGGTACTTTTGGTAAGCTGAAAGCGTACAATCCAAGTAACAATGAAGCCATGGAAGCCACATAAAATTGTAAGGAGGAGGTTTCGATGCGTAACAGGCTGATGGTCCACATGGCCACAATAAAGCCAATGGTTCCGAAAACCCTGATGGGAGGATATTCTTTAACAACATCCATATTCTCCTGTTTTAATGCTGCGTAGGCCACGGTAATCGACAGCGAAATGGTTGGCATGTAAAATATCATGTTAATGAGCATTACCCAGAAAAAGGCTGTGGGGTTGTTGATTTGCGGCAACAGGAAAAGGACAACAGCTCCCAGTATATGAAAAATACCCAGCAACTTCTCGGCGTTTATCCAGCGGTCGGCAATAATACCTGCCAGTGCGGGCATAAACAACGATGCAATACCCATGGTCGAAAATATTGCTCCAAACTCGGTTCCTGTCCAGCCTCTGTTTTGAAACCAGTACCCCCCAATGGTGATCAGCCATGAACCCCAAATAAAAAACTGCAGGAAGTTCATAATGATCAGGCGTAATTTTAAACTCATATCAATCTGTTTTTCATGTATAGAGCACAAAAGTAAAAATATAGTGATAAATGCTGCCACTTTATAAATAAAATAGAAACCGGCAACACATTTCGATTAAAAAATAACCCTATTTTTGCATCTTATAAAACCGTGTGATTTATGCCCAAACAGATTTCAATTATTGTAGCCATTGCCGAAAATTATGCTATCGGAAAGGATAACGACCTGCTGTGGCACATCTCAAAAGATCTTAAACGATTTAAAGAGCTTACCAAAGGCCATTATATAATTATGGGAAAAAATACCTATTATTCGCTTCCGGTAAGGCCGTTGCCTCAGCGTACCAGCATGATTATTACCGATGTGCCGGGTGAAGTGATTGATAATTGCCTGATGGCTTACTCCATTGAAGATGCTGTTGAAAAGATGGATACCAAAAATGAAAATTTCATTATCGGCGGAGGCTCCATCTACCGGCAGTTTATGCCGTTGGCCGATAAACTATACATTACCCGCGTTCATAAAGATTTTGAGGCAGACACTTTTTTTCCGGAAATATCGTTGAATGAATGGGAGTTGATTGAAAAAGTTGATGTTGATAACGACCCTCAAAACGATTTTACCTATTCTTTTGAAACCTATATACGTAAATAGTAGTGAAACATATCAATATAACAGGTTTATTTATACTGCTGGTGTTTGGCGTGTTTATATTTGTTTCGTGTAAAAAACATCCTGAAAACACGCAAACCGATTATAACCGTGAACTGCAAGCGGTAAACAGTTACATGTATCCGCAGCAGTTTACCAATCAGTTTATGTTGTCTTTTTTTAAATCGCTTTACGATTCGACCCTGATAAACGGAGAAATTATTACCCTCGACAGCGCCAACACAATAATGAAGAATGAAAATGATACCTTAACAATTCAAATGGAATATTGGTCGGACGATATTAATTTATGGCATCACATCGATTCTTACCGTCATTTCCGTTGCGGTACATACCGTTTTGTGGCCGATTCGCTGTTTCTGCAAAGCGATACCGGAAGTGTAACCATTGAGGTTGTTAAGCCTTTTTATTACGACTCGTTAACGGTTAATATCGAAAATATTAAAATTGCCAAAACAGGAAAAACCGATGGTAATCAGGCTTTTAGAGTGTTGTTTGAAAATATGGTGATGGATGGTACTTATGCCGGTAAATTTACCTGGAAATTTAATGCCGATTTTACATACGTACTTTACAAAGACGAAACAACACCTTATTCAAGCCCCGACGATTATTATCTGTTTTCGGGGACAATGAGCGGCAATACGCCTGTTGATATAGGATATGGTATCAAAATAAGTCCCGATACATCGCGTTATAAAATCAATTACAATTGTTTTTATACCATTGAAGGTAAAAGCGTTCTGGAGATGCACGGTGTAGGTATAAACAATAATGTATCGTATATTGATTTTATTAAGGAAGACGGTTGTAACAATCAATATGAGATTACCTTTCCCGAACAGATGACCACCAAAGGTTCCATCGAGTAAAACCTATTCCATCAGCCGTTTCTCGCCCTTCAGTTTTTTTATCTCCGAAATATCCTGGCTCACTTCGAGGGTTCCTCTGTAATTGCCCTTTTCGTCATGAATCGCAAAGTATTGGATTAAAATAAACTTAGGCCCCATCTCTATCCAAAAGCTCTCTTTTTGTTTGGTTCCGGCTTTGAATGCGTCCAAAAGCTCTTTTACAATATGTACGCTTGATGGGGGATGACAGTTTTCAACCAGCCTGCCGATAATGGCTTTTGAACGCGGAAAAATACGGTGTCCGGGAGTGGAAAAATAGCGAACCTCATCATTTTCGTCAACAAAGGTCATATCCACCGGTAAATGGTTGAGCATCATAATGGCCTGCTCCAGTTTAAGCAATCCCGTGCCCATATCCAAAACGGCATCTAAATCGGAAATAACGGTTGTTTTTTGCTTGTGCGACTCTTTTTCCTTTTTTTCGGCAGCGATGGTGAGCAGTTCCGGTTTTTCAATAAAAGCAAAACCCTCGGCCATCGATTGTTTCATCATTTCGTCCCAAACCTCATCGGGAATTAATTTAAAAATAACAGGGAATAAAATATACTCTTCGCGGAATCGTATGGCATACATTACAAAAAAGAGGTCGCCCAGCAAACGGTTCAGCCTTTTCAGGTCGGTATTGTCGCGGTCAATAAGTTCAATAATCTCTTTGGTATATTTCCTGATGTCGTCATGGTAGGCCCACATCAGCGACAGGCATCCATATTCTTTTAAATATTTCTCCACATAAGGAAATAAAATATTTTCCTTTTTTATGTAGTGAACCTCAAACTGTTGCAGTTCAAAAACCCGGTCGCTTATTTCATCTAAAATCTCCTGACGTTCTTCTTTGTCAATATCTTTTTGATTAAAAGCTTTGATGAGCGGGCGCATCTCAATAAGCCGGCGGTTGAGCTCGTTGTTTTCATTAACAAGACTGTCAAGAAATGGGATGGCTGAATAATCGGGTATCTCGGCCGAAACAAGTCCTTTGTACAACATGTTTAGCGCCTTGTTAATTCCCGATTTTACCGCCGAAAGTTCTAAACCTTGTTGCATCAGCATATCGGTCATTAAAATCACGTCAAAAGGCTGAACCGCTTCAATTGACTTTTCATATTTTTTGATCAATCCGCTCCCTTTTTCCCCGTTGATAAGCCCGGTAACAAAGGCAAGCAGCTCGTCGGCACGTTTTCCGGTGTTATTGATAAATTCTGACATATTGCATTTTTTTTGGTTTTCAAAAGTAATGTTTTTATTTCAGAGGAGGGGACAACAAAACAGGTGAAAATCTGTTCGGGAAAGGGTAATGCCGTATATGTTTTTACATTCTTCAAACTTCTGTATCTTTGTAAACTCTAAAATGATGGTGATGAAAGATATTAACGAAAGACAAAATAAATTTGACAAGAGTTATCTGGAAATGGCTTTTGTGTGGGCAAAAAATTCCTACTGCGAACGCAGGAAAGTGGGTGCGCTGATTGTGAAAGACAGGATGATTATTTCGGATGGTTATAACGGAACACCGGCAGGGTTTGAAAATGTTTGCGAAGAAGAAAATAACACCACCAAACCGTATGTATTGCATGCCGAAGCCAATGCCATCACCAAAGTGGCCAAATCGAACAACAGCAGCGAGGGCGCAACCCTTTATGTTACCGACTCGCCATGTATGGAGTGTTCCAAACTAATCATTCAGTCGGGAATAAAAAGAGTGGTTTACGCCCGCGAATATCGCATTACCGACGGACTTGATTTGTTGAAAAGAGCAGGGATTGAGCTGGTAAAGTTAGGATAGCATAGGCATTGTAATAAAAATACAAACCGTATAATTAATTAAATAACAATGCCATTTATATCTAACCGTAAGCATTGTAAATAATTTTTTATTGACAGTGATACATTACTTTTTTAATTTTCATTGTCTATATTATAATAATTTCATTTGTTTTTTATTGTAAAAAATGAAACCATTTTGCAAGGAAAAGGGTAAAAATTATTTAAACTTGTTGCAGCAAATAGGTGTAATATAGGCTTATTTGTTTTTTAAGCCGGAGATTGTTAATATCAATGTTTATTTTTGTATTTAAAAAAAAGGGCAGGTAAAAAAAACTTTGTATATTTACACTCGTTAATAAAAAAGAGGATGTGGCAATGATTAAGAAAAAATGCAGGAGTCCTTCGTGAGTTGAAAGATTAGGTTGATTGTTTATGGTCAATCAATTGATTCCGGATAGTTTTTGGTAAAGATTTTTAATTCTTTGTTTGATTGATTACTATTCTGGTATATATTTGCACGCGTGAATTGCGTGCTGCAGTTATTTATTTAAAAATTGGAAATTATTATTTTCTAACTAAAATGTTTTAAGTATGAGAAAAATTACTTTTTTATTCCTGATGATCTTCATTGCATCCGGAATGGCATTTGGGCAAAGCTCAGGTGTGAACATGACGCAAGCTCAGAAAGAAGCGGCAGATAAAGCTGCTGTTGCTGCTGAGATGGCGAACAATCCCGCTCCGGTGCAGGGTGATTATATTCCTGCTCCAATAGGAGGTGAAAGGGATGGTACCTTTACCATTGGTGATGGTACTTCGTATGGCGGTTGGCCTGCCTATTACGGCCCTTGGGGTAATTATTGGGAGAACGGAAAAACACAGACAATTTATCTTGCTTCTGAGTTTCCGGGTCCAATGATTATTGATAAAATTTCATGGAACTTTCAAAGAGCAAGTGGTCAGCCTCTTACAAATGTAACCATTAAAATTAAAGAGGTTCCTCAATCAGAGTTTACCTATAATACCTGGATTGATATGAGTGATGCCACTACGGTTTTTTCTGCAGCAAATTTTGACCCTGCCGGAGGAGCTACAGGCTGGCAAACCATTGATATTGATAATTACATGTATTTGCAAACAAATAATCTTGTAATTCAGGTTCTTTGGGGTGATAATGGTTACTGGACAAGTAGTTACAATAGAACCTATAAAACTTCTGTTTCTACTTACAGAATGTGTAATGCTTATTCCGATTATCAAACTCCCCCTACTTACGCAAGAACTTCTAATTACTTTGATAACATCAAAATCGACTATCTTCCTTTAGATGGTCTTGCTGATGTTACAGGTACGGTTACCGACGGAAGTGGTAGCCCTATTCAGGGTGCAGAAGTTGGATTTGCTGATTTAGGTCTTGCTAATCATACAAATGCAAGTGGTGTTTACACCATTAATTACGTTTCAACCGGTGATCAGGAAATTTATTGTAAAGTTACAGGAGTAAACATGGTCAAAGAGACTATCAATGTTCAGCCTCCTTCAACAACACACGATTTTGTTATCCAGCCTCCAAATGTATCGGCACAGCCCAATGCACTGGACGAAACGGTTAACCCTAACGAGTATTTAACCAGCAATGTTACCTTATTTAATATGGGTGATGGTGATGCTTACTGGACATCGGAAGTAGTAAATGGCGGTACATGGTTGATGGTAACTGACTCGAGCGGTATTGTTCCTGCCAACGGAAACCTTGACGTACCCGTTATATTTAATGCAGCCGGTACTACATCCGGAGAAGTTTACAATGGAGAAGTTCACTTTATCATACATCCTGAAGTTGACACGGTAGTAGTACC
>Ga0256913_10001441_pt1 | contig 12194 bp, 7 predicted proteins | sample Axial_MatmetaG_FD_185970 | JGI IMG/M metagenome (GOLD analysis project Ga0256913, IMG submission 185970) | Deep-sea worm associated microbial mat communities from Axial Seamount, Juan de Fuca Ridge, Pacific Ocean - Axial_Mat | ecosystem: Environmental > Aquatic > Marine > Oceanic > Microbial...
TTGAAAGTTTAAGTGTGGCACCCCGCGAAGGTTCCGGTCGTACATGCGCTGCATGGGCTGATATTCTGCATTTTTCAGGCTGTAAAGGAAACATTGAGATCAAGAACTGTCTGCTGTCTGCTGCAAATGATGATGCAGTTAATGTGCATGGCACTCATTTACGTATTGTTGATGTGATATCGGAAAAAAGTGTTAAGGTTAAGTTTATGCATCCTCAGACTTATGGTTTTCTTCCATTTTATCCCGGTGACAGTATTGAATTCATTAACCAAAAATCACTATTGCCAATAGCCGGGAATATCGTTGATAAAGTAAAAAAACTTAATGAAAAAGAGTATGTACTTACATTTTATGACCGGGTTCCCCAAAAGGTAAAAACAAAAAATGTTATTGAAAATATTACTTGGACTTCTGATGTTACCATTAAAGGAACAAAGATCAAACATATTCCTACGCGGGGGGTTTTGTTAACCACAAGAGGTAAGATCATTGTTGAGAACAATGATTTTTTACGCACCCACATGAGCGCTATCCTGATTGCAGATGATGCAAGAAGCTGGTTTGAATCGGGCTATGTAACAGATGTTACAATTGAAAAGAACAGATTTATCAACTGCGGAAGCCCAGTAATAAGTATTCATCCTGAAAATATAGAAACAAAAAAAGATAAATTTGTTCACAGTAACATAAAAATTGAAAATAATTACTTCAGGTTAGACAGGCTTCCGGCATTATTTGCAAAGAGTACTGATAATTTATTTTTTACGGGAAATAAGATATATGTTGCTGAAAGCAAAAAAATATTTGATTTGGTAAAACTTAAATCATGTAACAACGTAAAAACAGATAAAAATAAAATTCAATTGACAGAACAATGAGTATTAATTCAATAATAAGAATAGCTTTTCTTTTTATATTTATTTTTTCCGGAACTAGTGTTGCAGCCCAGAAGTTTCCTGATAGAAGTAATGCCGCGAACAGACTGCATGCTTCCCCGGATCATTGTAATGTAACAGCAAAGGTGTTAAGGGTAATCCCGGCCAGAAGGAAGGTTTCAAAAGAAAACTGTAAAACAGCTCCGTGCCTTGTAAAGTTGAAGATAATTAAGGTTAAAGCTTATGGCAGCGCTTTTCCCGAAAAATTTTCTGAAGGGCAAAAGTTAACTCTTAATTTCGTTTGCCCTATAGTTGACAATAAGGATCGTTCTTCTGATTTAAAAAGAAGGAAGATCATAGATATTTCCATAAAAGCTTTACCTGTTATGCATGGGAACGATCATAAGTTTAAAGTTTACTCATATTCTACAAGCGATAATTTATGAAAAAGAATAAAAATCCAAAATACAGTATTATGACCTATTATTTAAATGTATTGATGATTGTCTTTTTTGTTTTTTCCGGTTTTGCTTCGGCACAAACAAAACCAAAGATTAAAGATGATCCGAAAGGACGTGAAATCTATGAGATTAAAAGACTTGTAAATCCGGTAACCGGAAAGATACCAGATGATATAAGAAAAAGCGAACTGAAATTTGCAAAAACTATTCCTGCCGAAAAACTGAAAAGCATCAATGCCACAGATTGGATAAACCGCGGTCCTTTTAATGTGGGTGGCCGTACAAGAGCGTTGGGGGTAGATGTGAATGATGAAAAAATTATTCTTGCAGGAGGCGTTTCAGGAGGAATGTGGCGATCGACAGATAGCGGTGTTTCGTGGACTAAAGTTACGGCTCCTGACCAGCTTCAAAGTGTTACGGCCATTGCTCAGGACACGAGGTCAGGCCACACGAATACCTGGTATTATGTAACCGGAGAGGTTAGTGGAAATTCCGCATCTGCCACTGGTGCCTCTTATCGTGGTGATGGTGTTTTTAAATCAACAGATAATGGCGTAACCTGGACTCATCTTGCTTCAACATCTACAGATATACCTGAATCGTTTGACCAGTTTTTTGATTACTGCTGGAATGTTAAAGTATCCCCTGTTAATGGTTACGTTTTTGTAGCTACTTATGGAGCTGTTAAGCGATCGAAAGACGGAGGCGAAAGCTGGGAAACTGTTTTTAATTCATACATTGATAATGATTATTCTAATGCTACCGATGTAGCTGTAAGTTCAACAGGAATTATTTATGCTGCATTTGACAGTGATGGAGATAAATACGGCTTTTACAGTTCAGATGACAGTGGAGATACATGGGAGGATATTACACCAGCTGATTTCCCTAAAACATTCGGTAGAACAGTTATAGATATTGCGGCAAGTAATGAAAATGTAGTATATTTTCTTACTCATGTAGAAGGCTCAGATGCTGCCGGACATAATCTTTGGAAATATGTTTTTGACACGGCAAATAATAAATATACTTGGACAAATCTTTCTGCAAACCTTCCTGATGATACAGGCAAGACCGGATCATTTGATTCTCAGGAAGGCTATGATCTTTTGATAAAAATTAAACCTGATGATGAAAAGTTCGTAATAATAGGAGGAACAGACCTTTGGCGTTCTACAGATGGTTTTGCAACAAATGATAATTATACGAAAATTGGCGGATATGAGCCGTCAAACAATTCATACAGTGCATATACTAATCATCATTCCGACCAGCATTCACTTGTGTTTTATAAGAGTGATACAAAAAAAGTTATTTCAGGCCATGACGGAGGTTTGAGCATGACAAGCGATATTACAGATAGTACAGCTAATGCGGATGATGAAACAGTAGATTGGACTTCACTGAATGCAGGATATCTTACAACTCAGGTTTATGCTGTTGCTATGGATATGGAAACTAATGCTGACCCTAACATCATTTCCGGATTCCAGGATAATGGTTCCTTTTATACCGAATCTGATGACCCTATAGATAATTGGGAAAACATAAACGGGGGTGACGGAAGTTACTGTGCTATTGTTGATAATTCGAATTCAATATATTCATCGTCTCAAAATGGTACTGTTTACCGTAACTGGAATGATAATGGTACGTGGAAATGGACAGAAGTTGACCCTGACGGGGCTACAGGACAGGATTTTATTAATCCTTTCATAATTGATCCTAATGATGTTAAAGTAATGTATTATCCTGCAGGTGAATATATTTGGAGAAATTCTGATCTTACAGGAATCCCCGCTTACAATTCAGATCCTACCTCTGTTAACTGGGATAAACTTACGAATACTCAGGTTGCAGGAGCCGGTATCACTGCTTTGGATATATCCGATGAACCCGCCAATATTCTTTATTTCGGAACGGATGACGGTAAGATTTATAAAGTTGTGAATGCTAACTCTGTCGATTCTCAAAAATCAGAGGTCACAGGTAGTTCATTTCCTGAAAATGCAAATATTGGTTGTATCAGGGTTAACCCTGCTGATTCAAAAGAAGTACTTGTTTCGGTTACTAATTATGAGGTTGTAAGTATATGGCGGACAACAGATGGAGGAAATACATGGGAATCGATAAGCGGAAATCTTGAAGAGAATAGTGACGGGTCCGGCAGCGGCCCTTCTGTGCGGTGGGTAGATATTTTACGTAAAAATGATGGATCACAAAAATACTTTGCAGGAACAAGTACAGGCCTTTATTCTACTTCCAATTTGGATGGGGAAAATACGCAGTGGGTACAGGAAAGTCCTGACATGATTGGAAATATCATAGTAAGCATGATAAAGATCAGAAAGGATGGTACAGTGATAGCCGGTACGCACGGAAATGGTGTTTACAGTGCAAGATTTGATGTCAGTAACTCTATTCGTAAAAACAGGATTGACGAGATAAAAGCCCGTATCTTTCCTAATCCTTCCACAGGGATATTTACAATACAGGCATTGGGTAATACTCCTGCTGTTTACCGTGTGATAATATTTAACATGTCGGGGCAGGCGATATTTTACAGTGAGCAGAAAAATATCCTTGACCTAAATCTAAACGTGGATCTTTCAGGACAGCCTGAAGGAGTGTATAACATTCAGGTAATGAGAGGAAATAAGGCATTTACTTACAGGATGCTGTTGAAATAAGAAATGTTGGGAGTGTAATTTGGGGCGCGACTTTTAAGTCGCACCCCAAATTAAGTTAAGTTTCGCGAATGATTTTTACTTGAATGTATCGTTTATCTCGCTAAGATTTTCCCACCATTGTTTTTTAGGACGGAAATATTCCAGATTTACCTGGCTTGGCAGGTTTTCAATGTTCTCCTCTGTCAGTTGTCCGTCTTTAAGGCCTACGCCGATGTAATTCTTTTCGTCTGAAGTTATGTTCTTTTCGATGAACTCAATGGCTTTTACCGACAACCGTGTTGCAAGTACCCTGTCGGAAGCGCTTGGTGTTCCTCCCTGTTGCAGGTGCCCCAGAATAGCCTGACGTACATCGAAAACATCACCGCCCTCCTCTTCGTATAACGCAGAAAGGAAATTTGTTGTGTAGATTTTGTTGGCAAATTCGTTGCGGATAACAAGGCCGAGACGTTTGCCCTCTTTGAATCGTTCTACGAGCATTGCAACATCTTCCTGCAGATCTTTCAGGTGAATCCCTTTTTCATGGATATAAACTCTTTCGGCTCCAGTTGCCAGTCCGCTGAGTTGAGCCAGGAAACCGCAATACCTACCAAACACTTCTACAACAAAAGTACGTGTTGTAGCTACTGCTGATTCTTTTATTTTATCAATTGCATCAACAATATTGTTAAGGGCAGTATCTGAACCAATGCAAAAATCTGTTCCCGGCAGGTTGTTGTTGATGGTAGCCGGAATGCACACAACAGGAATATTGAATGCAGGGAAATCATTTTTTCTTTTGAACATACGATATGCATTTACATAAGCTGTACTTCCTCCAATAACTATCATCCCGTCAATTTTCCATTTTTCCATATTTTTGGCCATCTCGTAAAAATCACTTCCGTCAACCATCATTCTGTTGGTTCCGAGGAATGATCCGCCTTCCGACGCCCAGTCTTCAACCTCCATCCAGTTCATTGGCCTGAAATCATCTTCTACCAGTCCTTTGAAGCCATTTTGAACACCGTAGATGTCATGCCCGCTTTCAAGTGCCATTCTTACGGTTGTCCTTACTGCAGCGTTCATTCCGGGAGCAAGACTTCCGGCATTGAGAACGATCAGGTTAAGCTTTCCGTCCGTTTGTTTTTCTTTAGACGGGAATGCCTGAGCCAGTGTTTTAAAGGTTTTCAGTTCATCACCGAAGTTTCCTCCCCTCAGTTCAATAGCTTTATCAAAATTTCCTTCCTTGATGTATTGGGCAATAGATCTTGTGCGTTCAATACTCTCCATAAGTGAAAGCTCCGTCACTTTGTTTTTTTGAAGTCCGATGATCTTGGATTCTTCATCATCGTGACTTTCAAGAAGATGTTTCACTGCGGCGTAACCGAGAACGATGCTCATGTACCTGTCAAAAGCTGTAGGGGAGCCGCCTCTTTGAACATGGCCGAGAATGGTAAGTCTTACATCTACTTTCAGGTGCTCTTTCAGCTTTTCAACCACATCAGTGCTTTTTATGGGATTCCCATGCTTATCAATGGCTCCTTCAGCCACTATCACAAGGCTTTTTTTCTTGCCTGCTTTGCGTCCTTCGGCAAGGTAATCACACATTGCTTTTCCCCAGTCATCCGACACAGGAGGTTGTTCGGGGATAAGTACATAATCGGCCCCTGTTGCAATGGCACTGAACAGGGCAAGATACCCGCAGTTACGTCCCATGACCTCGACAACAAAAGTCCGTTCATGACTGGCGGCAGTGCTTGAAATAGCGTCAATGGCATCGATAATCCTTCGTAGCGCTGTGTCGGCACCAATTGTCATGTCTGTTCCTGACAGGTCATTGTCGATGGACCCTACCAGTCCTACAATCTTTAACTTAGGGTGTTGGTCAGCCTGCTCTTGCGTTATCTCATTTTGCTCCACAAGCTCCCGGAGCAATCCGGCCCACTCTTCCCTGAACAAGTTGGCGCCTGTAAGGCTGCCGTCACCACCAATGATGACAAGGTTATCGATATTGCGGTTAACCAGGTGCTTTGCTGCCGTAAGACGTCCATCTCTTTCCCTGAACCGGTGGCAACGTGCTGTTCCCAGAGCTGTTCCTCCTTTGTGGAGTATTCCGCCCACATCATCACTTGTCATTTGTTTTATCATGTCGCCGCCTTCCACCATTCCTTTATATCCCTGATGAATGGCAAATACCCTGATCCCTGATTTGCAGGCCGTTTTAACAACTGCGCGAACTGCCGCATTCATTCCCGGAGCATCTCCGCCGCTGGTCATTACACCTATGCTGTTTATCTTTTTTTCAGTCATGAGTCTGATGTTTTTTCTGTTTTAGTTATCGTAAATTTATCAATAATTTTCCATAGTTACACTCTGAAAGATGAAATAGGCAGAGGGATACCTTTAAATTTCATTTAAAAAACCTTGTCTTTTTATCATAGTAACAGATGGCTGTATGTTCTTACAGTTTTACAATGGAAAATATGGGAATCTCTGAAATTCTTTAATTCTAACATCCGACTGTAACATACTGTAATACTTGTTCGTCATATCTTTAAATGACAAAGCACCTGATATCTTTTAGATCAGGGGTTCAAAGGAATTCAAAAATATTAATAATAAATAACCATATCATGAAAAAAGTTATAGTGCTATCATTGTTTTCAGCATTTTTGCTGATATTTCCGGGAAGAACAATGGCTCAGGAGAATAAAAAACATAAAACTCATGTGAAGAATATCATCGAGGTGGATGATAATGTTGATAAGACAACAGTTAAGTTTCCCGGTGGGAACATTGAGGTAAACAACTTTTCCGATACTATAACAAAGATCATGTTGGGGCATAAACGGTTTGAGGTTATCGAAGGGTATAACAAGACCCGTGTCAGGGTCGTAAGAGTTCCAATAGAAAGATTTAAAGGTCATTTTATGGGTGTTGACCTTGGGTTCAATGGTTACATGGCTTCCGGGTTCACGACCGAACTTCCGCCTGAAGACAGGTTTATGGATCTTCATTACGGCAAATCGATGTCTGTAAGTCTGAACTTTCTGCAATACAGCATTCCTTTTCAAAGGAATAAAAATACCATTGGTGCGGTGATCGGCGCAGGATGGACATTCTACAACTATCGAACCGACAATAACTATATCATTCAGCTTGATGATGACGGAAATACTGTAGGAATACCTGAGAATGACAGAACCGTTACCAAAAATAAGCTTACAACAAGTTACATCAACATCCCGTTACTTTTTGAATTTCAGATACCTGTGAACAAGGACATCAACAGGTTTTTCATATCGGCAGGCCCTTATGCGGGATTTCTTGTAAAGGCTCATACCAAAGTCGTATACGAAGACAACGGAAGTAAATCGAAAGAGAAATATAAAGGGAATCTGAACGTAAATCCGTTTCAGTACGGAGCAATGATACGTTTCGGATACAGATGGATAAAGTTTTATGCCACCTACAATTTTTCCGCACTTTACATGAAAGGTAAAGGTCCTGAACTTTATCCCTATTCTATCGGGCTTACATTGGCGAACTTTTAATTGTAATCCTACGGGAAAAGAAACAACAAGTTAATAATGAGAAAAGAAACAAACATAAAATTATATAAAGGGTTTCCCCGTATCAGTAGTTGGCATGACAATGCATCTCTGAATTACAGTATGGGCAGAATGGCTACGGTCATTTTAATACTGATGCTGCTGATGCCTGTTATGCCAGCGGTCTCACAAAACATTCTGAAAGGAAAATATGACAATGAATGGGAATTGAAAGACGGGTATTTCAAAGTTAGGAAGGGTTGTTTGTATGGAGTAGTATCGAAGGATGGTGTAACACTTATTCCTTGTGAGTACAATCAGATATGGGACCTTGGAGAAGACAATATCATGAAAGTCCTGAAAGGCAGAAAAATAGGTCTTTATACTATTGATGGAGCAGTGATCGCATTACCTGAATATGATCAGATATGGGGTTTTGAGGATGGACGGGCAAGGGTGATGAAGAACGGAAAGATAGGTTATATCGACAAATTAGGACAGGAGATCATCCCTCCTGTGTATGATCAGGTATGGAGTTTTGAGGATGGTCGTGCAAGGGTGTTAAAGAATGGAAAGATAGGTTATATTGATGAAACAGGTGTTGAGATAATTCCCCCTGTTTATGACCAGATATGGGGATTTGAGAATGGCCGTGCAAGAGTGTTGCAGAACGGAAAGATAGGTTACATTGATGAAAAGGGCCATCTGCTAATACCTCCTGATTATACCCAGATATGGGGCTTTGAGAACGGCAGGGCCAAAGTATTCAAGAATGGAAAATTCGGATACATTGATGAAACAGGTAAAGAGATCATTCCTCCTGTTTATGATAAAATATGGTATTTCGAGAATGGTAGGGCACAGGTATACAAGAATGGTAAGTTCGGTTATATCGATGAAAACGGGAATGAAATAATTTCTCCTGTTTACAATAAAATATGGGAATTTGAGAACGGAACTGCAAAGGTGTTCAAAAACGGTAAATTCGGTATGATAGATGAAAACGGCAATGTACTTATTGCTCCTAAATTCGATATGATAGGGGAGTTTGAGAATGGTAAGGCAGATGCAGTTTACAACAATAAACGTGTTTTGATAGACACTACAGGGAATATCATTGAAACGGGCCCGGCTGTCGGAGTTGTGACAGTAGATAAAAATATAGCGGTGACTGATACTGTAATTCCCGGAACAGGAGAAAGGATCGTTGAGGTAAATGATTCTATCTTTAACGACTCGACCGTTGTGCGTATCTGGAATGACAGGGTGGAGATCGTTTCTAAAAAACACAGCAGCCAGGAAAATAAAAATACTTATGTTGAATATAAAGAGTTCAATCGCAAAAAAAGAGGTAGTTTCAAGGGACATTGGGCAGGATTGAATGTCGGGTACAACAATTTGCTTACATCATCAGGCTCTTTTGAATATCCCGACGAATATATGTTCATGGAGATGAATGCGGGAAAATCCGTTGGTGTGGCCGCCAATCCGTGGCAACAAAGTATCAAGCTTCAGCGCAGGGGTAACATCGGACTGGTAACAGGTGTTGGTTTTGAATGGAACAATTACAGGTTCGACAGCCAGTATGTTCTTACCCGTGATGAAACTACAGGTAACACAACCTATTACACAGAGTCTAAGCCAATTAAAAGGAACAAGTTGACGACTATTTATCTCAATGTGCCTTTGTTACTTGAATTTCAGATCCCCACCGGACGTGAAAGATATCCTTTCTATATTTCAGGAGGAGCAATAGGAGGAGTAAAGCTGGGCTCTCATACCAAGTTGGTTTATGCCAGCGAAGGAAAGGAGAAGAACAAGGATAGTTTTAATCTTACTACATGGCGATACGGGGTAACAGCGCGTATCGGCTATCGTGCAATAAACCTTTTTGCCGACTATTATTTTTCTCCTCTGTTCGAAAAAGGTAAAGGCCCTGATCTTTACCAGGCATCGGCAGGAATATTTATCTATTTGGATTATTAAGCATAAAATTGCCGCAGGAGTTTCGGTCCCCGGAATGAAAAATTAATCCTTTACATTAGGCTCAGAATTGCTTATATTGACAGTACGTTAGTATTTATTATAAGCAAAACAGCCATGGACAAGCGGGATGATCATATTTTCATAAAGATATTGCTTCTTGCTTTTTTATTGCTTTTGCTGTATTCATGGTTCACGTTCCACATCTATAATGATCTGATATCCAAAATAACAGGAGCCTTTCTGACTTTTTGGGCTTTTGTGAGTTTTTTTATCAGTTATCAGAAAAAAGAGAGTCGGGACAAATTTAAAGATATCCTGTCGAAATGGTTATCGGGTATACTAAACTACCGTTTCATAGTGTTTCTGTACATTCTGTTTTTTATATCGGGAAGTTTTATTTCATCTGTTCATATTTACGCAAACAACAACAAAAGCATAACTGTCAGCATATATGATGACAGAGACTCTGTTTCCGGGAAACTGGGGCCACAAAAGCAGGAGTTAAAACACACTTTTCTCACCACTCCTTTTGGAAGAACAATGATGCTGGCCGCTGACGGATATCAAAAATCACAGGTTCAGATATTTCCCTGGACAGGTAAACGTATCATCATTGAACAATACCTTAAAATTTCTCCTACACTGATATTGCGCATCCCGGAAGAGCATTTCATGCAACTTTCAAAAGCAATGATAAACATTGAGACAAAAGGATCACAGAAAACAGTTGAGACAGACAGGCATGCCGTAATTGTCATAGGACAATCGCCTGAGATACCTGAAAAGTACTGCAACAAATGGCTTAACGAGCTAAGGGCAACATACGAGAACAACATTATTATTTACAAAATACTGAACGAATGGTGCGATACCACACCGCTTTTCATACCCCTTAACCTCGGGACCTTCGACAGCGTCAGAGTTGACCTGATATCAAGGGCCGGTGATACACTCGCTGTATGCAAAGGCATTACAGATACGGGTAAATTCAAAGAACTAAGATTTAAAAACAGAAAAAAATGAAAAAGATCATTCTGTTAATATATTACTTTATATTCATTCTGTTCGCTGTTCATGCCCAACAGAAAAAAGACATTCAGGTAAAATTCATTCTGGAGGAAGAGACCTACAATCAGTTTTACAACGATAACGAAAGAACCAATATCGAAAGCCAATGTGCTTTGCAAATTACAGATATTCTAAATGAGGATTTCCCTTTTTTTCATTTTACCACCAACGGATCAGATAAAAAGCTTTTCATTTATTTAACCGGGAAAGACAAAGCATCAACCAATAAGATCCATGAGACAGGGTTCAAGTTTCACATCCCTGCTGAAACGAGTGAGAATAGCGACCGTAAATTATATTTTACTTTCAGGGCAATTGAAGATTTTAAAAAGGAACTGCCTGTTTCTTCTGATCTTTTTATTGATGAAATAACATCAACCTTCAAAACCAAACTTGAGCAAAACAAAGCAGAAATGGTAAGCACCGTTTTAAGCCGGGTTGAGATTTCCGATGATTACTTTGTTCTGATAATGAACTCAAACAACGGGGTTAAACGACTTTATATAGCTCCGTTAAATGAGAATGAATTCAGGATAGCCAGGAACAGCGAATTCAGGATCGTAACAACATTAAGCTTCGATATCTTCGCTAATAGTGACGACATTGTCGATGCAAAGGTAATTTCATGTATCAAAAACATTGAATCTGCACGTACAAAATATCATCTTCCGGTATCATATCCTGAAAGAAGTTTGTTAATGGAACTTACCAATACAACAAATACTACCATGACCCCGGTTGATACCATAAGTAAAATGGTATATCTGTTGAACTATCTGCCTTTAATAAATACCGGGATGGAACTTGCATCACCTTCCGATATATCAAACAATTCAAATTAATGTTAAGATGAAACCGTATATCATTTTACAAAATATCACCATCTTACTCCTGTTCTTTCTTTCAGGGCATGAACTACAGGCCCAGGGGAATTATGTGAATGCGGACTCATTATGCAAAATTGCCACATCGATGAATACTGATAGTGGGATAAGATTCTTGACAGATATTGCAGCAAAATGTAACAACGCTTCAAACAGGGATGAATGTTCTTTTAAGTTGTTTTTTACTGCCGGATATCTGAGCCAGAAAAACATGTTGCGGTCACAGGGAGAAGAACACGATAAATATGCCGAATATGCTATGCAGTTTTATAATGAAGCACTCAGGAACAAGCCTGCCAGTGTACCGGCTTTAACAAACATTTATTTCCTGTACAGATCGCTTAATAATTATCAGCAGGCATTAACGACACTTGATAAACTCATTGAGGTTGACAGTGAAAATGAAGGAAGATATTTACTTAACAAGGCTGAAATCTATAACGAAACAGGTGATCACCTCAGTGCTGCCATTTGCTACCGGAAAGCATTTTTTGCCGATCGAAGTGAAACGATGTGCCTGAATGCCTTTAATGCATACAATGACGTAGCCTCATTCCAAGATTTTTATACCGGAATGAATTCATTCATTGAAGAGCTGACGGGTCACAGAGAGTATGACCTTGCCCGGAAAGGTTATCTGGCTGTATTAAAAAAAGCAATTTCGGCAAATGACCAATCCATAGCGGGAGAAGCTTGTATA
>Ga0256913_10001442_pt1 | contig 12192 bp, 10 predicted proteins | sample Axial_MatmetaG_FD_185970 | JGI IMG/M metagenome (GOLD analysis project Ga0256913, IMG submission 185970) | Deep-sea worm associated microbial mat communities from Axial Seamount, Juan de Fuca Ridge, Pacific Ocean - Axial_Mat | ecosystem: Environmental > Aquatic > Marine > Oceanic > Microbial...
AGAATTGATTGGGGAACCCAAAGTGACACCGACCGGTCGAAAGCGTCGAGCAGTGAATCTATTTGGGGTTTCAGGTTTCGGTGTTGCTGATCAAAATAAATAATGGAATAATAAGTTCCCTGAGCGGAACCCTGCACACGTTCGGGTTGGGGTTCGGGCTTGCAGCTACCCAAAAATATCAATATGATAAATATCCATTTATACATTTAAAAAGATTTAATCTTTTATACCGTAATATTTTACGGTTTTACCTGCGCCGCATTAATAAATAGTATTTTCGGGAAGTTGCACTAAAATCTGTACGACAGATTAACGGCAATGGCTCCGGTAGTTCTTACCTGATATTTATAACCCTCTGGTATGGTAAAAATATAACGAATACCAATGGAACCTATGATGGAAAAGCTGAGGGCTTTTATGGGTGTAAAGATTACGCCGTTGTTAACCATAAATTTGATGTAGCCCGAATTTTCATCGTAATCTACATAACTGCCTTCATAACCACCATTATAATAGCCGTAGTCCCATCTGGCAACACCAATTCTTAATCCCGGGCCGGTAAGAAATCGCCATTTACCTTGTCCTGTGGGATAGAAGTTGAGGTTTAATCCGGTGTAAAACTGATTATACATATCATCTACCTGGGCGTGGTTGCCGTAACCAAACGAAATGGGAATTTCGAAACCGGTTTTTCCGTTTTTTGAAATATGCTCATAGGATAAGGTGAAATTATTAAAAATAAGATCTGCCAGGTGATAGGTCAACAGGTTTTTATTAAAATCGTTGCGCATCACAATTTTTTTAACCGGTTCAAAAAATTCAAGGTGCCCGTCTTCAAAAGCAATTAAACTGATATCGTTGTTTTTAATGGCGATAACGGGCCCGTCAGGGTTGTTGTACTCTTTGTACTGAACTTCGCCGATGCCAAGCTCAATAATTTTTGCGGCAATTCGTGTATTGCTTTTGGTATAAATAAAATCCTGGCTATAGGCTTCCATTCCCAACATAGGAACCAGCAGCAATAAAATTAATAACTTTTTCATGTAAATAAATTTTTGATCTTAAAGTTTATAAATTGATATTATGTAAGTTGTGAAAATATTTTTTGTTCGGTAAATGTTAAAACAGGTTTTTTTGTTAAAGACAAAACAAATTACTGTTTGGTTTCGTTATTACAGCACAAATAAACAAAAAAAGGGAGGTTAAAACCCTCCCTTTACTCATTTATTTAACGATTAACTTCCAAAATCGTCGAACATTACGTTTTCTTCCGGAACACCGAGGTCATCCAGCATTTTTTTAACAGCATCAATCATCATGGGAGGTCCGCAGAGGTAATATTCAATTTCTTCGGGTTCGGGATGATTTTTAAGGTAATTGTCATAAATAACCTGATGGATAAAACCTACATAGCCGTCCCAGTTATCTTCGGGCAGCGGTTCGGAAAGAGCCACTTCAAATCTGAAGTTTGGAAATTCCTTTTCAATTTCGCGGAACTGATCAACATAGAAAAGTTCTTTTTTTGAACGGCCTCCGTACCAGAAGGTGGCTTTCCGGTGTGTTTTTTGTGTTTTAAACTGGTCGAAAATATGCGACCGCATGGGTGCCATTCCGGCACCACCGCCAATGAACATCATTTCGTTATCGGTATCTTTAATAAAGAATTCGCCGTAAGGGCCCGAAACCATCACTTTATCGCCCGGTTTGCGCGAAAAGATATAGGAGGAGCAAACGCCCGGATTTACATTCATAAAGCCATTTTTCTTTCTGTCCCATGGCGGGGTGGCAATACGGATGTTCAGCATAACAATATCGCCTTCGGCCGGATGGTTAGCCATTGAGTAGGCCCGGTATTGCTCTTCGCTGTTTTTCATCTTAAGGCTCCACATGTTAAAATGATCCCAGTCGGCCCTGTACTCTTCGCCAACGTCAATATCTTTACCGAAGTCAACTTCAATTTTGGGTACGTCTATCTGGATATATCCGCCCGATTTAAAATTAAGATGTTCTCCTTCGGGAAGTTTAACCACAAACTCTTTGATAAAGGTGGCCACATTGTCGTTGGATACCACTTCGCATTCCCATTTTTTAATACCGAACACTTCGGCAGGCACTTCAATTTCCATATCCTGTCGAACTTTAACCTGACATCCCAGTCGCCAGTTGTTGGCCTGTTCTTTACGGGTAAAAAAACCTTTTTCGGTAGGAAGAATGGTTCCGCCGCCGCTGGTTACCTGTAACCGGCACATACCGCAGGTTCCGCCGCCTCCACAGGCAGAGGGCAAAAATATTTTCTGCCCCGAAAGTGTTGACAACAAGGTAGAGCCCGGTTCGGTTTTAATTTCCTTTTCCCCGTTTATTTTAATGGTTACTTCGCCCGAAGGGGTAAGTTTTTTCTTGGCGTAAAGCAGTATGGAAACCAATAAAAGGGTAATGATGAGGAAAACACCAATACTGATGGCAATGACCATTCCTATTGATATTTGAAGTAAAATCATCTTTTCGTCGATTTATTAATATTATAATTTAATTCCAAGGAAACTCATAAAAGCAATTCCCATTAAGCCGGTAATGATAAAAGTGATACCCAGTCCGCGTAAGGCAGGGGGTACGTTTGAATATCTTATTTTTTCGCGAATTGCAGCGATGCCCACAATGGCAAGGAACCAGCCGATACCCGAACCCAGTCCGAACGATGTTGCCTGTGCTACGCTCTGATAATCTCTTTCCTGCATAAACAGCGAACCGCCCAGGATGGCACAGTTAACTGCAATCAGCGGGAGAAAAATTCCAAGCGAAGCGTACAGCGACGGGGAGAATTTTTCAACTACCATTTCCACCAGCTGCACCATTGAAGCAATAATGGCAATAAACAGGATAAAGCTCAGAAAACTAAGATCGACATCGGCAAACTCGGGGCCAACCCACGAAAGGGCACCCGGTTTCAGGATATATTCGTTCAACAGGTAATCAACCGGAACGGTAATTCCCAAAACAAACACAACGGCTAACCCGAGCCCTACAGATGTATTTACCGTCTTTGATACCGCAAGATAGGAGCACATGCCTAAGAAATAGGCAAACACCATGTTGTCAACAAAGATGGATTTTATAAATATGTTAAATATTTCCTGCATGGTTATAATATTTATTGGTTAATGCAATGGTTATTTTTCAATCAGTTCACGGTTTCGGTTTCGTTGAATCCAAATAATAACACCTACCGTAATTAATGCCATGGGAGGCAATATCATTAAACCGTTGTTTTTATATCCGAAGTCGTAAACAGCCTGAGGAATTACCTGATAGTCGAACAGGGTTCCCGAGCCTAACAGCTCTCTGAAAAATGCGATAATAATCAGTATAATACCATATCCCAGTGCATTTCCTATACCGTCCAGAAAGGCGGGCCAGGGTTTGTTTCCCATGGCAAAAGCCTCAAGCCGTCCCATTAAAATACAATTGGTAATAATCAGTCCCACAAAAACCGAAAGCTGTTTACTAATATCGTACACAAAGGCTTTTAAAACCTGGTCGACTAAAATTACCATGGTAGCAATTACCACCAGCTGTACAATAATTCGGATACGCTGGGGGATGCCGTTTCGTAATAACGACACTACCACATTTGAAGCTGCCAGTACAACCATAACCGATATTGACATAACAATAGCCGGTTTAAGTTTTGCCGTAACTGCCAAAGCAGAGCAAATTCCCAGCACCTGTACCGTAATAGGGTTATCAAGGTTAAGCGGTTTGGTAACCAGTTTTACGTTTTTTGGCGAGAACAATGGTTCGCGTTCTTTTGTCTCAGCACTCATATCTTATTTGTTTTTTCTTAATTCTTTAAAATATGGCAAATAACTTTCCAAAACATTTTTAAGCATGGCATCTACACCTTTACTGGTAATAGTACCTCCCGAAATGGCATCTACACCGTGTATCTGCATATTTTTCGGTAATTTTTCAACTCCGCCCTTTACTACTTTAATAGAGGTAAAGTTACCTTTGTCGTCAAAAATTGTTTTACCGACGAAAGGTTTTCTAAAGTGTTCGGTTGTAATTTCAGCACCCAGTCCCGGCGTTTCGCCTTTGTGATCGAAATATACTCCAACCACGGTATTCAAATCATCTTTAAGAGCAATATTTCCCCATATAGGCCCCCATAATCCTGTGCCTAACAAAGGAATAATATAAATGGTTTCGCCATCCCTGTTAAGAACATACAAAGGAAGTTGATATGGTTTTTTTTGCGATTTGTTATAATATTGTTCTTTTAAACTTAGTGTAAAAGCTTTTCCGTTTTCTTTTGCTCCGTCACTATATTCTTCAACTACTTTTCCGTCCTGATCAATAACAATCTCTTTTGTAACATAATTGTTAAACGATTTAATCATTTCATCGGTACTAATGTTGTGAATACCTGCTGCATCAAGTATTCCGCCCATTTTTTCAATGGCCATGTTTTTTTCCTGAAAAGGTTTTAAAAGCATGGCTGCCGACGATAATAAAGCAGCTGCAATGATTACCATAATGGAAGCATACCTTAATATATATCCGTTACTATTGTTCATAATTATAAGTATTAGCTGTTAGCAACTACCTTTAAACGTTTCAGTCGTTTTTTAATATTCGACTCAATTACATAGTGGTCGATTAGCGGGGCAAACACGTTAAGCAGCAAAATGGCAAGCATCATTCCTTCGGGATAGGCAGGGTTGAACACCCTGATAAGTACCGCTATCATACCTATTAAAAATCCGTATATCCATTTTCCGCGTTGTGTTTGAGCGGAGGTAACGGGGTCGGTTGCCATAAAAACGGCACCAAAAGCAAATCCGCCCATTACCAGATGATAATATGCCGGAAGTTCCATATACTGATTGGCACCCCACCAGTTAAACAGAAGTCCCATTATATAGCCTCCTGCAAAAACCGACAGCATGATACGCCATGATGCAATACCTGTAGCCAGTAGCACCACGGCACCTATCAGTATCATCAGGGTTGATGTTTCGCCCACGGAACCGGGTATAAATCCCATAAACATATCGGTAAACGAATGGAAATGATCGAAATTACCCACCAGGGCATTTCCCAACGGTGTGGCACCGGAATAGGTATCGGCTTTTTCGGCAATCCACACTTTATCACCCGACATATCGCCCGGATAGGCAAAAAACAAAAAGGCACGGGCAATAAGTGCGGGGTTAACCACATTCATGCCGGTTCCGCCAAATACCTCTTTCCCGAATATCACGGCAAAAGCAACGGCAACGGCCAGTATCCAAAGCGGAATATCGGGCGGAACAATTAATGGAATTAGCATACCCGTTACAAGGTAGCCTTCGTTAATTTCGTGACCCTTTATCTGGGCAAAATAAAATTCGATTCCCAGCCCAACGGCATACGACACAATGATTATCGGAACAATTTTCATGGCACCGTAACCCAGGTTCTGCCAAAAATCGGCGGTTTGACCCAGCGACAAAAAGTGCTGGTAACCCGCATTCCACATACCGAAAATAAGAGCGGGAAGGGTGGCGATAATTACCACCGTCATTACTCGTTTCATGTCGATGGCATCCCTGATGTGTGCTCCTTTGGTAGTAACCGTGTTGGGAACAAACAAAAAGGTCTCTATTCCCTCGAAGGTAGAGCCGAGCCAGTGGAATTTTCCCCCTTTCTCGAAATGTGGCTTTTGTTTGTCAATAAACTTTCTGAGCGCTTTCATGCGTTATTTTTCTGATATAATTAATTAACTCATTTCTTTTCTCATCATCTCAAGACCGTTGCGAACAATCTCCTGCATATTGATCTTCGACGGGTCGATAACTTCGCAAAGGGCAAAATCTTCGGCATCTATTTCGTAAACACCAAGGTTTTCCATCAGGTCGATGTCTTCAACCAGCATGGCTTTCATCAGTTGCATGGGATAAATATCAAACGGGAAAACCTTTTCATACAATCCGGTAACCACAAAAGCCCGCTCGCCACCATGCAAGTTGGTATCTAAACGATATTTTTTATTGGGCGATAACCATGCCGGGAAAGTTTTTGAGAAGCTCCATTTTCCGAAACCCGGTAGTGCCCACCCGAAAAACTCATAATAATCACCTTCGGGAATAACGGTTATTTGTGAATCGTAGAAACCGATAAATCCGTCGCTTTCGATTTTTGTTCCGGTTAAAACATTACCGCTGATAAAACGGTTGTTGTCGCCATTGATGTTGTTAACCACCATGTTGGTGATGTTGGCACCAATATGAGCCCTGTAATATTTCGGTTTCATCACCTCGGAACCTGTTAATGCCACCACCCTGCTGCTGTCGTATTCGCCCGTTAAAAACAGCTTTCCGATTACAGCAACATCCTGTGCGTCAACATACCATACAACATCGCCTTTGTTAATGGGATCAACACGGCTGATGTGAACGCTGACGTTTCCGGAGGGATGCGGGCCGGCAAAGGTGTTTACCTGTACATTTTTGGCGTTTGTAAACAAGTCGGAACCGTTTAAATCCTTATGTACGTTAAGATGTACATTTCCGGCGGTAAGCCTGGTAAGAACGTCGAGACCTGCCTGAAACTCCTTTTCTTTTCCCTTTAACATTAAATCGTAGTCGGGTGCCAGGGGAGAGGAATCAAAAGCAGAAACAAAAATCGACTTGGGAGCGTCATCCGGATTGGCAATAATCGAATAGGGGCGCTGCCTTATCAAAGGCCAAACGCCGCTTTTTAACAGCTTTTCGGTAACGGCGGCTTTATCAAGCGATGCAATATCGGCTTTGCCGAAATCGATGCTTTCGTGCTTTCCGTCCGATTCAATTATCAACTCCAGGATTTTTCGTTTTGCCCCTCTTTTTAGCTCAACAAACTTTCCGCTGACGGGCGCGGTAAAGAGAATATTTTCTCTATATTTGTCAAAAAACAGCGGTGTTCCGGCTTTAACCGGGTCGCCCTCTTTAACCAGCATTTTGGGAAAGCAACCGATAAAATCAGGGGGTTTAACAGCAAACCGTTTGGCATCCAAGTCAACAATGGTCTTTTCAGCTTCTCCTATAAGCTTAATATCCAGACCTTTTTTAACAAAATAAATAGTTGACATACGTATATAAATTCATTTATAAAAGAAAACGCAAGTTAATTAAAATGAAATTAGAATGAGTAAAAATATTAAATTATTAAGAATGTTTTCTAAATTATTACAGAATTATGTAACAAATAAATCATTTTCGATATGAATATCCTATCTAAATATTTAGTTATTTCCATCTTGATATTGTTTAATACCCCTTTGGTAATCAAATCGCAAACCATTTTAAATGAAGATAAAGTTTACGACCGCAACATCAATACGGTATTGTTGTATCAAACGGGCAATCAACTTACCGAGCCTGTCATCGAACTAAACACAAGCGACAAACTTACACTGGAGTTTGACGATTTTAGCGATCAAACCTACAACTTCAGATATACCATCATTCATTGTGATAAAGACTGGAACACTTCCGATTTGGATCAGATTGAATATCTTGAAGGGTTTCCCGAAGGTGAAATTACCAAATATACCTTTTCGTTAAATGCCATTCCGGGTTACATTCATTACCAAACGGTTTTTCCCACTTCCGATTTAAAAATAAAATATTCGGGTAATTACATTTTAAAGGTGTATGTTGACAATGACGATGACGAAAACGTGATTATTACCCGCCGCTTTTTTGTGGTTGAACCCAAGGTTACCATTGCCACCGATATACCGTACTATCCCAAAAACCTCGAATACACAAAACACAAGCAGCAAATTGATTTAACCATCGTAACCCCCGATATTTTTAATACGCAGGCCGACAGGCGTATCAGGGTTTTTATCAGGCAAAACGGCCGGTGGGATAACATGATTAAAAATCTTGCACCTACCACGGTACTTTCCAACCGGCTTGAATATAATTATCCCGAAGGAATTGTGTTTGACGGTGGTAATCAGTTTCGTTATTTTGATATGAAAAGCTACTATTATCAGGCTCCCAATATCAGGCAAATTATTAGCAATAAAGATGGTTACGAGGTGGTTTTGCATACCGATTACTCAAGGGCAAAAAAGGAGTACGAAACCTATACCGATATTTTCGGGATGCGTCTTGTTCAGGCGCGAAACGACCAGCAAACCGATATTGAAGGTGAATATGCCTGGGTTGACTTTTCGCTGAAAATTCCAAAATTTAACAATGCGGATGTATATATAATAGGTGCGCTTAACGACTGGCAGCTTAACAGCAACAACCGTATGCAATACGATGACCAATACCGTATGTACACCCTTTCGATGTTTTTAAAACAGGGATATTACAATTATATGTACGGGGTGGTGGCCAGGGGAGAGACCAAAGCCGATGTTACATTGATTGAAGGTGACCACTGGGAAACAAAAAACCGATACAGGGTTTATGTTTATTACCGCAATGTTATGCCCGAATACGACAGGCTGGTGGGATACTATATGTTTAACTCGTTTTCAACAAGCAGATAAACTGCAATTATCTTTTCAGGGTTAATGTAACATTGGTGCCAACATTTAAAACGGCATTATTTTCCAGTTCAATAACTGAGAAAGTACGGTCCTGGTTTAAAACAGGGCTTGTACCCGATGATGTAAAAATCAGCTTGCAACTTGCATCGGGACTGTAACGGGCGGTAACTAACGGGGCTTCGTCCCAGTTTGCTTTATCGGTTACATTTGAAGAGGTGCTGCCGTTCCAGGTTAAGGTTTTCCGGTGCCATTTGGGGGCCATATCAGCTGTTCCGGCACTTTCGATTACCCATTGTGATGCCGTCCATAATGTATCGGAATTAGTAACCGGAAAGATTCTGACAGCACGGGAATCGAGATATTCCCAGGGTTGTCCAGTTCCGTCCTGATCAATCACACCGTAAGCATCAATTAAAGTACCGGTTTCGTGATTGCCATTTTTATAAAGAAAGTAGCCGTCATCACCATTACCTGTGATATAGCCGCTGGAAATATCCGGATAAAAACCGTAAGCGGTAAAAAAGTCATCACTGTTATAAGCAACCACCATTGACGAATCGGATTTTAAAACCCCCGTTAAAGCAATGTCAGCCCATCCCGAGCCGTTGGCCTGCCGCGACAGGTACCAGTTTTCGTCACTAAAATTAACATCTGTATTTCCCACATTGGTTATCTCCACAAAACGGGCTTCATAGTTATCCGACGGATCGGCAACTTCCGAAATGATAAGATAAAGTACCGTATCCACCGCGGTGGAGTCCATGGTTGTTGGAACTACACCGTCGGTTTTATAGTTTATATTATCGCCTGAGTTGTTGTAAGGGTAAATGGTAAAATAGTAAGCGGTTTGCGGCGAAAGGTTTTCCCATGTGTAGGTTTGGGCATTGTGTGGTACATTGTAAACGCCGGCACTGTCGGTCAGGTCCGTGTCGTTTGGATATTCCGTACTGTCGGCGGGAGGGGTAAAAACGCCGGTTTGATTTATCATTACAAGAAAATTTTGGGCAACGGTATCGCCGTCGTTGTTATCCCAGGTAAGGGTAACGGATGTGCTTGTGGCGCTGGCAGCAATAAAATCGGAAACATGATTTGAAGGCTCACCGTAAATGGTGTTGCCCCAGATGGAGTCAACGTATTCCGGATGATCGATAAACGGATTCCGGTTATGCTGATAGTGGTAATAAACCGTATCGTTACGCCGTTGTTCCCACTGGTCAACCGGATCGTTTTGATGCCATGCAAGCAGTGTTGAAAGTTTTCCGTAAAAGGGTTCGTTATTTACGGCAGTGTTAACCGAATCTACCGGCTCAAGGTCTGTTTCACCGTTGTCTCCTTCGTAACGCGTGGCCATATAAAAAATAATACGGGCCACATCGCCTTTTACCTCGTCGCGGGGTTCCCAAACATCCGTATCTTTATAACATTCGGTAGGGCCTGAGCCATCAATGTATTGAACCACACCCCAGTTAAAATCACGATTGCTTTTAGCTGAATTTACCGAAGCATCCGCCGGACGCAGTTGGTGAAGATCGGTGCCTTCGGGCGGATTATTACCAAAATCGCCGTGTGATTTGGACCACACATGCTCACGATTCCAGTCTTCCGAACCATTACCAAAATCATACTTTCCGTATGTCCAGCCGGTATAAAAGCAGATAACTTTGGTTGTGTCAACGGTATCCTGATCGGTGACTCTTAACGCAATCTTCACGCTGTCGTAGCTAAGTGCATGATGGTTTTTAATGATATCATGCAAAGCTGCTTTCAGAGCTACACCGGTAAGCCCTTGTGCACTGCTGTAATAACCTGTAGGAATCTGTGCCTTAACCGTAAACAGCGTAAAAGCAAACAGAGTAATAAATAAATATTTTAACATAAACGCCTTGCCTAATGGTGCCAAAAATAGTATAATTACCGACAAACGGGCACCGATAAAGACATTACTTTGCATTTCAGTTTGTTTTATTATGATGAAACTGCGGGCAAATCAGGCATATAAAAAGAAGTTGGGCTATATTAAAAAAGTCAAGTAAAGCACGGAAAATACTTGACATATTTAAAAATTAAATTATCTTTGTAAGATGAACATTACGAAGAAAATAGAAGAAAAACTTAACACAATTAAAGATGGTGAAATATTCACCTACAAGGATTTATCGATTAAAAAAGAGGAATATCAATCGGCAGCAAAATCAATTGAACGATTAATTAAAAAGGGAACAATAAAAAGAATTTCACCGGGACTGTTTTTTAAACCCAGGCAAACTGTTTTTGGTGAATTATTGCCAAAAGAAGAAGAAATTCTGAAACCCTATCTTTACAAGAATGGTAATCGAATAGCCTACATTACAGGAATATACTTATATAATAAACTCGGATTAACCACACAAATTCCCCAAACGATAAAAATTGCAAGTCGAAATAAAGAAATCAAGGTTAATAAGTCAAACTTAAAAATAAAACCTGCAAAAAGTTATGTAGATGTAACAAGCAAAAATTATCAATATCTCGAAATATTAGACGCAATCAAAGATTTTAATAAAATACCCGATTTGGATACAGAAAAGGGGATTAAGATTTTATTAAATATCCTAAAAGAACTAAATCAGGAAGAGATTAAGAAGATTGCTAAATACAGTCTGGAATATCCACCGAGAACAAGGGCGTTGCTTGGTGCTTTATTGGAGGAAACAGGAATAAAAAATGAAATAGAAGATTTGCAAGAGAGCTTAAATCCACTGTCTAAATACTCTTTGGGAATTAATAAAGAGATTTTAAGCACCGCTGAAAACTGGAAAATAAGATGAAACTCCATACAAATAAGGGATTGTTTAAAGATGCTGTAATTGCAACGGCACAAAGGCAAGGCATTAAAGAGATTTTCGTAGAGAAAGATTATTGGGTAACATTGATTTTGAAAGCAATATTCAAGAATAAAATAGGAAAAGAAACTGTTTTTAAAGGAGGCACTGCATTATCAAAATGTAATAGTCTGATAAAAAGATTCTCGGAAGATATCGACCTGGTTGTATTAAGAGATAAAGGAGAATCAGGAAATCAATTAAAAAAGAAACTTAAAACAATTTCGAGATGTGTAGAAGATATTATTCCTGAAATAGAGGTTGAAGGAATTACCAATAAAAAAGGGATGATTAGAAAAACTGCTCATTCTTACCAGAAACAGTTTAGCGGTAAATTTGGACAAATTCGTAATTTTATTGTTATTGAATCAAGTTGGCTTGGGAATTATGAGCCCTATGAAACAGGTGTTATTTCATCAATGATTTATGAAATGATGAATGAATTAGGACAGAAAGATATTATTGAAAAATATGAAATGAAACCGTTTGAGGTTAATGTTTTGAGTCCGAAAAGAACAATTTGTGAAAAAATAATGAGTCTGGTACGATTCTCATACTCGGAAAATCCGATTGGAGATTTGAATAATAAAATCAGACACATTTATGATGTTCATATATTACTGAAAGACAAAGTAATAAATAGTTTCTTTTATTCAGACAATTTTGATGAAATGTTGCAAAAAGTTGGGAGAGATGATATTTTCAGTTTTAAAAACAACAATGAATGGTTAAAAGAACATCCTGTTTCAGCATTAATATTTAATCAGCCAAAAAACACTTGGGAACAATTAAAAAACACTT
>Ga0256913_10001443_pt1 | contig 12188 bp, 9 predicted proteins | sample Axial_MatmetaG_FD_185970 | JGI IMG/M metagenome (GOLD analysis project Ga0256913, IMG submission 185970) | Deep-sea worm associated microbial mat communities from Axial Seamount, Juan de Fuca Ridge, Pacific Ocean - Axial_Mat | ecosystem: Environmental > Aquatic > Marine > Oceanic > Microbial...
ATCAAGTAGTAGTACGAAAGTAAATAAAAAATAAAAAAAATAACCGTTTTTTCTAATTACTTTTTTCACTCTATTTTCTAGTGCCGGATAAAAATAAGTTGTCAGTTACAGCAAGTTATGGCCAATTTGCGTATTATAACCAGACAGGGCAACGAATGTTTTTTAGGAACAAAAGATTAATTGGGTATAAATGAGGGGAATAAACCACGATGAACTAAAAGTACCATCGGGTTGGCTACGAATGAAATTCGTTTAGTAAACTACAAAAATCTAACAAAGTAAAAATGCCAAAAGAACTTATTAATAGCAATTTTTGAGATTTGTTGTAATTTGGAACTTGGAACTTGAGATTTGTAAAAGCTAAAATGCGATGCACTAAAGTGCATCGTTTTAACTACTTCTGAAACCAGTAAAGAAAACTGTTAATGATTTACATCAATTTCCCACAAACCTTTTGTAAACAAAATTATTTCGAGATGACAGTCAACCGGAACTAGTTTTTCTGGTTTGTCAATCTGGTATTTTAAATCTACAGTTACCGGGAATTCTTTAATACCTTCGAAAGCAACCAGAGTATTTAACGAACGTTCTTTTGTGTCAATCCGCTTTCCGTCCGATATTTCGGCACTCTCGATTACAACCGATTTATCGGGGACTCCGTTTTGTTGAAAATTAATCCACACCTGATTTTTAGTTGCCACATCGCGTTTAAGGTTAGAATCGACAACACTAATTCCCTTACTTATATTCACCTTAAACAATGCTCTCGAATCGTTTGGAACAATTAATGAATCTCCCATCCAAAGACCATAATTCTGAACTACCTCGCCTGACTCGTTAATTTTATTTTGCAATCCGAATCCATCTTTTAATCCCTTTTTAAATTTGCCAATATAATTCGATCCGTCGTGGCAAGTGTAAACGCCAAAACCGTTAGGATATCCTTTTCTGAACGATCCTACATAAGTATCTATTCCTTTGGCAGAGCCCTCGCCATGTGCCAGGCCTTTTTTACATTTACCGTTGTATTGCCCTTGCAGATTTTTAACCAATACCTTGCAATCGTACTGCGAAAAACCGGTTGCTACAAAAGCAAAAAAAAGGAAACTAATAACTGCAATTCTTTTCATCTCATTATAATTGTTTATTTTCAAAGGTATTCGATGGAACTCGCCCATAATCATCCCCCTCCCGCCAAGTCGGGACAAGTTGTGTGATTAATATTATCATGCTCGTTTCATCTCATTATAATTTTAATTCTTAAAGGTATTCGATGGAACTCGCTGTATAATGATTCTCCTGTATGACAATTATTTGTCATGCTCGTTTCATTTTATTGAAAACTAAAAGTTAATACCAATGTTAATCGACACACCGTTCATCGACATATCTGTCCGAATCATCTCTTCGTTTTGACTTCCGGGAACAGCTTTAACATATTTACGGTACGAGTATCCCAACGAAAAATAGAACTCGTTTAACGTAGTAGTATAAGAGTATCCCAAACCAACAGATGCCATAGCACCAGGATCGTATTGAGCGTATTTCGATGTATTATACCGCGAATTAATATTTCCTTTAAGGTGCCAGCTATATCCGGCCTGCCCGTAAATATAAGGTGCCCAAACCCGTTCTTTTTGAAAATAATATTTATAATCAACCGTAAGCGGCATAAACATTTCATCGGTAAATTCAACGCCAAGCGAGCCGGTTAAAACATGTTTATCTAAACGGTAACCAATCCTGAAATTGGCAACGGTTCGCATAATAAATTCATCGGTAAGTGTATTCGACGGATTAACAGAAACTTCGAGCCCGGCAATTACTTTATTCTGCATTCTCAGAATCGAATATTTAGGTTCTACACCATCACCAACCAACGTTTTATCCCCTTCTTTAAAAAAAATTTCGGAATTATTTTCTGCATAGGTATATAGTGCAGACATAAAGAATAAGAGCAAAAATAACTTTTTCATGAACGATTTCTGTTTCTGGTTATAACTTGTTTTCAATTTAGCGCATAAAAGTAAAAAATAATAAAAAACAAAAGGTGATTCTTATCATTAATAACGAAGTTGTTTAAAGTCAAATTGAAAATCTGCGAGCAACATATTGATTCCATTGGACTTCAGCTATTTTTTCTTTCGTAGCTATGGCTACGAAATAAAAACCGAGCTTTACCATTGAAACCTCTATATTACTCTCGAAAATCCCCTTTAACTTTAAACAACTTCACCATAAAAAAAGCCATCTGTCAACCGACAGATGGCTTTAAATTATATCGTTATTTGATATTAGTTCTGGTGGTACCAGTTTGCTGAGAAGTGAGGTCCGCTACCGTTCAGAATCTGACACAATTTAAAGTGCCATTTTCCATCGCCATCCTGGTAACAATAGTTCCAAACTTCACCATTGTAATCATCAACCTGCTCACAAGCATCTTCTGCACCATCGATAGTAACAGAGAATTTCATAGCACCTGCATGACCTTCAATTTCCTGTGGATTATCCAAATCAACGGTAATAACATAAGTTAAACCCCAGGCGGGATATGTATAATCACAAGTAACAATTCTTGAAGAACCTGTTCCTAACAAGATATCATCAGTAGAACAGTATGCAGAATAATCGACTGTACCTTTGTACAACCACAGTGCATCTAATGTGTAAGAACCGTGGAAAATGTTAGTTACACCAACTTTCACCAACTGTGTTCCAAAGTTACCACTGATAATAATATCAGGATTATCGACAGCTGTGATAGACAAGCCGAGGATATACTTATCGTCAGCAGATAATCCGGCTGTATGGAAATTGATAGTAAATTCAACTTCGCGCTCGCCAGCAGGAATGGTTACCTGAGTTGTTGTAAAATCGTGCTTTTCGTTAGGGAAAAGTACAAATCCCGGATTGTCAGCAATGTATTCATTTGCTGCTGCATCATCTACCGCAACGGTTACAACCAAATCTTTATCCAGTTTCCATGGAGAAGACAAGTTTACTCTAAAAGTTGCAGAGTACGATTTTGAAGGATCGGTAGTTCCGGGGAACGTTCTTTTAATATACCCGGCCGAAGTGGGCATCTCATTAAAATCAACAACATACGGAGTTCCTGCAAAATCAGGAGTCATCACACCATTGAACTCATTAATATCCTTATCATCTAAACAAGATGTTAAGAAAAGCAGTGCAATGGCTGTTATTGAAACAAATATTTTCTTAAATGTATTCATTATATATTCAATTTAAATTTTACACTAATATTATTTAACATCCCAAAAAATCTTGGCATCCATAATAAATTCAGAGTTGTAAGGCACTCCTGTTTTATCGATAGCAGCTTTTACATTTTCTGAGTTGATATCCAACTCTTTTTGAGTGTAAAGCATACGTACCGGAACCTGAGCTCTAACAATATTGAAATAGTACGAAATCATTGATGTTTCAATTTCGCTTGGATCTCCCGGTACAGGATATCCGGTTCTGCGATAGTCTGCCCAAGTTTCGTAATGATAAAGACCTAAACCTGAAATGTATTTTTGATACATAATCGATTTAATTGGGTTCGAATCATCCCACGAAGCATCACCTTTTAACGATCCTTCAGCACCAACATAACCATCTAAAAGCGGAGCAACATCTTCAACACCGGCTCTGGCTGCATAGTAATTGAAAGAGTCTTCAATACCTTTATCGAAGAAATCTTTTGCAGTTCCCGAAACACCGGCTGATGACAAGTTGTATCCTCTTGCCAAAGCTTCAGCAATTAAGAAATCAACTTCAACAATCGACATTACAACAACATCACCATCGCTAGTTCCATAAATTCCGGGGCCCATTCTAATTGCAGCTTCTTTCCAGTGGTCTTCAACAGCACCATTTACTCCTAACTGAAGTCCATGACTATAATCGCCTGAAGAAACACCAGGCTCCCAGCATAACTGTAATCTTGGGTCGTTACTTTCGTTATAAAGAGTTAACAAAAAGATATTTAAACCATATTGCTGGTTAGCACTGGTTAAGTTCCCCTTGTAATTCTTTCCATATCCGTAAATTGGAGACATTTTACCATTCTGATTAGCAATGTAACCAGGATTTGCAGTAAGCGAAGCAGCTAAGAAACCAGCCTCATCGAAATTCATATTCGAAGTGATGTATGATTGACGATCACTCATTTCAGCCTGACGTAATAAAACACGCAATTTTAAAGTGTTGGCATACTGTTTCCAAACGGTAAGGTCGCCACCACCAATAAAATCGTATTTAGCTTCGAGAAGCAAAGAAGCATCTTCGGCTTGTTTTAAAAGGATAATTGCTGAGTCTAACTGAACGACTAAATCTTCATAAATTATTTTAGCATCGTCGTAAACCGGTTGTGTATTTCCCTCGAAACCTTTAATTGCTTCGAAATAAGGTACATCTCCGTAAGTATCAACAATTCTTTGGAAAAGAGCAGAACGCATAATTCTGGCAACTGCTACATAAGCAGGATTTCCATCGTCAACACCTTTCTCTTCAACATATTTCAAACTTTTCAATTCTCCTAAATAAGGTCCTGTAAAGAAACCATTGTAATCAGAAGATGTCATGTTGTAACTTTTAACATTGTTCCAACCCGACCATCCACCTGAGTGACCGTAATATCCAATCCAGGCTCCTAATAAAGAGAACCCTGACCCAATTTGCTGGCGCTGTGCAAATTGCTTTTCGGCACCTGCCAACACAAGGTCTTTAGTAGATTTGGTTAAACTGTTAGGATTTTGATTAACGTCTAACCACTCTGTACATCCTGTTACTCCTGCAAAGAAGAGTACTAATAATAAGTATATTCTAATGTTTTTCATCTTATTTCTTTTTTAATTTATTAGAATGTAATAGTTACGTTAAATCCATAAGATTTCGACGGAGGAATAGCAGCACCCGGAGAATAACCAACTGCGTTACCATTTCCATTATTCGCTTCAGGATCTCCATACATATTCGAATCGGGCAAGAACATAAACAGGTTCCTTCCAACAAATCCGGCTTTAACTCCTTTTACAAATCCACCGGTTCCCGATGTAAGGAAGCGTTCAGGCACATCGTAATATAAACTTATTTCACGAATTTTCCAGAAAGCACCATTTGTAACGAACGGGCGAGAAACATTACGATATGTTTGTGTCCAGAAATCGACGTTACCATCGTTTGTAGTAATGTTTGTATTCTCAACATACTCAGGATTGTCGGCAGTACCAACATTAACAACCGAGTTCGGGAATACAAAACGCTCGCGGCCTGCCGAAGCAGAAAGAGCAGAGATACCAGGGAACATCATATCGCGACCAGGACCACTTCGAAGAACAAATCCACCACGATATTCAGCAGAGATACCAGCTGTAAACCCTTTATATCTTAAATAAGTCTGTAGTCCGAGAATATGTTTCGGAGTAGTTTGTCCGGTAACAACAAGATCGGTACTTTTTGTAGGCAGACCAGTTTTGGCATCAACAATAATACGTCCCTGAGGATCTCTGTCGAAATCGGATGCTTTGTTTACCGGGTAAGGTTGTCCTTCAATTGCATAAACATAGTTACCTAAATATAATTCACTAAACTCATCGGTTAACGAAACAACTTCACTATTCCAGTTTGCATAGTTAATATTTAAGTCCCAACGGAAATCTTTAGTTGAAACAGGAACAAGTCCTAACTCAACCTCAATTCCACTGTTCTTCATCTCTCCTGCATTTACATACATAGAGCTGTAACCCGAAGAGTAAGGAATTTGTGCAGGTAACGTTTGGTTAGTAGTTGACATTGAATAATATGCCATTTCAAGATTAATTCTTGATTCGAAGAAATTTAAATCTAAACCAATCTCTTTCGAGAGAGTAAATTCAGGCTCAAGATATCTGTTCTTTAACGAACCACTGATTGAGTGTGCAGTTAAATCTCCGTAAGGGAAACCACCTGTTACACCAAAGTTATTCTCGAGTGAATAAGGATTAATATTAATACTACCTACTTTTGCAATACCCCCGCGAATTTTACCATAACTAAGAATACTGTTATCGGCTAATGCAGGAATTGCTTCGGTAAATATAAACGATGCATCAACTCCCGGGTAGAAGAACGACCACTGCGAAGGATCAAGTCTTGAGTCCCAGTCGTTACGACCAGTTGCGTGTAAGAACAAGAAGTTTTTATAACCTAAAGTTAAATCACCGAATACACCCATTCTGCGTGTTTCGTAATAAGCCTGATTTCCACCAAGTTCACCTAAACGGTTACTGATGTTGTATAATCCCGGCACTTCAAGTGCAGATGCACTAACATTAATATGATGCGAGTAGGTTGAACGAGTAGTTGCACCTAAAATAGTAGTCAGTTTAAAATCGCCAAACTCGTTGTTTGCAGTTAAAATAAAGTCGTTTGTCCAACGGAAACTATAGCTTGAACCGTCAGAAACACTTGCTTTTTTATCACCACCGCTCGAATTCGATCTTCCCGATTCGTGCTCAGCCCAGTAAGAATAATCCCAATCTTCGTGAGTATTTTTGTAAGTACTGTTGTTTAACGAAAGAGAACTTCTAACCATTCCGTTTAACCACGAAGTAATGTCTTGCGACAATGTTATTGTTCCAATTAACTGGTCGCGTCTTCTTTTTCTACGATTTTTATCCTTATCAGTATAAGGGTTGTTATAATAATCGTTGTAGTAGTGGTTAATATCAGCATAATTTGTTTTCTCCGGAGTAGAAGGAGTACGCCAATCGGAATAACTGGTTAACGGAATATTCTGACCTGTGTTATAGATAGGCCAAAGTACGTTAGATGTAGTAATGTCATCTTCGGTATGTGTGTAGTTCACATTACCGGTTGCTTTAAATCCTTTGTATTTTCTCGATCCGTTTAAACGAATAGCATCTCTTCTTAACTCATCTCCGGGAACCAAACCTTTAATGATTGCATCCTGTACAGATGCGAAGAAAGTACTTTTGTCGTCACCGGCAGAAAACGAAAGGTCGTTTTGAATTGTCATACCGGTATCGAAGAAAGCTTCTTTTTCGCCTGGAATAGCAGCGTAAGGAACTTCCTGCATTCTACCGTACTCATCCGGACGTCCAATACCTCTCATTTCGCCATCAAATTCGTCACCATACTGCTGGTTCTCGTAAGCTTCAAAAACGGGGTTTCCGTATTTGTCGCTTGAAGAACCCGTACCGAAACGAGTTTGGAATTCAGGTAAATAAGCTACTTTGTCGAAAGTAGTTGTATTACTGAATTGAACCTGAATATTCTCTTTACTACCCTGCTTGGTTGTTACCATAATAACACCGTTTGCAGCGTCTGATCCGTAAAGAGCCGATGCATTCGCACCTTTCAGAATACTGATGTCTTTTACATCGTTCGGGTTTAACGAGGTTAAATAGCTTAACGAAACAGGAACTCCGTCTAAAACCAACAGTGCCTGGTTGTTACCGGTTAACGACCGGTTACCCCTTAAAATAACCCTTTGGTTAGGATTTACACCTGTACTAACAGTTGTAATTTGCAAACCTGCAACTTTACCCACAAGACCACCTGAAATAGTTGGTGACTTTGCCATGTTAAGTTGCTCATCGCTGATACTACTCATCGCGTATCCAACTTCACGAGCCGAACGCTCAATACCGATGGCAGTAACAACTACCTCGTCGATTCCAACAAGGTCAGGTTTCATTGCAATTGTGTAATCACTTGCAGAAGTCAACTCAACAGTTTGAGTTTTCATACCTACAAAACTAACTACCAATGCTTTTGCATCCTGCGGAACTTTTAATTCGAAAATTCCATCGATATTGGTAATCGTACCAAGGGTAGTTCCCTTAACCGATACCGAAACTCCGGGTATTGGTTGTCCATCCTCAGTAGAGGTTACCGTACCGGTAACATCCCTCGTTTGAGCATTCGCTACCAACGTTCCCATGAATAGGAGAATCGATAAAAAAAACGCAATTTTTTTCATAGAAATAGTTTTAAATTAATAATTAAACAGCATATATAAATAATTCAAAAATTCACACAACAGTTGCCCACATCCCCCAATGTGTTCAACTTATTTTAAAAAATTCTGAGATTCCCAAACCATTATTTTTATAAATGTTAAAAAACATTAACGCGACAAATTTATAAAAAGAATTGAAACCTAAAAAAAAAATGAAATTTATTTTACTGCTTCCAATACAATAAAAACTCCCATATAACAAGGGAAACAAAATATTGTGACAATTACAAAAACATGACTTTTATCACATAAAAAATTATCAAACAACAAATAATTAAAACAATTTCGTCTTAACTAATTGTTAAAAACATATAAATAAAGCACTTAACTAAATATATAAAATTGTTACCTTTATTTTACTATCTGATAAATACAAATAACATCAAGAAATAATCAGACTAAAAACGGTTAAAAAAAAGGAAATACACTCTTTATCGTTTCAAAACAAAAAACTTTCTTTCCGTTTTTTATCGACTTTTTCTCCGAAATAAAATTGTTATTTAAACAATCGCCAATAAAAACTGCATCAACACCAAAATTCAATGCGCCCAATATATCAACCTCCCAATCGTCGCCAACCATTAAACTCCGCTCTTTTTTTGCATTGGCCGATTTTATTGCATATTCAAAAATCTCACGACCGGGTTTTGGAGTTTTCACCTCTTCAGAAGTAAAAACCTTACTAAAAAAAGGTTTCAACCCCGACATTTCGAGCTTTTTGTTTTGTACCTCTTTAAAGCCATTGGTAATAATATATAGCTGATATTGTTTCGATTTCAGATATTCGAGCAACTCAAAAACACCGGGATATAAAACTTTCTGCTTTGCCATTTCGTCGAGATAAAAAGCATTTATCTTTTCCGGGTTTATTCCTGTAATTTCTAAATCGGTAAACGTATCGGCAAACCGTCTTTTTATCAACTCCTTTTTATCTACCTCTTTTTTGCGGTAACTGTCCCAAAGAGCGTGGTTGTGTTTTTCATATATATTATAATACGTGTCGAAATCAATCTGCCCTGCTCCAATTTCGAAACGGGCAAAAGTAATTTGCATCGCTAACTTCGAATTTGTTTTAAAATCCCAAAGTGTATTATCCAAATCGAAAAAAATGTGGGTGTACCTTTTTTGCATTCTTATTTTTTTGAAACTCCTTCAACTACAATAACAATTTCTCCTTTGGGCGGATTTGCAGTGTAGTATTCGGCAAGCTCGGTTACTGTGCCGCGTTTTACCTCCTCGTACAATTTCGTCAACTCGCGACAAACAGCAGCCCGCCTGTCGCTGCCAAAAAACTCGGAAAACTGAGTGAGCGCTTTTACCAGCCGGTACGGCGATTCGTAAAAAACAATGGTTCGCGGCTCTTCGGCAAGTTGCAACAACCTTTTTTGCCTGCCTTTTTTTTGTGGCAGAAATCCTTCGAAAACAAATTTCTCGGTGGGTAACCCCGAAACTGCCAGCGCCGGAATTAATGCGGTTGCTCCGGGCAAACATTCAACATCAATATTGTTTTCGACACAGGCGCGCACCAACAAAAAACCGGGGTCCGAAATTCCCGGTGTGCCCGCATCCGAAATCATAGCAATTTTATTTCCCTGCTGAAGTCGCGACACCAACGAATTTACCGTTTTATGCTCGTTGAATTTATGGTGTGCCGTAAGTTTTTTCTCAATCTCGAGATGATGCAACAATTTTGATGAGACGCGCGTATCTTCGGCCAAAATCATATCGGCCTCTTTTAATACATTAATTGCACGTAAGGTAATATCTTCGAGATTACCGATTGGCGTGGGAACCAAAATTAATTTTCCTGAATCACTCATTTGAAAAGCGTCGTTTTACAAGGTTTATAAATTTCAGGCTGGTTTCATTTTTTTTCCATTCGAAATTTTGTTTTAAATAATCAACCGCCTCGCTAATATCCTCTTTTTCGTCGAGCTCGGTAACTGCTTTTACAAATTTCTCTGCATTCCCTTCGAACAGCTCGCGTATATATTGAAACCGGTCGTTAATACCAATCGACTTCTTGATGCTTTCAACCGGGCGGTTCGAAAGCTTATGTTCCAGATTCGAGTTTTCGCTATCGATTAAATCGTTTACCGATTTCTCTTTCGAAAAACTATCGCCCAACCTGTGATTTGCCTCATCCACTACTTTCTCCTCCTGCAATTCAATCTCCCGTTCATCCGCCAATTCAGGGTCAGGGTCCGAAACTTCAACCAATTCCGGCTCTTTCGACTCTTCCTCTTTTTCAATCTCCGGCTCACGAACAGGTGTTTCCACAATTTCTTCTTTAACCTCCGGCTCTTTCGCTGCAACTATCTCTTTTTCTACCGGCTCATCTTTAATTTCTGCTACCGGTTCCTCCGGTTTTTCCGAAGTAACATTTTCCGGACTTTCGTTAACAACATCTCCTTTCAACTCTTCTCTATTGTGCAAAATCTGTATCATTCTTTTTGCCCCGCTCACCCGCGTTTGCAAAAATTCCAGTTCCAACTCATCAAAACTATTCTCTTTTTTTTCTGAAAGCAGCTCGTCGAGCTCGCTTAAATCTTTTAATAGAAATTTTAGCAGTTTTTTATTTTCCATTTTTACCAAATCTATTGTTTCATCTCATTATAATTGTTTATTTCCAAAGGTATTCGATGGAACTCGCTCTATAATGATTCTCCAGTGTGACAATTATTTGTCATGCTCGTTTCATCTTATTAATTCAGAAATATATCTGTTCAGAAATTTTATGAATTATCAGGTTTAAAATTACTTTTGTAAAAGTAGTAATTTATTCAGATATGTTTATTGAACGCGACATAAACACAAATAAAAAAATTGGTAGTATCGAAGTGGTAGCCGGCTCAATGTTTTCGGGAAAAACAGAAGAGTTAATACGCCGTTTAAAGCGGGCGAAAATTGCAAAACAGAAAGTCGAGATATACAAACCAATGACCGATGTTCGTTATTCGGAAACCGAAGTGGTCTCGCACGACGAAAACTCGATTAACTCGACACCGGTCGAAAATTCATCGACCATTTTGCTTTTAACCGGAAATGTTGATGTGGTGGGAATTGACGAAGCACAGTTTTTCGATACCGGATTAATTGAAGTGGTTACCAAGCTGGCAAACAACGGAATCAGGGTGATTGTTGCCGGACTTGATATGGATTTCAAAGGTGTACCGTTCGGGCCAATTCCTGGATTAATGGCGGTTGCCGACCACATTACAAAAGTACACGCAATTTGTGTGAGGTGCGGAAATATTGCACAATTCTCGCACCGCAAATCGGAAACAGAACAGGTGGTTTTGTTGGGAGAAAAAGATATTTACGAACCACTGTGCCGAAGTTGTTACCGCGAAGCAAACAAAAAAAGCCCCTCCAAACCTTCCCAAAAGAGACGGAGTTAAAAAGAAAAATAAATATGAAAACAGGTCAAGACATATAATACATTTCGTCCTTTCAGGACTTTATTTGGCTATCTGCATCAACTCAGGACTACGCTTCGCTTCGTCCTAAGCTTTTACATTTCGGAGCGTTGCCCCTTTCTCTGCATAACTAAAAATGAAACCTTTATTAAAACAAAAAAAATATAACTTTACAAAAGTGATATTTTAACAAAAAAACGACCAAGAATCCTGAAAGGATGAAACATAAAAGCTCAGGGTGTAGTGAAACAAAACCCTGAGCATAAATGAATAAAACCTAAATTGAGCGATATACAGATTCGGGGTTCTATTTTATTTTGGCATCTATCTTTTGGCATTCTTTACTAAAGTTTCCCACGTCGCAAAGTGTTGATATATCAAGAGATTAAAATTTAATAAGTAGTGGTAAAAATGAGTTTAAATTACTATATTTGAGTTAGTTACAAACAAAAAACAATTTATTCACAAAACCACTACTTATGATGTCAAAAATAGCACATTTAAGCGAATTAGAAAGCGTTCTTTGCAATAATAAAAAACAAACGAAGGGGTACTCCATTTCTTTTCAGCTTTCAAGACAGGACGGCTTTTATGTTCATTCGGTTCTTTCAAAAGTAAAGGGTTCGACGTTTCTGTCCTTCTGCTCTCCTTGCTTATCTTCAGGCTCCGCAGCGAAAGTATTTGCAGGATGCAAGACCGCAGTAAAAACTTTCTTAAAAAGATTGACGACAACACTTTTT
>Ga0256913_10001444_pt1 | contig 12185 bp, 9 predicted proteins | sample Axial_MatmetaG_FD_185970 | JGI IMG/M metagenome (GOLD analysis project Ga0256913, IMG submission 185970) | Deep-sea worm associated microbial mat communities from Axial Seamount, Juan de Fuca Ridge, Pacific Ocean - Axial_Mat | ecosystem: Environmental > Aquatic > Marine > Oceanic > Microbial...
GTTCCGTATCCTACAACTACTACCTCCTCCAATCCCTGAATATCTTCTTGCAGAGTAACGTTTACTTTCGTTTTGTTTTTTATATTGATGTGTTTGGAAAAAAAACCAACGTAAGAAAAACTGAGAATAGTATCCTTTTTTTGAACCAAGATGGAATATACACCATTTAAATTGGTTATAACACCAATGTTGGTGCCGGCAACCACAACGTTAACACCCACCAGAGGTTCACCCTGCTGGTCAGTTACAGTTCCGGTAACACTCTTTTTGTCTGTGCTTTGTGCATACATTGAGTATGAACAAAACAGAATAAACAACATAACGTAAATTTTTTTCATAAGTATAATTTTAAGTTAATTGTAATGGTTATTTCATTTTTGATTTCGTTAAACAGTGCAATAGTATAAAAATAATTAAAAACAACCAAACGAAATCAAATAAAATAATTAATAAGTATACGAAAGAGTATAAACAAAAATGAGTTATAAGGGTAGGTATCTCGTTATACAAGCCTTTTTATCAACTTAAATCAGTTTATAGTAATGAAAAAAAAAGACCTCTCTTTCATAAGAGCGGTCTTTCAATATTGCAATTCATAAATAAAAAAGAACAAACTACCTCTTAACTATCTTTACACGGTAAACAGCTCCTGATTGCCCTTTCATCCGAAGAATATATACTCCCGGACTGTTTGATGCTAAATTAATACTAAGTGAGTTTCCTGCATCTTGTATTACACCTTGATGGATTACCTGTCCTGAAACGGACAAGAGGCTGTATTCCAATCTGTTTTCATCAGGAAGAGAAACCGTTACAACTCCTGAAGAAGGAACCGGAAAAGCGTTTAGCTCCTGATAATCTCCAATACAGCTATGGGTTCCTGTAATATCAGTACAGCCCACTACGCTAAATTCGGATGCGGAAGCCCATGCATTACCATTAATCTCAGATAAAGCAACCAGTCTGAAATACCGCCCCACAACCGCATTGTCAAATTCAATATTTTGAGGTGCGACCGTATTCTCCCAAACACCGGTACTCACCGGCTCACCCCAGTTCAGTGAATCCTCACTTATATAAAGCTTATAATCTTTAATCCGGCCATTAACGCCGTCCTGTCGGGTATAATAAGTGAATTTTGAAATCAGATAGGGTTGACCCATGTCGATTTGAATTTCGTGAGGATAAGGATCGGAACCTGTACTCCATCTGGTATGCCAAATGGTTGAAAAATCATTATCAAACGACATGACTGCCTTTCCGGGATAATTTAACTCTTCACTGTCAACATACAAAAGGCTCCACATATTCTTGGGTACTTCAGCCGGATTATTACAATCATCGATAGAAGGACAGGTAGTGGTAGTAATCATATCCACAATCTCTTTCTCGAAAACATTTCCGTTCTGAGTAACGGTAAGTTTCACAGTATATGAACCCGGCTTTCCCAAAACCACTTTTGGATTACGAATATCGGCATCTTCCAAATAATCGGGTGCCGGAGTAATATCCCAATGCCAGGTTGCGCCTGTATGCCTCATGATTGAATGATCTTCGAAATACAACGTATCGAGCATACAATTGTAATGCTGCTTTTCAACCCACGGATTAACAATGGGGGTATAACTACTGTCAACCATAGGTGATTCCCAAACACCACCATTACCTGCTACACGTAATTTTGCATCACGGTAAAACGGCATGGCCAGGTTCACGTAAAAAGCCGCCGGATAGTTATTATCATACAATTCCCAATCTGTCATCCCCGGTTTACGAACAAATACTTTTCCCGTTTGTCCGTTGTGTGCATTGGTAAACAAGTAAACAATATCATTACCGGCCGAGTCGGGTTGAACCACAAGGTTTTTAGTATATTCTAAAACTGTTCCTGTCCAGTCTTCCCAGGTATCGCCACCATCGATTGATTTAAATATTTTACCTATATCTCCCGACCAGGTTCCGTTTTGTAAACAGGCATATATTTTATTCTCATTACCGGGTGAAATGACAAAAAAAGTTTTTCCCTTCCAGTTATAATTTCCGTAATTACCACTTGTTAGCGAAGGTTTGTATTCCCATGTTTTGCCTCTGTCAGCACTTCGATATAAACCCTTGTTAACAATATCGGCATAAAGAACATCAGGGTTACTATAACTGATTTGCAAATATCTGACCCTATTTCCAAAGTCGTATAATAAATCAAAAGTTTCACCCATATCAGTGCTTTTCCAAAAACCGTTTCCTTCCCCCAGAAAAATAGTTCCGTAATAATTAGGGTGAAACACTATGTTACCACGGCGACCACCATATTCGTCCATATTGGGATATTTTGTAAAAAGGAAGCGTCCCTCGGGAGTCCCTTCGGCAGTAGCTGGTAAAATCCACCCATTTCCAATATCGTTAAAAGCTGCATGACGGGTTTTCCCTTTTAAAATCCAGCCTGTAGGCGATTCGGCTCCACCCATGCATAAAGCTTTGGCTCCATAATAAGAAGCAATGGCAGTATTTCCGTTATGATATCTTCCTCCTACCACCAGATCTTCATTCCATGCTTGATCGAAGCCCCACATATCCGAACCAACAAGTCCGTAGTTAAAAGCAGAATAGTTCTGAGTATTTCCGAAATTATCAGTTGTTAGGTACATTCCACCGTCGGTTGAAACCCAGGTATCGCCATCATCAAGCATTCTGATATCCTGAAAATCGGGGTGAATACTAAAAGGTCCGTAATATCCTCCAATGGTTGAAAAACTCATTCCGCCATTGGTTGATCTGAAAGCGCTGGTGGTTCCTACGATAACCATATTTTCATCTGTAGGTGAAATATCCAGAATCAAATCAAAATACCCCTGCCCGTTATCCATCTGAAGAGCCGGTGTTCCTCCTGTGGCCAACAGTGTCCAGGTATTGGTCGAAAGGTTTTGTTTGTACAAATAAGGTGTGTTGTTAGCACTTAATAAAATAGCCAGCATTTTTTCGGGGTTTGCTTCGCTAATGGCCAACAATCCACCACTTTGATTATAAATATTGTCGGGAAAGAAATCCTGAACAGTAAAAGTGTTTCCACCGTCATTTGACTGAATTATTCTGAAATATCCTACATCGACGGTAATAGCATATACCCGGCCAACATCGCCCGGCTGAACTACCACATCGTATGCTTCTTTAGTCCATTTTCTCTCCCAGGTTAAACCCGCATCTGCTGACCGGTATACTCCTTTATTGGCTGCTGCATAAATTACATTGGGATTCATTGGTTCAAATGTAAGCCGGTCGGCTTTAAACTGGTTATCTGGCGGTAACAAAGGTACCCAGGTTAAACCCCCATCGGTGGTTTTATGAACCTGATTGCCGGCTGCCACATAAACCACATCCGGATTAACAGGACTAATGGCTGTAGCCGTAACTCCGCCTCCGAAAAAATAATCACCGGTCATTAGCTCCCATGTGTTTCCTTTATCGGTAGATTTATTTACAAAACCTGTTTCGGTTCCGCAATACAAAATATCGTGATCTGTCTCAGCCACATCAAACGAGTAAACATTTACCTGATATGAACAAGCATCAGGTGGGTTTGGTGAACCTTGCTCGTTGAGCCTGAAAGTCTCTTTCGGGCCGATAAACGACCAGTTGGAAACATCATCTCTATTGGTATTAATTGAACCTGTTTGCTGCTGTGTTTTGTTAAGCTTCAAGTAATAGTCATCCATATCGGGCAAAAAAATAGTCCCATCATTATTTACCCAGCTTTGAATATTCCTTTTCCAAAGTTTAAAATAGCGAACCAGTGCTTTATTATCTTTTTGGTTCGATTCTTTAAATGATTCTACAACCTTGTTAAAATTTACCGGATACTGGTAAAGCATGTTGCCCCACTCGGGATATTCGGGACTAAAAGCCGGTTTATAGCTTTTAATCATCCCGGGTAAATCGTCATAAGGGGTATATTGTTGTTGTGCTTTAATTCCAGAAAAGTTCAATAGCAAGATAACTGCTATTAATACAACAGGTGTAAAGTTCTTCATAATTAACATTTGTTTTGGTTGCCGAAAAATACAAAAAAGGCAGCACGCCTTGAATGCGTGCTGCCTTTTATATTTAACTTTCGAACATTTATAAACTACTTAAGCGTAAAAGAAGTGTGTCCGATTTCATTATCTCCTTCGAAGATATCAACATGGTATAATCCGGGTTCTAGCTCCAGTGTTGAACGGCGATTCCAATAGATACACATATCTTCCGATTCATTTTGGTAATCAACTTTATATTTAATGGAATATTGCAGTTGTTCGCCATTGAACATAAACGAATACTGATCACCACGGCTTTTAACAAGAATTTCATCGTTTGGCCTTGCAATCCTTACATAAATACTTTTAACTCCCGGCTCAACAATGGTATTTTTTCCCAAAGTAAAGCAAACCTTTACGCGGTCAACCCGTTTAATTTTATTGGTAGGTTTTTCTTTTCCGCTTCCTTTTTTATGAACCGGAGTTGCCTCTAAATTAAAAACCTGCAATACGGCAGCTTCATCAACTTTGCCCATCAGCTCTTCTTTCGATTTTTGAAGCTGTTGATTTTTTCTTTTCTCAATTTTTATCTCCTCTTTTATCTTTTGGTTTTCCTCAGTAAGTTCATTATTAACCTGATAAATAGAGTCCATTTGTCTCACATATCCCTGAGAGATTACCTGTAAACGACTGAGTTTTTTCTTGATTTTATAATATTCCCATTTTGTATTCAGGAGTTTTTTAATCTCAACAGCGTTGGCCTGAATCACACTATCCTTTACAGAAAGAGAATCGGATAGTTCACCGTATGCTTCTTTAATCTGCTCGTGCTGCATAACCAGTGAGTCGAGTTCTTTTTGAAGCTCGGTACGTTGAATGTCTTTTTCAACCAGCAACTCCTTCATTTCTTTTTTAACAGAAATCAACTTAATAGAAAGGCCTATGATTCCTAATGCAAATATCACCAGAATGATGTACATCCACAAATTGGAATTCTTTGGCATCTCTTTATCCTGAATTTCAAAATTATTATTTTCGTTTTCCATAATATCAATTATTATTTTCTGATGCAAAAATATGGACAATAACCCCTAAAAACAAATTAGTTCTGTTATACGGTGTTAAAACGAAAAAATCAGTTGATTATTCTTTTATTTTCGCAAAAAAATTAACCATGGCCGGAATCTACATTCATATTCCTTTTTGTAAACACAAGTGCAACTATTGTAATTTTTTTTCTGTTGCATCGGTTAAATACCGGGGTGTTTTTGTGGATGCACTGCTAAAGGAAATGAAAATGAGAAGCGATTATCTCAAAGGTGAAGCAGTCAACACCATCTATTTTGGCGGGGGAACGCCTTCGTTGCTTTCGGTTGATGAAATCAATACGATTTTGAAACAGGCAGACGAGCTGTTTGATTTAAGTCCTAACCTCGAAATTACGCTGGAAGCCAATCCTGATGATTTGGATAGTGATAAAACAGCTGAATTAAAACAGCACACTTCTATCAACCGGTTCAGTATTGGCATACAAAGTTTTTTTGATGATGATTTGAAATACCTCGACCGTGTGCATAACGGCAAAGAAGCAAGACGGGCCATTGAAAACGTTCAAAAGGCAGGTTTTAAAAACATTACCATCGATTTGATTTACGGTATTCCGGGTTTGTCGATTGAAAAATGGAATCAAAACCTTGATCTCTTTTTTAATTATAACATTCCCCACCTTAGTTCGTACAGTTTAACGGTTGAACCCAAAACAGTTTTGCAACATCAAATCGATAAACAAAAACGAGCTGAGGTTGATGAAGAACTTAGTATCCGGCATTTTGAAATATTGCAACAACGCATAAAAGAAAACAATTTCACCCATTACGAAATCTCCAACTTTGCCAAAAACGGATATTACTCCAAGCATAACAGTATTTACTGGCTGGGTGATCACTACCTCGGGCTGGGACCTTCGGCTCATTCGTTTAACGGAGAATCACGCCAGTGGAATGTGGCATCCGTAAAAAAATATATTGATGCTGATATGGTGGACAAAATTGTTGATGAAAAAGAAATCCTCACAAACAACCAGCTTTTTAACGAATATATTATGACTTCGTTGCGTACCTCGTGGGGTTGTGATCTGGAACATATACAGAACGTTTTTGGAAAAAGCTTTGCTCAGCATTTTTCAAACAACATCAAACCGTTTATTCAAGAACAAAAGGTTGTTCAAACAGGTAACCAATTTATTCTCTCCGAAAAAGGAAAGCTTTTTGCTGACGGAATTGCTGCCGAATGTTTTTATTAATTTTAATTCTGTAATTCCTTTTCTGGCACAATTTTAGCAACATTCTACCTTTTAAATTCTTACCCTATGAAACGACTATTTATCCTTCCGTTTGTTTTAATACTCACCATTGCATCCTGCCAAAAAAATAACGAGTTACCTAATCCCGAACCCATCAATCTGAATGCTAAAGCACTTGAAATTATTCAGGCTGATAACCAATTCGGTCTGGATTTGTTTAAACAACTTGCCGATACAGGTTATGCTGAAAACAACATTATGATATCTCCTTTGAGTGTTTCGCAGGCACTTTGTATGGCTTATAACGGAGCTGATGGAGAAACTAAAACCGCTTTTGAGGAAACGCTTCATTTTACTGATATAACAATGGAAGATGTTAACCAGTCAGCGCAAAACCTAACCAAAGCTTTGCTATCGGTTGATCCTAAAGTTACGCTCAATATTGCCAATTCAATCTGGAACAAAGATAACTTCGCTGTTGAAAATGATTTTATAGAACGTAATCAAACCTTTTATAATGCTGTAGTAAAACCGGTAGATTTTAACTCTTCTCAAACGGTAAATAAAATTAACAACTGGGTGGATGATAAAACCAATGGTAAGATTAATAAAATCATTGATCAACTCAGCCCGCTGGACAGGATGATTCTTATTAATGCCATCTATTTTAAAGGAGAGTGGCGTAATCAGTTTAAAAAAGAAAAAACAGAAACAGATCAGTTTCATCTTGAAACATGGGGTACGGTGGATGTGCCCATGATGCATACTACCGGTAATTACCCCTATTTTGAAAATGAAATACTTGATGCTTTGGAAATGTCTTACGGAAGAGGAAACTTCAGTATGGTAGTGCTGTTGCCAAAAGAAGGATACAGGGTTAATGATATTCTGGATACACTGAGTGCTGAGGTTTGGAAAAGCTGGGAAGATCAATTTTATGTTAGCAACGATGTTCCTGTTTTATTTCCAAAATTTAAGTTTAAATACGAAAGTTCATTGGTAAAAGTGTTATCAACTCTTGGTCTTTCGGTTGTGTTTGATGCTGATGCTAACTTCTCAGGAATCAATAAAAATACCGACTTACACATCAGTGAAGTGATGCATAAAACATTTATTCAGGTTGATGAAGAGGGAACTGAAGCTGCTGCGGTAACCTCAGTTACTATTGGAACCACTTCTGTTGGTCCGGGTATGCCATTTGTTGCCGACCACCCTTTCGTTTTTATGATTAAAGAAAAATATACCCACGCTATTTTGTTTATCGGGGTTATGGCAAACCCGGAAATTGGAAATTGATATAAATAATCGTTAGGTTATCTCAAAAGTCGTGCATGATGTCATTCTGAACAGAGCCGAAAAACACACTACATTGGTAATAAATCGATTTCTACTTCGCTCAATCTGACAAGGTTATTATTAGAGACTTTTGAGACAGCCTTCTGATTAAAATATTTTAATAATAATAAACCAACAAATAAACCACCGGAATAATAATACCCGCCAGTAAAAACCAGATTCCCCGCTTTTTTAAACTTGCTCTGCCACGGGGAATAAAAATACCTCCAATAGCCAGGATAATCAATGCGCCGGCATAAATATCGGCAAACCATGTCCAGTATTTTATTGGATTATAATGCAGGTAATCCATTTCGCTAAATACCGGACGGCGTTTTGTTTTTTCAATTATACCTTTACCACTTTCAAGATCAATGGTAACGGTTCCTCCTTTTATAAATACTTTTAAATATTTCCCTCTCGGGAAATAATGCTTTTTATAATTCTCCTTCTCATCGTATTTTTCAAGCAGGGTTAAAACTCCCTCTTTATCAATTTCTTTACTAATACTATTGGTTTGAATTTCCTGCGTAGTAATAATAAAATTAGGATTCCAGTCGTCGAGATGATTGAGTGCAATACCCGAAATGGCATATATCAATGTCATTCCAAAAAAGAAATAGCCGAAATCGCGATGGATGGCTTTATTCCATTTTCGCCATTTAAAAGTCATAAAATGTGTTTTACAAAAAGTAAGAAATCAGGTGTATTAAAAACGTTAATTGTTTTTAAAACCTTTTACTTCAAAATTTTATAGGATGTTGCTTCAACTGAATAGTATGAAAGGTGGTCTTTTCCTGAGTCTTTCAATTTTTGACGAAGATTATTTATCTGCTTCATCTGATCTTCAGTATTGTGTTCCTCTTTATTCTGACCTTTATGTTCGCCATCTCCCATGTGTATTTCAGATTCTTCTTTAGAGTCGGCTTTAACATTTTCTTCCATCTCAATCAGATAGTCTTCATCCAGACGAAACTCTTTTACAACTCCAATAATTTCAACAGTTTCACCAACTAAATCCTGATTAAAAGCAGCAAGATTTTCATCGGGAGTAATTTTAACTCTGGCATCTGATTTTTCTTCAACCAAAAACATTTTTTTTCCGCCATGTTCACAAATATGGTCAACAATACCTTCTAATTTGATGGTTTTTCCAACATATTCACCGGCTTTTTCTTTGAAATCTTTCAGTTTAACCTTTGTAACATCACCCTTAGATGCGTTAATAACAACAGCTGCATAAGAGTTAAATGCTGAGAATAAAATAAATAACGACAAAGTAAACAGTACACTTTTTTTCATAATTGATAGTTTTTTAATTGTTAATTGGCTCACAAAAATATAAAGTTGAATCAATAATCCAACAATTACTTAGACAATTAATTTAAAATGTTTATTCCGTCGTACTTTAATTCTTTTCCGTTTTGATAAGAAATTACCAAAAACAGTTCACCGGTTTCGGTATAGGTTTTCCAATCACCGGTTTTACGACCCATTACATAACGGCCTTGTTTTTTGAGCTTACCATTGGGCCAATACCACTTATGTTCGCCATTGGGGTTGTCATCAATAAATTTTCCTTCGAAAAGCAGGGTTCCATCATTTGAATAAATTCTGTCCCAACCATTTTTTAAATCATCGCTGTAAAAAGTTTCTTCTCTGGCATCACCCACTTCATAAATCCATTTTCCTTCTCTTTTATCCTCAAGATATTCTCCCTGAAGAACTACTTTCCCTGATTCATCGTATTCGGTTATATTTCCATCACGTTTGCCCTGATAATAAGATAATTCACGTAACTTTTTTCCTGAAGGATAATACCAAAGCCATTTTCCTTCGGGCTGACCATTTTCATAAACACCAATTTCCTGAAGCTGACCATTCGGATAATAGTATTTCCATGAATCCGTTTTTTTATCATCTTTATAGTTTCCTTCCGATTTTAAACTACCATCATCGTAATATTCTTTCCATAAACCTTCATGTTTACCACCATCGGTAAACACACCTTCGGCAATAACTTTTCCATTGTGAAAAGTATATGATTTTTCAATTTTACCATTTTTATCATATTCACGACGAACCCCTTCCGGTACACCGTCTTTGTATGAAGCAATGATTTTAGGTGTACCGTCAGGCCAATAATCGGTTTTAACATCAAGTTTTGTTAACTCTTCAACCTGCTGCTCTTTTTCGCCGTTTACATATTTTGAAATAGTCAGTAAATTTCCATCCCTATCATACTCTTTAAAATAACCGTTTTTAAGCCCGTGTGTGAAAGAGCCTTCCATTTTAAGGGTACCATCATCGTAAAACCATTTCCATTTACCGTGGGCTTTGTTATCGGCATCGTAACGATTAATTCGTTCGCGGTTGATCACGTATCCTTTTTTATATTCGATAAGCTGAATGATGTTTCCCTCTTTATCAAATTCACGAGCTAGTCCGTTTTCCAAACCATTCTCAAACGGAACTTCCATTTTAATCCTTCCCGTGGTATCCAAAACATACGAAAAACCTTGTTTTACATCGTTTACAAAATTCTCTTTGGTAATTTCATCCTGGTTATAAGTAATGCGGTAACCATTTTTTTTACCATCCTTATAATTAACCTCTAACAATAGTTTTCCTGCTTCGTTATAAAATCGCCATAAACTATCCAGCTTGTATTCTTTTCTGTTTCCTTCCGATTTTAAAATACCGGTTTCATAATAGTTTTTCCAGTAACCATCAGGTTTACCATCATGCATGGTTCCTTCGCTTGAAACAACTCCATTGCTATAATGAAATACATTATAACCGTTGGGATTAATCTTGTCTTGATTCTTCTGAGCAAACCCGTCAATGGTGAACAATACCAATAAAAAAATTAAAAATAAATTAAATGATGTTTTCAATGCTTCAGTTTTTCTGCCAATAATGTGCTAAATTAGTAAAAAAGCAGGTTACAAAACATCGATAAAAAAACCTCCTGGAATTAAATCAATTTGAGTTTTCTGGAAATTTCCAACATCCTTTCGATAGGTTTTCCTGCTTCTTTCATCAGCTGCTTATCCATTAATATTTCAGGCTGTTCATTTTTTAATGCCATATACAACTTTTCCATTGTATTCAGTTTCATATAAGGACAATCATTACATGAGCAGGTTTCATCGGTAGGAACAATTAAAAATTCTTTATCCGGTGATTCTTTATGCATCTGGTGTAAAATACCGGTTTCGGTAGCGACAATAAATTTTTTAGCACTGCTTTCTCTGGTATATTTTAACAAAGCTGTAGTTGATCCTACAAAATCAGCGATTTCCAAAACAGGCTGTTGACATTCAGGATGAGCTACTAACTTAGCTTCCGGATTTTCTTCTTTTAATTTGATAATACCTTCGGTTGTTAAAATATCATGAACTTCACAAGCACCATCCCATAAAACCATATTACGACCTGTTACACTGTTAACATATCCTCCTAAATTTCTGTCCGGAGCAAAAATAATCTTCTGATCTTCAGGAAAAGATTTTACAATCTCAACAGCATTACCCGAAGTACAGATTACATCGGATACTGTTTTTATTTCAGCGGTTGTATTTATATATGAAATAACAATATGATCGGGATATTGTTTTTTAAATTCAACAAAATCAGACAATGGAGCCGAATCGGCCAAAGAACAGCCAGCTTCCATATCAGGTAATAATACTTTTGTATCCGGATTTAATATCTTTGCCGTTTCGGCCATAAAATGAACTCCTGCAAAAACAATGATATCAACATTTGCTTCGGAAGCTTTTTGTGCCAGGCCTAAACTGTCGCCAACATAATCAGCAATATCCTGAATTTCCGGAATTTGATAATAGTGCGCCAGAATAAGAGCATTTTTCTCTTTTTTTAATTTTAATATTTCTTTTTTATAATCCATTTTTCTCTTATTAAATCGATATTAACAATTCTCTCTTATATATTAATTTTATTATAAAATATATTAATGTAATATATATCCTGTTGGTAACCTGTATAACTTTTCTAACCAATATTTTGAAGTGTCAAAAATAGTGTTTTATCAATTCATATTAACAAGTTGTTAATGGTTAAAATGGTTAAAAATCATAATTATGTGAAAGTAATTAACAGTTTGTTAATAGTAGTATTATTTGATAAGTTAATACATAAGGTTATTATTTTTTATGTTGATTTCGACACAATAATTTCTGAAAAATAATAGATAAATCCATTAATAATTCTGGCACGCCTGAAGGTTTGTTAATAACCCTTCTTTTGTTAAAAATAATGAACAAACAGAAAAGAGGATTTGTTAGTAATTTATAAATAGATGAACCCTAAACAATTGATTAATATTTGCCAATATGTTGATAAATTAAAAGTGTTAGTTATCAGGTAGTTTTTAATTACCCTGATTTTTTGTCTAACTTTGTCATGGCAAATTTATTAACAATGATGGAAAAGAATAAAATTATACCAATGGCGACGGATCATGGTGGTTATGCCATGAAGGAGTATTTAAAGCAGAAACTTGAAGAAGCAGG
>Ga0256913_10001445_pt1 | contig 12185 bp, 8 predicted proteins | sample Axial_MatmetaG_FD_185970 | JGI IMG/M metagenome (GOLD analysis project Ga0256913, IMG submission 185970) | Deep-sea worm associated microbial mat communities from Axial Seamount, Juan de Fuca Ridge, Pacific Ocean - Axial_Mat | ecosystem: Environmental > Aquatic > Marine > Oceanic > Microbial...
TAGCGGGATTAAAAGGATTTGGATAGTTTTGTTTCAAAGAAAACGAATCGGGTTTAGAGTCGTTTTTTTCAACTTCGGAAGGAGAATCACTTAAAATAACCCCTGACATTGGAGGCAGGCTAATTTGACCGCTAATTCTTTCATAATTCAATTTTCCTTCACACTCTCCTTTCTCATTTATAAATCCTCCTCCGACGGCCGTAATTAAATAATATTCTTTTTCAAGATTGAATGTTTTTGTTAATGTTGTTGTCGGGTTAACGACAACTAACCCGTGTTCAAATTTTCTAAAGAACAATGTATCGGTGTTTACAGATATGTCTTGAATGGCATTTCCCAAATCAATTTCGAATTCAGGATAATATTGTGGGAAAGTATGATAAGCATAGTCTGAAAGTGTTAAAAATATATTGGGTTGAGAAATAAGAAAATAACTTGCAGTAGAAAACATTCTTGCTTTGAAGTCTTTGGATAATCCCCATTTTTTAACGACCAAAACCAATGAGCCTTTATCTTTGTTTTTCACCATACAATCAATAGCGTCATACCATGAGGCAAATCCTTTGTAATTTCCTGCCGAATCGGGTACAAAAGCAAAATCTTCCCACATCCCTCCGTCGGTAAGGGTTATGCTTGAGTCGGCGCCAAAATCGGAGTGAAGGCCGTTAAAAATAACCAATTTATTCGGCAGATATGATTTTATAAATGCCAAAGCATTATAACGTCCTTCTCTCCAACTTTCAGCTGTGTAATTCCATGGCAGCTCATTATGTAACCAAGTTTTTTTCAATAAATGACTTGCCGAATCTATGAACAAACCATCATAATTATAAAGTTTTACTTGCGTAGAGGCGGTAACGGCATAATAATTAATCCAATGATTTAGAGCATCGGGGGCTGTCTTTTCTACCAAATCTCTTCCCTCCATCAATTGTGAATCCCATTCTGTTATAATACGAGTAGATGAATCCTGAAGTGAACTAACCGAGTGGCAAAACATGTTTTCGCAGGAATCAATATGTTTCCAATCAAATTGAGTAAAGTTTTCCCAAGTGCCCTGAATGGAACGATACAATAATAATTTTGCTTTTTTAAATGTTGTACGTACATCTGAGCTGAGAGAAGGGGTCATTACAAAATCAAAATGTTCATCTAAAAAACGGTATTGTTCTTCGGTCAAGTTAAAGTGAATACGAATTCCGCATGGAATTTTATCGGCAAAAAGAATAGTATTTATAAAAAAAAAGATTAGAAACGCCGTTTTCATTTCTGTTCCCTTAAATTGTTTTTATTTAATGATTAAGATTTTTTTTGTTTCTGTTATTGAATTTATTCGCGCAACAACAAAATATATTCCGTTGGAAACAAAATTCCCAAATGAATTTTGTGTATTCCAAACAATAATTTTTGTTTGCGAGGCGTTTAAATTTTCTTCGATTGTTTTAACTCGTTGCCCCAGTATGTTATAAATACAAATATTAATAGTAGAAGATTTGGGAGAATGAATTATAAACTTTGCTTCCTCTCTTATCGGATTTGGAAAAAGTTGAAATGAAAAAGAAGTTTTGGCATGAGTCTTCTTAATATTTGAGTGTAATAGGTATTCAAAAGCACCGATATCAAACCCGTTTCCTTGAGGTCTTTTTGTAAAATAATAATCATATGCCGGGGCCAAATGTTTACTCCCCTTGTCGATTGCGGCACTGTTAAGGCCGAGTTCAAAGCCTCCGTTTTGCCAATTAATTAATTCCGGAGAGCCGAAAAGCGAAGAGTCTCCCCAATTCAATTTAATGTTACCCGTATCCGTAGGTAATGTTAAGGTTCTGAGTTTATTAAGATTAAGGAACTCTACCAAATCTTCTTTTGGGTTTTTTATTGTAACCTCGAAAATTTCGGATAAAGAATCTGAATCCGGTCTAAAATAAAGATTATGGTCAAGAAGAACGTTTTGCGGTAAAGATGAGTATGGATATTGTATTTTGAAAACTACAGGATGATTTGTTTTTCCGGCAAAAATATTATTTCTAAAAATCAAATTGTCGCTCGGGAATTCGTTTGTTCCGATAATATGGCATTCCACAATAAATTGATTTTTCCATCCGTTATTAAAAGATGTGTTATTTATAAAATAACCATAATTCGATTGATAAACACCAAAACCGCTTCCCGCATTATTATAAGCTACATTGTTAATAAAAGTTGCTCCGCCACCCGGTTGAGAAGAATCAAGAATAAAACCGCTTCCATCGCTTCCGCAATGGTTGGGGTCAGCTCCGTCTAAATTATCGTGTGAGATATTCCGTCTGAAAATAACGTCGTTACCTTTTAATTTATATGCGGTAATTCCTTGTGAAAAACCGATTCCGTTGCAGTTAGAATAGGCTTCATTGTTATCGATATAAACATGGTCGCAGAAACCGACTTCAATGCCCGCTCTGCCATTATTACGAGCGATATTGTTTTTTATTCTAACATAATTCTTTTCCACGGAAATTCCCGCTAATCCGTAATTTTCTACAATGAAACCATCGATTTCCACATACTTGTTAATATCACCGATTTGTCCGATAAGCCATACGCCGCTTTTTAAAGTAATATTCCATTTATGTAAAGTTGCGGAATCTCCCTCCGGTAGCCAAACGTGTAAATATTTTGCCGAATCAACAAAACTAAAGCCTTCGGAAAATTCCAAACTATCGCAAGGATACGGAAAAGGATATGGCATTCTTTCTCCGTCTTTCCATGCTTCGGAAAATGCGTTGCTGATTAGCTCTATTTCCCATACATTTCCTCCATATGAGTAATCTCGCTTCCATGTTTTTCCAATGGCAATTACATCATTCAAATTAACTAACCCGTTTAAAATTGCACCATGTACATTGTATGATTTATAAACTATCCAATTATTCGGGGCGCCGAAATCATCGGGGAAAATCCAATCGTGATAAACGCCGGGCATAACAATAACTGTATCTCCGGCGGAAACCGTACGATTTGCTCTGTGAATGCTTTTCCATGGACATTTTTCTGTCCCTTTGTTTGAATCTTTTGCTGTGGGGTCATTACAATTTACGTAATATGTTTTGGCTTGAACCAATAAGGGGAATATACTCCAAAATAATATTAACAACAAAACACCCCCCTTTTTTAGGAATGTTTGCATATTATACTCCATTATTATGGGAAATATATTTAAACTTTTCAATATGTTAACCGAAGGTTGGACAATCTGTTCGCAATATAGGTTTAATTGCACGTCAAAGTTTTTAGTATCCTTTCTGGTGTTTGAACTTAATAAATGAACTCACAATATTTATATTGAAGTTTTTTAACAAAGTTAAATAATTTTTGAAGTAATTGTTTTGTTGAATTTATCTATTTTTCCAAATTAGATTTAATAATTTTAACAAAAAACAATGCCGAACAAATTTCTTAAATACAATATATTTTTTCTTCTTTTTTTTTCTGTTACATTTTTTGCACAAGCTGGTAACGGTAAAAAAGAGATTAGAATAGAACGATTCAAAAACGGAAAAATAAAAACTTACGGAGAATATGTTAACGGTATTAGGCACGGTATTTACCAAGAGTACTACGAAAACGGAGAACTTTGGAAAGACTGGACTTTTGTAAACGGTTTGGAAGAAGGCACTTCCCTTTGGTATTTTGAGGACGGCACGTTAAGTATGCGGTGGAATTATGTTCACGGCAAACTTGAAGGGAAATCCCAATGGTACTATGAAACCGGAGAATTGTGGGCAGAACCGGTTTATCATAATGGTGTTCAAGACGGATTTACACGCACTTATTATAAAAGCGGAGCTTTACAAGGAATTTGGAGTTATAAAAACGGGGTGCTTGATGGTGTTTCCAAAATCTTTTTTGAAGACGGAAATTTGGAAGTTGAACGTTCTTACAAAAACGGAAAAATGAACGGTGTAACTCGCGTCTATTATAAATTCGGAAAAGTTGCTCTTGAAGCTATGTACAAAAACGATAAATTAGACGGCACTTCCTATTTATATTATCCGGACGGCACAATTAAGGTGATTGATATTTATTCAAATGGAGAAGTGGTAAAAAGGGAAAAATATGATTATGGTTCCAAGGTGCCTAAAATAGAAGAAAGTTTTATGGAGCATTATGGAAACGGTATCATTAAAGCCGAAAAAAATTTTAAAAACGGAAAACCCGACGGTAGAAACAGATTTTATTATATAAACGGTTTTTTAAAATCCGAAATCGGCTACAAAAACGGGATACTTAACGGCACATCGTATCACTATTATTCGCAAGGAATTTTACGGGAAAGAGCCGATTATTTGCTTGGGAAATTGAACGGGGAAAAATCTGTGTTTGATACAACGGGAATATTGGTTGAAGTTGCTCATTACAGTAATGATACGCTTAACGGAGCAAGAAAAACTTTTTATCCTAATAAACAGTTGAAAGAAGAATATAATTATGTTAACGGCAAATTAGAAGGTGAGGTAAAAACTTATTTCGATAACGGAAATTTAAAATCCAAAACGAACTATTTTGCCGGTAAAAAAGAAGGGTTTGCAGCGCGTTATTATGCCACGGGAGAGGTTGCTTGGTACGGTGCTTATAAAGACGATTTGCCCGACGGAGAAGTTTTTGAATATTACCCCAACAGATTGTTAAAAAGAGAAGCGGTCTATTCCGCCGGTAAACTTATTTCCGAAATCTTATATGATGAAGAAGGGGGCAAAATAAAATAATAAACAGATTAAACTTTTAGTTCTTTGGTTAAAATTTTTTCTATTTTTCCTACAGGCATTTTTTTATTTGTCCATAATTCAAAAGCCTTTGCCCCTTGCTCAATAAACATTTTTAATCCGTTTAATGTTATTGCATTACGACTTTCGGCAATTTCCAGTAGTTTTGTTTTTCGCGGAGTGTAAATAACATCAAACACAATCTGGTTTTTATTAAAAGATTCGGGAATTGATGTGGGGGTATCGTCTTCTTCGGGAGACATCCCTATGGATGTTGTATTTATAATTAATGTGGAGTTCTGCAATACTTTCACCAAATCCGGAGGAATTAATTCGTAAGTTTTAATTTTTTCAAAAAGCAGCTTTGAAGTAAAATAATCTTTAAGAGATTCAGCCCGTTCTACCGTACGATTGATTATATTTATCTCTTTTATGTTAAATCGGGTAATTAGTGTATAAATTACAGCACGAGCAGCACCACCGGCTCCGAATAGGGAAACGGTTTTTCCGTTGAGCTTTTCTTTAAAAGCTTCAAGTGTTTTGGCAATTCCGTCTATATCCGTATTGTAACCCAATAGCTTGCCGTTTTCGTTTACAACGGTATTAACGGCGTTAACAATTTTTGCTCCGTCGGAAAGTTCATCTAAATATTCAACGATTCTTTCCTTGTGCGGAATAGTAACATTAAAACCCGTTATTCCCAAAGCGGCCATTCCTCTTAGGGCCTCTTTCAAGTTCGCCGGGTTTATGTCGAAAGGTAAATATACATAATTCAAATCAAGCTTATTAAAAGCGTAATTATGCATTATGGGAGAAAGCGAGTGTTTAATGGGATGACCAATTACGCCAACTACTTTAGTGTTATGATTTATTTCAACAAACGATTGCAAAATTATTACCCTTTTTATTTAAATGTTTTATTGCTTTGTTTAATTTCGGGAATTTCTTTTTGAGAATCCGTTTTCCCGTTAAAAATATTTAAGAAAGAAGATCTTAAATATTCAAATGCATCTTTATTGTTAAGTATTTTTTGTTTTGCTTTTTCCGGATTTAATTTAACACACACATTAAATGCTTCTATTCCCGCAGTCCATTCGCCTTTGGCGGTATAAATTTCGGCAAGGCCGTTCCACGCCTCAAAATTTTTTGCATCTATGGAAATAATTTTTTTATAACAGGTTATAGACGATTCGAAATTCCCTATGTTTTTTTCAATTAATGCTTTGGTATTTAATGCTTCAATTGAATTGCCGTCTAATTTTAATGCTTGATTAATATCTTGCAAAGCCAGAGCAAAATTTTTAGAATTATTAAAACAAACCGCTCTTGCAAGATAAGCATCAAAATAATTCGGTTCAAGTTGTAATGCTTTTGTGTAAGCTTTTATTGCGTTTTCCAATTCGGACATGTCTTCGTGTGCTTGTCCGAGTGTAAACCAAATTGTAGGGTCGTTGTTTTCCAAAATAACGGCATGTTTAATGCAATCTAAAGCTTTTTCAAACATATCCAGGTTTGCGTAGGAAATACCGCAATTAAACCATGCACTTGAAAAATCATCTTTTATTGCTATGGAAACCTCAAAGTCGTTAATTGCCTTTTCAAATTCGTTTTGTTTTATATATACAATGCCTCTGTTATACCATCCCGAGTAATTGTTCGGCTCAATCTCCAAAAATCTGTTATATGCGGTAACGGCTTTATCCAACACGTCGTTAATTTCGTGGCAAAACCCGAGTTCGTACCATGCTTCGGAAAACGAGGGGTCAATTTTTACGGCCGCTTCAAAAAAGTGAGCGGCTTTTTTGAAATTATCTGTTTTTTCGTATAGCAGCCCCAAATTAAAGTAAATATCTTCGTTGTTAATATCCGTTTTAAGAACTTCTTTTAATGTATTAATTGCTTCGGTGTACATTTCAAGATTTTCTTCGGCAATAGCTTTGTTTATTAATGTTTCGGTATCTGTGGAATTTATAGATAAAGATTTTTGAAATGCGAAATATGCATCTATAAATTCAAATTTGTTATTTAAAAATATTCCTTTATATTGCCAAAACTCGGAATTTAAAGGATATAATTCCAACAAAGCATCGGTAAGTAAAAGGCCTTCTTCGATATAATCGTTTTCCATACAAAGAAAAATTGTTTCTTCGATTAGTTCAACGTTTAGTATTGCCGTACCGTTGTTAATAATATCCAAACTCTTTTCAATTTGTTCCAAAAGAGTTTCTTCGTTAAAATCAAATTCGTCTAAATTTTCGGGGTATTTATTATAATAATCCATAATACTAATAATTTATTTATGCAAAACCTATTATAATAATGTTGTAAAATCAAGTTGACTTTAAAAGTTCTTTTTCTTTTTTGATGTTTGTATTATTGTGACCTCTAAAAGAAAAATCCGCATGTAATTAAGCAATCCGTTTATTAATTTCCCATTTTGTAATTATTTTGTTAACTTATTACAGCAAAAAAATTAAAAGGTTTAATGATAGAAATAAGAATACCTACCGGAGCAGCTGTTTTTTTATTAAAAGAAAAAATCAGTTTGGAAATTGAATATTTACAAAGAAGCAATATTGTTGCGGAAGGAACGCAGATTGAAGATTTATCCGACGAAGAGTTGTTGCGTGTAACCGAGGCGGCGGTTACGGATTTGGTTTTTTCTCTTCCGGCTGAAATATTTTCGTCTGATAGTAATATTGTAGATATTATTTACAAAGCGGTTAAATCGTTTGCGGCAGGGCAAAAAACAAAAGCGTTCAACAATTTTTCTAAAGAAAAAGCCGCAAATTTAATTAACTCAATTAAAAAACTTTTTATTGCTTACGGCGAAAAAGAAGTCTATTCTCAAAATTAACGGCAGACAGAAAATCAATTAACCGATGAATATTCTGTTGCAGTTATCACAATTTTTGCATGGTTTGCTCTCATTAAATCCGAAATAGTCTGATATAAAACTTCTACGGCATTTTTCTTCTTTAAAATAATTAACCATGGCGAGTAATTTTTTATTATCATTCATTAATTTGGTTTCGAGTAGTTGTTTGTTGTATAAAGCGGAAGGAAGTTCGGAGATAAGTTTCAAGTTTTTTTCTTCAATGTTCCCTTCGGTTACGCCATACCTGTCTAACATTGACAAAACCGTTTCCACTCTAAAATCGTTTTTATCTTTAAAGCTTATCTCTTCACGTAAAAATTCAATTCCCATTCCGTTTACTTTGTCAATATCTTTTCTCAAAATATTGTAAATATGATAATAATAATCGGCGGAAGGATTGCTCCATTTAATAAATTCCATTTGCGTATATAAATCGGATTGGTCATATAAAAGCAAACAAAGCGACGGGTTGCCGTCCCTACCGGCTCTGCCTATTTCTTGATAATATGCTTCGATTGAAGAAGGAATTTCAGCGTGAATAATTAAGCGTATATCCGGTTTATCTATTCCCATTCCGAAAGCGTTTGTTGCCAATATAATTTTGTTTTGTTCTTTTAAAAATTTTCGTTGAACGGCTTTACGTTCTTTGGCGTTCAATTTTCCGTGGTAAATAAGATGCTCTGTTTTATTTGCGGAAAGATAACCCGAAAATTCGTCAAGAGTTTTTATCAAAGAAAAATAGATAATAGTACTGCCGGTATAATGTTTAAGGGCTTCCAGAATTTTTTTCAGTTTATCGTCGTAACCCCAAACATCTTTTGCCTCAAGCCGTAAATTGGGTCGCTCAATGCCCTGATGAAAAATTTCCGTTTTTTCTTCGGATAAATTAAGTTTTAAAATAATATCTTTTTGAACATCCGGGGTCGCCGTTGCGGTTAAAGCCACGGTTAAAGGATTTCCAATCATATTTCGGAATTCACCAATGCGGGAATAGTCCGGGCGAAAGTCATGTCCCCATTCCGAAATACAGTGCGCTTCGTCAACGGCAAGTAACGATATTTTCGCTTTATTAATTTCGGAGACAAATTCGGGTTTTCGAAAACGTTCTGGAGTTACATACAGCAGTTTTATTTTTCCGGCAATAAATTTTGCAAGCCGTTCTTCCCGCATTTTTTTTGATATTGTAGAATTAATATATTCTGCGGGAATATTTCGTTTTTTTAGTGTGTCCACTTGGTCTTGCATTAAAGCGATTAGGGGTGAAATTACAATTGTTCCGCCGTTAAAAATTAATGCCGGTATCTGATAAATTAACGATTTACCGCTTCCGGTGGGCATAAGAACCAAAGCGTTTTTTTTGTTATTAATAATTTGATGAATTATTGTTTCTTGTAATCCTCTAAACCGAGAATAACCGAAATACTCGTTTAATATTTTTATCGGGGTCATAAGTATTATTCTTTAATTATAATTTTTATAAAACAAAGATATCTATTTTGAGATTGCACCGTTTAAAATAGTTTTATTTCAATATAATCGGAATACTTTTTTACGACAAACAAGATGTCGTAAATCGGGGGAGGGTAATAACAAAGGTATATGATAAATATATATTATTTTCCCGATAAAGCATACCCCGTCTTTTAAGACGGGGCTGAAACAAACAGTGATACAATTTTACGGGTACTATTAGTAAATGAACAGCAGAATAAAATACAACTTATGATTTTTCTTCCCAAATTTGTGCAAGTGTAACAATATTTTTTACAGAAGCTTCCATATCCTGGATGGCAACATATTCCGTATATGCATGGAAGTTATGCCCGCCCGCAAAGAGATTAGGAGTTGGTAAACCCATAAAACTTAATCGGGAACCGTCAGTACCGCCTCTTATTGCGGATTGTATAGGAGTAATGCCGAGTCGCTTCAAAGATTCAATTGCATATTCTTCCACTTCAGGATGTTGGTTTAAAACATTTTTCATATTTCTGTATTGTTGAATTACTTTAAATTCATATGAAGAACCCGGATAATCGGCAACAGCTTGTTTACAAAGTTCTTCCAATAAATTTTCGAACTCTTCCAATTTAGCATCAATAAAATCGCGAATAATCATTTTTACAACGGTCTTCTCCTCGTTACCGTTTACGGCAACCGGATGGACATACCCTTCGCGTCCTTCGGTGGTTTCGGGAGAAAGAGAGTCTTTTGGAAGCAATTCAATAAAATGCGAAGCCACTTTGATTGAGTTAACCAATTTATCTTTTGCATATCCCGGATGAACATTAATTCCGTTAAAAGTAATTTCAACGGCATCGGCGCTGAATGTTTCCGTTTCGACTTCGCCGCGTGTGGAGCCGTCTATGGTATAAGCAAATTTTGCTCCGAATTTTTGAACATCAAAATGGTCGGCACCTCTTCCGATCTCTTCGTCCGGAGTAAACCCTATTTTAATTTCGCCGTGTTTAACTTCGGGATGGTTTTTGAAATATGCCAAAGCATCCATTATTTCCGCAATACCGGCTTTATCGTCGGCTCCCAACAAAGTTGTGCCGTCGGTTGTAATTATATCCATTCCCATCAAGTCGTTCAATTCGGGATTATTTGCAACATCAATAATTTTACCGTTCCCTATTTCAATATCGCCGCCTTGATAATTTTTATGAATTTGCGGATTTACATTAGTTCCGGTAACTGCGGGAGAAGTATCCAGATGTGCAATAAACCCTATAGTCGGTACATTTTTATCTGTATTGGCGGGTAATGTTGCCATTACATAGCATTTATTGTCCATTTCCGCATCCGATAAACCGAGCTCTTTAAGTTCTTCCACAAGTAGTTTTGCTAAATCAAACTGTTTTGCCGTGCTGGGGGTTGTTTCCGATTCCTCCTCGCTTTTTGTATCAATTTTAGCGTATTTCAAAAATCTGCTAACTACGGAAAACTGATAATTTTCATCGAACATTTTTACCTCTATATTATATTTTTAAATTTTATTATCGATTTAATAATATCGAAAAAGAGGAAGAAATTCAAAAGATTACGAAATTATTGTTTCGGTTAAAAAAGAATAAAAATTTTTGAACAAAATTATTTATTAAACGTCAAATTTAACGGCGTGTTTTTGAAACGCAAAAAAAATAGATTATATTTAAACTGAAGTTAAACCAAAAAAATAGAGGATTAAGATGGTAAAAAAAACAATAACCTTATTTTTTCTTTTCACTCTGCTTCTTTTTGCCCAAAAGAAAATTAAATTTGAAGAGTATGATTTAGACAACGGGCTTCATGTTATTTTGCACGAAGACCACTCAACCCCGATAATTGCCGTAAGTGTTTACTATCATGTCGGCTCAAAAAACGAAGACCCGCAACGAACAGGTTTTGCTCATTTTTTTGAACATTTAATGTTTGAGGGTTCAAAATATATTGCAAGAGGGGATTATTTTAAAATAGTTTCCGCAAACGGGGGTACCAACAACGCAAATACAACCTTCGACAGAACCTACTATTACGAAGTTCTTCCCTCTAATCAACTTGCTTTGGGATTATGGTTGGAATCGGAAAGGATGTTGCACTTAAAAATAGATAGCATTGGCGTAGAAACACAACGAAAAGTTGTTAAAGAAGAAAGGAAAATGCATTACGATAATCAACCGTACGGAAGTTTACTTGAAGAGACATTTAAGCGGGCATACACAAAACATCCTTACCATTGGATGCCAATCGGTTCGGTTCAATATATTGACCAAGCGACAATTGACGAGTTCAGAGAATTTTACAAACACTATTATGTTCCTAACAATGCGGTCTTAACAATAGCCGGAGATATTAATATAGACGAAGCGAAGGACCTTGTTAAAAAATATTTTGCAGAGATTCCTCGTGGTACGGAAGAAATAACCTATCCCGATGTAATTGAACCTCGTAAAACGGAGGAAGTACGGGATACAATTTACGACAACGTTCAACTTCCGTTAGTTCTTTTTTCATATCCAATTCCCGAAAAAACAAATAAAGATGCTTATGCCATTGATATGCTTACAACCTTGCTTTCCGGCGGTAACAGTGCACGTATTCCCAAACGTTTGGTAGACAAAGAACAAAAGGCGGTTTTTGCCGGTTCTATTCCTTTTATGTTGGAAGATTCGGGACAATTTATTGTTTATGCGGTTGCAAATGTGGGGGTATCGGCGGATGATTTGGAAAAATCTTTACAAGCCGAAATTGATAAAGCAAAAGCGAATTTAATACCGGAAAAAGAATTTCAAAAACTAAAAAATCAGATGGAAAGTAAAATTATCGGACGAATATCCACCGTTGCCGGTGTTGCCAACGCACTTCCGGAATATCATGTGGTTTACGGCAATACGGATTTGGTTAATCACGAATTGGAAAACTATATGGCGGTAACCCGCGAAGATATTAAACGTGTTGCCAATAAATATTTGGAGAATAATGCGCGTGTTGTTCTATATTATTTGCCTAAAGGGCAACAAAAGTAAGTAATAGAATTTTTGTTTTGATTAAAAATAATTTGGAGTTTTTAAAATGATAAAGAAAATATT
>Ga0256913_10001446_pt1 | contig 12181 bp, 5 predicted proteins | sample Axial_MatmetaG_FD_185970 | JGI IMG/M metagenome (GOLD analysis project Ga0256913, IMG submission 185970) | Deep-sea worm associated microbial mat communities from Axial Seamount, Juan de Fuca Ridge, Pacific Ocean - Axial_Mat | ecosystem: Environmental > Aquatic > Marine > Oceanic > Microbial...
TAACCCTGCTTACCTTTCCCAGCTTTCCCGACCAAAGGTAATCAATCGCATCCTGCCAGTGAGGGCCGCTGCGCTGCCACTGTCCAACCTGAACAACTTTGTTGTACCTCTTGGCTGCTTCTTCCATGATAATAGCCTCCTCAATAGAGTTTGCCATAGGTTTCTCCACGTAAACATGTTTCCCCGCTTCCATGGCAAGAACGGTCAAGAGTGCATGCCAGTGGTCCGGTGTGCCGATTATCACGGCATCTATATCTTTATCATCAAGAAGCTTTCTGAAATCTTTGTAAAGATCAGGTTTTTTGCCTGTTTCTTTTTCAACCCATGCGGCTCTTTGATGCAAGACTTTTTCATCCACATCACAAAGAGCCTTTAATATTACATTGTCGGGATTTTTTTCATTGTTCTGTCGTAAAAATGCCCTCATATCTGCATAACCCATATTTCTTATGCCAATGGCACCTACTGTGATGGTTCTCGTTGAGCATGCTGTTAATGTTCCTGCCATTGCTGTAGTGAGTGTTGCTCCTGCTGTGAATGCTATGGAGTTTTTTAAAAAAGTGCGTCTTGATTTTGCCATTATCTAAATATCTTTAATGGGATTACTGTTTGTTGTAAGCGAGAAGTAGAATTTATACCATTGAATAAATTCTTAATGTAAAAATAGTAAAATATTTACACTCGAAATTATTACCCCGTAAATATTTCAGGAATAACAATTTTAGGCGTTGGAGTTTTTAATGTTTTGTTAAAAATGGTTTGTTGAATTTATCGATAGTTGACCTTTAAAACTCTTTAAATACTGTTTCTGTGAAAACGTATAAATTGCAAAATATCAGCTGTGTTTTTACCTCGCTCCCTTCAATTCCCTTCTTCTTTTATAAAAAAGGAGAAAGGGAAAGCCTTGCTGGCTAATCTCTTGTTTTTCTTATTACTATGTATGAGCCTATGCGTTATGAAGCAATAGACAATAAAATTGTTTTAGCAGGATTCTCGTTTTGTTATTGTAAGATATTTATACAGTTATGTATGATATGTATGATGTTGTGTAAAAACAGAAAGATTAACAAGTGAAGAATGTGTATCAATAATGACACAATTTTAAAGAAATTATACATATATTTACAGTATCATACATATTTAAATGAATAGCTTTGATTTGTTAAAAACGGATTTTAGTAAACAAAAAATGTTTGTTGTAAGAAGCGAAAAAAATAATCTCTAATCTTAAATTCTAATAAAATATAATGTCCTATGAAAACATGAGAAATGAATTGAAAACCCAGAGTATGTTAATGAAAAAGAAATTTGTTAATTGACTAAATCCAAAAAGACAATTATTATGTTAAAAAAAATCCGCTATTTAATTTTCCTGTTTTTAATAGGAATGCAAGTTACATTAGCCCAGCAAAAAACAGTAAGCGGGACTGTCAGGGATACAAAAGGAGAAACACTTCCGGGTGTTAATGTTTTGATCGTAGGTACTCAGCATGGTACTCAGACCGACATTAACGGCAGGTATTCTCTTTTGGTGTCGCCTAAGGACACATTACTGTTTTCCTTTATCGGGATGCACAATCAGTCTGTTTTAGTTGGTGGAAAAACAAAAATAGATATTGTGATGGAAGAAGAGGCAAAAGCACTGGATCAGGTTGTGGTTGTTGGATACGGAGTACAGAAAAAAGAGAGTGTGGTTGGCGCTGTTGCCAAAACCGACGGTAAGAATCTGGTATCCAATGCCGGTACAAATTCGAACCTTACAAATGCAATAACAGGTTTGATACCGGGTGTGATAACCGTAAAAACATCCGGTCGTCCGGGTGGTAGTAGCGGCAGTGATGCTCCCACGCAGATCTTCATTCGTGGTATTTCAACATGGAATGGAGGCCAGCCGCTTATCCTTGTTGACGGGGTTGAACGTCCTATGATGGATGTTGATCCTAACGAGGTTACCAGCATGTCGGTACTTAAAGATGCTTCCGCCACTGCCGTATTTGGAGTGAAAGGGGCTAACGGGGTAATTCTTATAACTACTAAAAGAGGTAAAAAAGGACGTCCGAAACTTACGTTTGATGCATCTGTTTCGGTAAATTCATTATCGAAAATGGCAGAACTGTTAGGTTCATATGATGCCAATTATCTTAAAGACCTCACTATCGAGAATGGTATTCCCGCTGATCCTAACAGCTGGAACGACTATGTACCGTTCGATGTCCTAAAATATTATCGTACCCATGAGTATCCGGAACTTTATCCTGATGTAAACTGGATGGATGAGATGACCAAACCTGTAGCCTTGTCCCAGAAATATAACCTGAGTGCTTCGGGAGGTACTGATTTTGTAAAGTATTTTCTGTCGCTGGGATATCTTAATGAAGGTGATATTCTTGAAACAAGGGATTACGGACAGGGGTATGTTCCTCAATTGGGTTACAGAAGGTATAACTACCGAAGTAACCTTGATTTTAAATTGACGAGAAGTACTACCTTCTCGGTTAACTTTGGAGGATTTATCGGTAAACAAGACAATATTCCCGGATATAATATTATGCGCGGGGTATATCTGCAGCCGCCTGATCTTTACCCTGTCCGCTATTCTGACGGTATTTTTGCCGATTATGAGAATTTTTCCCCTTATACAAACCCGGTTGTTACAATAAATTTCAGCGGTTTACAGCATACATCGCGAAATCAGGTCAACTCTGACTTTATTTTAAAGCAGAAGTTGGATTTTATAACCAAAGGGTTAAGTGTGGGGACACGGGTATCGTATGACACCAGAAGTTACACTTCAGGTCCTAACATTGGTGACGGCGGAACCTTGAAGAAATATATTATGCCTGAAATACTTGATGCAGATCCTGCCAATTATGATGATTATATAATTTATCTTTATCCTAAGAGTTATACAAATCAAACCCACGGCTATAACTTTGTTAAGGAGCCGGTAAGCCATAGTGCAGAATCGAGCAGGACAAATGTTTATCGTGGACTGTATTACAATGCCCAGGTCAATTATGCCCGCCACTTCGGCAAACATGCCGTTACTGGACTTGGCCTTTTCAGCCGCGAAGAGAGAGCATCGGGTTCTGAATTTACTCACTTTCGTGAAGACTGGGTAGGCCGTGTAACTTATAATTACGACTTACGCTATTTCCTTGAGTTCAACGGCGCTTATAACGGTTCCGAGAAATTCGACAGGGACTATCGTTTCGGGTTTTTCCCGTCATTAGCGGGAGGCTGGTTGATATCGAATGAGAAATTTTTCCAAGATGCCCTTCCTTTTGTGAACCATCTCAAGGTGCGTTTCTCAATGGGTAAAGTGGGTAACGATGCAGGTATTGCACGCTGGCAATATGTAGGAGGCTGGGAGAATACCGGAAGTCAGTGGTCATTCGGCTCTCCATACCTGCAAAAGTCTTCTTATCCAATATATCTTGAGGATGTTGTTCCCAACCCCAATATTCACTGGGAAACAGCAGAAAAGCAAAACCTTGGTATCGAAGCAGGAGTATGGGACAATCTCATTTCAGTTAATTTCGAATTATTCTGGGAAGACAGATATGATATGTTCATCCGTCAGAAAGACAGGTTAAACAATGTGTTGTTCGGCAGGGAACTTCCTGCTGCCAATATCGGAGAGCTTGAGGCCCATGGCTGGGAAGGTACAGTGAAGTTTACAAAGACTTTTATGAACGGAATGAGCTTCAGGGCAAACCTTTCTATTTCCAAAGCTGTGAACAAGATCATATATCGTGAAGACCCGGAGTTGCGTCCTGACTATATGAAACAGGCCGGATATCCTTTGGGGCAGGTGCGGTCTGTGTTGAACCAGGGGATTATACAAAACTGGGATGAGGTTTATACCGGAGTGAATAACTTAGATAACACATTCCGTCTTCCGGGTGACTTCCGTCAGGTTGACTATAACGCAGATGGTGTTGTTGATAATTACGATGTTGTTCCTTACGGATACACCCCGTTCCCCGAGTATAACTATTCAGGCATTTTTAATTTCGGATACAAGGGGCTGGGTGTTATGGTCCAGCTTTACGGAATATTCAATGTTACAAGTAATGCAGCTTACGGAGGTGTAGGAAATGCATTCACGAATAATTTTTCGCTTGTGAGCGAGATTCACATGAATGACTCCTGGTCTCCTGAAATGGGCAGGACTACGGATGCCGATTATCCGGCACTGCGTTATAATACTACCAATTATTCTATGGGAAATTACTGGATGCAGGATTTCTCAAACCTGAAATTGCAGAATGCCCAGGTCTATTACATGTTTAAGGGGCAAAGTCTGAAACATATAGGGATAAGCCAGCTTAAAGTCTATGTGAACGGAAATAACTTGTACACCTGGTCGAAGCTGCCTTATGACTTTGATAAGCAGCCGCCGTTACAGCAATTCTCGTATGCATTGTCATATCCGCGTGTACGTAGTTTCAACTTTGGTGTTAACGTAGTTTTCTAACAGAAAGAAATATAGTTGATATGAAAAAAATAGATTTTAAAATAATACTGTTATCCCTGATCGTTCCTGTATTCCTTATTTCGTGTGAGGATTATCTGGAAAAGACACCGGATGCAGGTGTTTCTGAGGAGGATGTTTTTACAACTTATAATTCTTTTCAGGGATTTGAAGATCAAATGTATGCATTTGTTGTAGAGCCTAACGGAAGTGAGAACTCTCAGGGGACTGAGAATGGCGACCATACTGTTTCCGGACTTTTCTGGTCTTCAGCAGGTAAATTACAGGTTGGGAACTACAGAGGTGTGATTAATGTAGGGAACTCTAATTACTGGAGCAACAAACATGGTGCTTATAATGTTAAGCACGGATACTGGCCTGCCGGATGGGCAGGTATCAGGGTAGCTAACATTGCCCTTGAAAAATTACCGATGCTTGTAGATGCTACAGACGAAGAAAAACAATTGCTTGCAGGGCAGGCATACTTCTTCCGTGCTTATTTTCACTGGAATATTTGTAAGAGATGGGGCGGCATACCTTATGTAGATAAGGTTTTTCAACCTGATGACGATATGCGCCTTCCGCGTCTGACATTCCAGGAAACAGTTGACCGGATTGCAGAGGATTTTGAAAAGGCGGCACAATTACTTCCCGAAGATTGGGATGAAACAACAGTTGGAGGCCAGTTTAAAGGATACAATGCAGGGCGGGCAACTAAGGGAGCTGCTCTCGCATTTATGGCAAAAGCCCTGCTCTACGCCGGAAGTCCGTTGATGAACCATGAAACCCATGGGTCATATACCTTCAATGCCGATTATATGCAAAGGGCGGCAGAAGCTGCTTACAAAGTTATTCAACTTGCCGATAAGGGGGTTTATGCCTTGACCATATTTACAGATATTCAAAAGAACTTTGCACGAAAAGACAATACGATGCCCTGGACCAGGGAAACCCTTTTCCAGAAAGTTATTACAAGAAAGGGGGCCTGGGCGTTCAGAGGTGCAAGTCGGGCGATAGGGACTGTTTATATCCCTAATCGTTTCAAAGCGAATAAGAACTGTGAATCTGTAACCCAGAACCTCGTTGACATGTTTGAAATGGCTAATGGCCTGCCTGTCGATGATCCTGCTTCAGGATATGATCCGATGCACCCATGGGATGGCAGGGACCCGCGTTTTAATGCTTTCGTTTTGTGCGACCAGCAAAAGGCCGGAGTTAAAAAGCAAACAATGTTGCAGACCTACAAAGGAGGAATGGACCAGAGGAATGCCAATATCCTTACTGCTTACCTTGTAAGGAAATACTGGCCTGTAGGGGTTAACGGCTACGACAAGCAATGGAACGGGTTCCGCTATGCTACTCCGTTGATGCGACTTGCAGAAGTTTATCTTATCTATGCCGAAGCGGTAAATGAAGCATTCGGGCCTAACGGCTCTGTCAGCGGTGCATCCCTTACGGCGCTTGATGCTGTCAACATCATTCGTAACAGGGCCAATATGCCGAATGTGGATGCTAAATTCACCGGCAGCAAAGAGTCTTTACGTAACAGGATATGGAATGAACGTTCGGTTGAACTTTGCTTCGAGAACGGGCAGCGTTGGGACGATGCCAGACGCTGGCATATAGCACATACATCTGAATATAGGGATATCTATGATCTTGAATTCGACAAGAATCATACATATTTCAACAGGGTGAAGCGTTTAACTATTGTGTTTGAAGACAGGCATTACTGGATGCCGTTTCCGAACGAACAAACCGAGATTTATGTCGGCTGGCCTCAAAATCCGGGTTGGTAGAAATTTAAACAGGTTCATTATAAATATAAAAAGTTAGCATAATGAAACATTTGATTAAAATAATATCTTTTACCTTGTTAGTCATTTTACTTTCAGGTGTATCGCTGTTCGGACAAAAAACAAAGAAGAAATATTCCATTTCTTCAGTTGTTGTTGACGAAAGCGGGGCCCCTGTGGAAAATGCTTTTGTGTGGGCTCAAGGTAAAATGATAACAACAGATAATACCGGTTCTTTTTCAGTAGACCTGGTTCGTACCAGAAGTAAAATAATTCTGGTCGAAGCTGAAAATTTTGAACCTTTGATGATTAATACAGACACTTTCGCTGTGGTGAAAGAAATAATTCTGAAACCAAGTGAGTTCCAGGCAGGCTCAAAAGATGTTGTGGATTTTGTATTTACAAAAGAGAAACAACTCGATGTTGCAAGTACTATTACTGTAATTGATCCCGAAGAACTGCTTAAATATGACAATCAGCAAAACGTTATGGTTGCTTTACGAGGCAGGGTGCCGGGATTGTATGGGACGAACAATGTAAACGGACTTGGCCAGGCTGTCGTCATTGTTGACGGGATAGAACTGGACCCGGGCAATATAAGGGTCGATGAGGTGAAGCAGATCGTTATACTTCGCGATGTTGCTTCCAGGGCTTTGTATGGAGCCCAGGCAGACAAGCCTGTAATACTTATTAATACTAAGCGCGGCGAGGCCTATAAAACAAAGTTGAAAATAATGGGGGAATACGGTATATCCAACCCCATCAGCTATCCTGAGTTTTTAGATGCCGCCGATTACATGACACTGTACAACGAAGCACTTACGAACGACGGTTATGATCCTTACTATGATTCATTGACCATTGCAAATACAAGGAGCGGCGTTGATCCGATCCTTTATCCGGATGAATCGTATTACAACTCAACTTACTTAAAGGATGTTTCGAACTCCTTTAATATCCAGACTGAGGCTTCGGGGGGAAATGATGTTGCCACCTATTACGTTAATTTCGGCTGGCGGAAGAATGGAAGTTTGTTGAATGTAGGTGCAGGTGAAAAACAAAGCTCGAACCGTATAAATGTAAACAGTAATGTGAGCTTTAAAATCAACCGGTATATGAAAATGTATCTCGGTGGTTCGGTAGTTTATAATTTCAACAAGAACCCAAGAGGTAATTTCTGGGGTAATGCGGCTACTTTCCATCCCGATTGGTATCCGGTACTTATTCCGTCATCAATGATGAAAGACTCTGCTATGCTTGCGTCAGCACGCCTTGTCGACGGCCAATATTTGCTTGGAGGTACATCGGAGTATCAAACAAATATTTATGGTGATCTCGTGTTCGGAGGTTATAATAATATGACAAAACGTAACCTGAATTTTAAAACAGCTCTTGATTTTGATCTTGGTTTTATTACTAAGGGATTGACTGCAAATATTTCAATGTTGTTTAACCTGTACGATTCATTTAATACAGTACAGTCTAATGAATATGCAGTTTATGAACCTGATGTTGTTACTCAGCCAGGCGGTGAGGACAGCTTAATATTTATAAAACATAATGAGGATATTAAGCAGGGAGACCAGTCTGTAACTTCGTCAGATTTTAGCAGGAATATGAATCTTTTTGGAACTGTGAATTATACCAGGTCCTTTAATGACCATAATTTGAATATTACTGCTTTAGCTTACAGGACAGAAGGCCAGTATAACAAGCAATTGCATCATGACAAAGGGCTGCATTTTGCTTTGCAGGCTATGTATAACTATAAGAACAAATATTTGGCAGAACTGAGTGGAGTAGTAACAGGATCGTCAAAATTGGCAGGTAAGCATCAGTACGGCTTCTCCCCTTCGGTTGCTTTAGGATGGGTAGTGTCGAACGAAGATGCCCTTAAAGATAACTCTGTGATAGATTTTCTGAAATTGAATGCTTCTTTTGGTATACTGAATACTGATAATTATATCAATGATTATTACTTATACCAAACGTCATATTCTGCAGGGGGATGGTACACATATGGAAACGGAATGTATAGGAACCGCAGGAGAAGGATTAACTATCTCAGGAACCCTGACCTGTCGTGGGTTAAGAGAGAGGAAATATCTGCAGGTTTTCAACTCGATATGTTCAAATCGGTTTGGGTTGAGGCCAACTACCTGTACAGCAAATTGTATGATAATATAGTGCAGCGTAGAAACTATTATCCTGCAATTATGGGAGGTGTTTATCAGTACGAAAACTATGAAAGTAAAATGCGCCAGGGTGGTAGTGTTGCTGTTACATATCATAACGATAAGCATGATTTCAAATATAATATCGGTTTAAATCTTGCCTATTTCGTACCTAAAGCGCTGAAAGTTGAAGAGCCGAACTATGAGGTGGACTACCGTTATCTTGAGGGTAATCCTTCTGATTCAAGGTTTGGCTGGGTGGCTGAAGGATTTTTCAGGGACTCTGCCGATATTGCGAATCATGCGGTTCAGACATTTGGCGAAGTAAGGCCGGGTGATATTAAATACAAAGACCTGAACGGTGACGGAATTATTGATAACAACGACCAGGAGATCATTGGCAATTCTAATCCCAGGTTACAATATGGAGTTAATCTTAACCTTAGGTATAAAGCATTGGGACTATTCCTGCTCGGAACAGGACAAACAGGACAGGAATTATACTATAAGGGTGATTACTATTGGGTATATGGAAATAAAAAGTATTCGGAAGAGGTTCTCGGACGTTGGACTGAAGAAACTGCATCGACGGCAACTTATCCGCGTTTGTCTTCAAAATACAATGCCAATAATTTCAGAAATTCAACGTTCTGGTTGTATGAAAATAACTGGTTTACTTTACACACAGCTCAATTAACATATACCTTCTCTGACGGATTGAAATCAAATTCACTTCTGAAAAAAGGGTTACAGGTATATTTGAGGGCTTCGAATCTGTTCACTGTTTCCAAAATAAAGGAAAAAAGAGAATTGAATATTGGTAAAGCTCCCCAAACGAGATATTATGCATTGGGTTTAAAAGTAACGTTCTAAAAAACAGATATGATGAAAAAAGTATTTAACATATTACTTATACTTCTGATGGGGGCATCATTCTTTTCGTGTGAAAAGTTTTTGACCCCGGAAGAGGATAACCGGTTGACAGAAGATCAAATGTTACAAAATCCGGGTTATTGGGAAGGCCTTTTGCTCGAAGCTTACGGACGGATGCCCAAAAACTATAATTTCAATCTGGATATTGCAGCTGACGATGCGGTTACCAATGATGTAAATTCTTCGGCTACACGTATGGCAACAGGAGAGTGGACGTCATCGTTCAACCCCATAACGCAATGGAATTCGGCATATACAGGTATCTTTTACGTAAATAATTTTTTGGAAAAATATCGTGAAGTTACCTGGAGCTGGGAAAGTGAAAAGGTAAATGAGCTTCATTTGAAACGCCTAAGCGGAGAGGCTTACGGACTTCGTGCCTGGTATGAAATACTGTTGATGGTTAACCATGCCGGTATGGTTAATGGGCAGGTAACAGGTTTGCCTGTTGTCGACAAAGTACTTGGAACTGATGAATATCAGGTGCCCAGGGCAACCATTGAAGGTTATTTAAAACAAATTTCCAACGATCTTGATTCGGCTGTCAAAAACCTGCCTGCTTATTACGAAGATGTTCCTGATGATGCGGAATATAATGAAGGTATGGGTTCACGTTTTGTAAACCGTTTATCGGGAACTGCAGCTAAGGCTCTCAAGTCACGTATTACGCTGTTTGCGGCAAGTCCTGCCTATGGTGTGGTTACATGGGAAGAAGCTGCCGTAGTGGCCGGTGAACTGATAAAAGATAATGGCGGCTTAGGTATCCTGTCGCCTATTGGTATTGAATTTTATGAGAATTTCAACGACAGGGAGAATATTTGGTTTACCGCATTCAATATGTCAAGATCTCTGGAGACCGATAACTTTCCTCCATCATTGTATGGTAAAGGAAAGTTAAACCCGACTCAGGAACTTGTAGATGCGTTCCCGATGGCAAACGGATATCCCATTACGGATCCGGCAAGCGGGTATGATCCGGAAAATCCTTATGCAGGCAGGGATGCAAGATTAAGTAAGTACATTATTTATAATGGCAATAAGCTTAAGGGTTCAACAATTAATACTTATGTAGGCTCCGGTGATGACGGAATTAACAGCCTTGTTTCTTCCACCCGGTCAGGTTATTATGTGAAAAAGTTCATGAACGAATCGGTAAATCTTAAGCCGGGAAGTGAAAAAAGTGCACAATTTTTCCGTACTTACATTCGTTGGACAGAGGTATTCTTGAACTATGCGGAGGCAGCAAATGAGGCATGGGGACCGGATGCCGATCCTAATTCGTACGGATTTACGGCAAGAGAAGCTATTGCTGCATTGCGCTCACGAGCAGGAGTTCCCGGAGGTGATGCATACCTTGCCGGTATATCCACTAAGGATGATATGCGAGAGTTGATTCATAACGAGAGGAGGATTGAGTTGTGTTTTGAGAATTTCAGGTTCTGGGATATACGTCGTTGGAAAAAAATTGATGTGATGAAATCACCGGTTTCTGCTATCTTTATCAATCCCAAAACTGAAAACGGATATACATATGATGTTGAAAAGGTTGAAGACCGTATATATGAGGATTATATGATTTATGGCCCGATACCTTACAACGAAACATTAAAATATGATATATCGCAAAATGATGGTTGGCAGTAGTTATTTTAGGAATTAAAAATAAATGACAGATGAAGAAAATATTAGCGTTATTAATAATGGTATTAGCTGTAGTGGGGTGTAATCAGGAGAAGGTGTTCTCTGATTATGACTATACTGCAGTGTATTTCCCCATTCAATACCCTGTGCGTACCCTTTCGCTGGGAAATGACAGGATAGATAATTCTCTCGACAAACAGTTGAAATTTCATATCGGAGTTTCTATCGGGGGATTGTACGTCAACAATCGTACCTGGACTGTCGATTATGTATTGAAGCCGGAATTGGCAGAGGGGCTCAAAACTGCAGATGGAGATACAGTCCTGATTTTGCCGGAAAAATATTATACAATTACTCCGGATGAGCAGGTCGAGATATCTTCAGGTAAATTCAATGGGCTTATGGAGGTTCAGTTAACTGATGACTTTCTTGATGATTCGTTGGCTTTTGGCAATCATTATGTTATTCCCCTTGAAATTACTTCAACATCGGCAGATTCTGTGCTTCGTGGTCTCCCTTTAGTGTCCGATCCTGATAAAAGGATTGTATCGGATTGGGCATCCGGAGGATTGCCAAAGGACTTTACTTTGTTTATGATAAAGTTTGTAAACGCTTATCATGGCAATTGGCTCCACCGGGGCGTTGATTATATTTCTGATGCGGGAGGTAATCCTGTTGATACTATAGTCTATCGTGCCAAATATTTAGTTGATAACAAGATATGGGGGTTGTCGACCAACGGTAGAAATACTGTTATCACAAATGGTATTGCCAACAATCTGGGAAGTAACCATAAAATGTTGCTTAATGTGGATGCTTCCACAAAGGCAATTGAGATCGACAGTGTTGCTGGCGCCTCATACATGGTTCACGGTATCGGAGAAAGTAAATGGGTAGAAAAAGGAGATTCGTGGGGTGGAACACAGCGTGAGACAATGTATTTGAATTATACGTTTAACGACGGATCGAATACACATGTTGTATACGATACAATTGTTTTCAGGGATAGAGGAATCCATTATGAAGAATTTAAGCCTGTGGTTGTAAATTAAACAAAAGGTAACTATACTTTTGGAATAAGGGGGCATGTGTTTGAATATGTACCCTTATTCATTTTATTTTGGCGATTAGTGTTATGATTTTTTTATAACGGTCTGATG
>Ga0256913_10001447_pt1 | contig 12177 bp, 11 predicted proteins | sample Axial_MatmetaG_FD_185970 | JGI IMG/M metagenome (GOLD analysis project Ga0256913, IMG submission 185970) | Deep-sea worm associated microbial mat communities from Axial Seamount, Juan de Fuca Ridge, Pacific Ocean - Axial_Mat | ecosystem: Environmental > Aquatic > Marine > Oceanic > Microbial...
AAGTTGGTCCCGCATTTTGATGTGGCATAAGAGGTTTATCGAAACCTAATGCACGGCGGTTATTCGGGCAAAACTGACAGGTAGAAAAAAGCTTTATTGTCTCAGGTTTTATATATTGTTTTCCGCCATACGAACCGTAGTTCAAAAACATTTGCATCATTTTGGCAAGGTCGTTTGCATTACAAAAAACACCTGCATGACCTGCAACACCGCCCATCATGGCAGAGCCCATATCGTGAACATATCCTTGTATTAATTGATTTCTGAAATATGTATCATTCTCAGTAGGAACAATTTCTGCTTTATCAAATCTATTTAAAGGCAAATAGCCCATTGTATACGCTCCTAAGCTTGAGTAAAAATTATTGTAAACATATTTATCTAAACTTTCTTTTGTAAGTGTTTCAACAACTTGTTGCATTAAATAAAAACCCAAATCGCTATATTTATACTCTTTCTTTTTTCTTAATTTAGATTTTGCAATGCGTTGATACATACTATCTCTAAACGAATTTAAAATATACAAATTATCGGCTACAATTGTGTTTTTATCTTCGGTAGGAGTGTTAGAGTATATTTCATTTTTAATACTTTCGGTCTTTATTGTTTTTAAATAAAATGGTATCCAAGCTGTAAGTCGAGCTTGATGTGTTAGCACATCTTTAACTACTAAGTTTGCCTTATTTGTAGAGTCAAGATAAGGTAAATAATAAGAAAGTGTTTTGTTAATATCAAATTTTCCTTCATCGTAAAGCTTCATTAATGAGGCAGTTGTAGCAACTACTTTGGTTATCGAGGCAATGTCGTAAATACTGTATTCATTAATTTTTACTTTTCTGTCGTATTCTTGTGTGCCAAAATATTTATTATAGAATACTTTACCGTCTTTTGCTGCAATAATTTGGCAGCCGGGATATGCTTTTTCTGTAATACCGTTTAGAGCAATACTGTCAATTTTGTATAGAATATCGCCACGCATTCCTGCATCAGACGGGCTTGTGTATTTTAATCTTATAGATTTATTTATAGAAACACCTGTGCCTTCTGTGTATTTGTTATCAACAGAAACAGGTAGTTTTCCTTTAACAGAAATTCCTCCGAATATTATCTGTGCCGATATATTTTGTGTCAGTTCCCAATCGTTATACGAAACCAAAACGGCTTTAAAATTATCGATATTTTCGAAATGCTTTAAACTGTATGGATTTGCAAATACATCAACAACTACATTGTGTTTCTTGGCTAGTTTTTCTACTTGTCGCATACTCGCAAACGAAATACCGTAATTTTTCTTAGGTATTCTATTAGTTTTATGAAAACTAACAATTACTAAATTATAATCTTTTAGCTTCTCGCTTAAATTGTTCCATGTTTCTTCTTTTGCAAATTTATTTATGTTGAATGTTTCAACATCAGCATATAACTTTAAAGTTTTTTGAAATTCTGTTTCTTTAGCATTTCCAACCGATACGGAAGCAATTCTAAGTGTATCTAAACCTAAAAACGGTAAATACCCTTCATCGTTTTTTACTAATGTGATAGCGTTTTCTATAAGTTTTCGTTTAATTAATACAGCGTTTTTATTATTTAAATCTTGGTAAAGGTTTTTTGTGTCAATTTGTTTAGCTTTGTCTAATTTAACCCAATATTTAACAGCCAAAATTTTTCTAACTCTTTCGTTGATATATTCTTCGGTAATTTTGCCTTTAGCAAGTGCTTCTTTAATTTTAGCAACTCCTGTTTCAACCGATTTTGGGAAAAGCAAAATATCGTTACCTGCTTCTAGTGCCATTAAATCTACTTCGCCCGGCTCAAAATAACTGCTAACACCTTTCATGTTAAGAGCATCAGTAAAAGCAATACCTTTAAACCCAAGTTCTGTTTTTAGCAAATCGGTAGAAACCTTTTTAGATAGGGTAGTGGCAATGTTTTTTTTGTTGTCTAAAGCAGGGATATGAATATGAGCAACCATTACAGCCCCAAGTCCTGCATTAAATAATTGTTTAAACGGATAAAGTTCAACAGAATCTAGTCTTGCACGATTATGATTAATTACCGGCAATGCCTTGTGCGAATCGGTATCGGTATCTCCATGACCGGGGAAATGTTTACCTGTTGCCAAAACATTATTGTCTTGCAATCCTTTTGTGTAGTAATATCCTTTGTTAGCTACATTTTCACGGTTTTCGCCAAACGAACGACTACCAATAACAGGGTTCTTAGGGTTGTTATTAATATCAATAACAGGAGCAAAGTTTACTTGTGTTCCAATGCGATTACATTGCTTGGCAATTTCAACGCCCATTTCGTAAATAAGCTCATTATTCTGAATTGCACCAAGCATCATTTGTCGCGGATAACGAACAGTGCTGTCTAAACGCATTGCTAAACCCCATTCCCAATCGGCAGCAATTAAAAGCGGAATTTTAGAGTTTGCCTGATATAGATTTGTTAAGTTAGCTTGTCGAACAGGACCTCCTTGAAAAAAAATTAATCCACCAATATGGTAATTCTTTATTAAGTAATTTATTTTATCAATGTGGCTTTTGTCTTTGTTCGAATATGCTGCAACCATAAATAGTTGTCCTATTTTTTCATCAATACTCATTGCGTTAAGAGTAGAATCTACCCATTGCGATTGCATGTATTTTGTAAATGGCGGGTCGGTTTTGCCGGGTGGTATTTGGTTTTTTTCTACACTTTTAAAGCTCCCGAAAAGTAGGAACATAAATGTTAGTACAACAATCCTTATTTTTGATTTAATCATTCTTTATTCATTATATAATGAGCAAAACTATCTAAATTCATTTCTATATTATATAGTATATAGTAAAAGTTGCTAACAAATTTTGGTTGAAACAAAAAGCAAAGAAATTAACTTGATAATTAGAAAATATTTATGCTTATATAAATGCAGTTAATTTTTGTTAAATGCTGAAAACAATAGAGTTCAATTGCACTTCTTATTTAGAATAAATATAAATGTACTTTGATGTTATAAAACATCAACTCGATATTTCTAGATACATAGATAAAAATATACTTTTGTTCCGAAGATTTAAAAAAGAAAAAAATGCAAGAAGAAAAGTCATCAGTAAGTAAATTCATCTACACCTTTATAATGGTTTTCATTATATGGTTTGCGTTTACTACTTCCTTAGATCCGGTAGAACTTATAACCGGTGCTTTAGTTAGTTTGATTATTGCTCTATTAACAAGTAGAGTGTTTTCATGTTGTGGTTTGCAAGTATTGATGCCAAACAAGATTATCTTGTTAATTCAATACTTTTTTATTTTTATCATAGCTCTAATAAAAGCGAATTTAGATGTTGCTAAAAGGGTAATTTCACCAAGTTTACCAATTAACCCGGGTATTGTTAAGTTTAAGACTAAACTTACAAACGATTTTGCAAAAATGGTTCTTGCAAATAGTATTACACTAACACCTGGTACATTATCAATTGATGTTATTGGTGATACTTTTTATGTTCATTGGATTGATGTAACATCGGAAGATCCTGAGCAAGCATATAAAGAGATAGCAGAACCTTTTGAAAAAACACTATTAAAAATTTATAATTAAAATTATAATTGATGGATATAGCATTTAAAATAGTATGTTTTATTGTATTACCTTTAGTTTCTTTAGGAGTTTTATTTAGCTTCTTACGATTTGTTAAAGGTCCAACAGCTGCCGATAGGGTTGTTGCATTAGATACAATGTCGATAATCATCACAGCAAGTTTAGTATTGCTTGGTGCATTATTCGAAAGATTTATTTATGTTGATGTTGCTTTAATTTATGGCGTTCTTGGTTTTATAGGAGTGATTGTAATAGCAAGATATATAGAGGGGGCATTGTAATTATGGAAGCAGTAAAATATATAGGATTAGGATTTATGGTATTAGGAGCAATATTCTTGTTCTTAGGTGCCTTAGGTATTTATCGTATGCCGGATGTTTATAACAGACTTCAAGCAGGAACAAAATCTTCTACATTAGGAGCAATGAGTTTAATTCTTGGTGTAGGCTTGTATCAGCTATATGGTGCTGATGGTTCTTTACAATGGAATTGGATGGTTAAATCTATAATTATTATTGTATTTATAGCTATAGCTAACCCTTTAAGTTCTCATGCTATTGGTAGAGCAGCTTACAAAAGTGGTTTAGTTCCATTCTTAAAGAAAAAAATGGATGCTTACGAAGAAGTTTCAAATAAAGAAGAAGGGGAGGTAGAATAATGATGGCATTAATCGCATTTAGCTTAATGGCTATAGTATTAGTAGCCGCTGCAATATATGCAGTATTGCAAAAAGATTTACTTTATGCAGTAATCTCAACCGGAGTTATTAGTGTAGTATTATCAGTTTTCTTTTTCTTAATGCAAGCACCCGATGTTGCTTTAACAGAAGCTGCAATCGGAATTGCATTAACTACTATAATATTTATCATCACTATCAGAAATACAACTCGATACGAAGATGATCCGAAAGATAATACATTAGAAAAATTTTAATATACTTGAATAATGAAAAAAGTATTTGTTTTAATATTATTAGCAGTTGTTGGATTATACCTTTCTAACACCTTTAATCTAATATCTTTTGGAGATAATAGAGTAGGAGAGGTTGTAGAGGAAACAACAACAGTATCGGGGTATTATTTAAAAGAAACCCCTACGAAATCGGAAGTAGCCAACGTAGTAACAGCAATTGTTGTTAATTATAGAGGTTTTGATACTTTAGGTGAGGTTACAGTTCTTTTCCTAGCAACAACAGGATTAGGAAGTATTCTTTTCCGAAGAAAAGAAGAAGAAGAAGGAGTTGAAAGACTTTCTAAACCTGCTTCAAGTTTAGTATCAACCGGTTCAAGAATTTTATTCCCATTAGTAGTTCTATTAGGAGTGTATGTATTTATACACGGACACCTAACACCGGGTGGAGGTTTTCAAGGAGGTGCAATTATTGCAACCGGCTTCTTGTTAATGCTAATCTCGTACAAGAACTATAAAGTTAGTCATAGTACTCTAGGATGGGTAGAAAGTTTTGCCGGAATTAGTTTTGTTTTAATTGGATTTTGGGGATTAATATCTTCACATTCATTTTTACAAAACATTCCTCAAGTTGGAGAATTAAACTCTTTAATTAGTGGTGGTGTTATTCCAATTATCTACATTGCTGTAGGTTTTAAGGTAGCAGCCGAATTAACAGGAGTTTTAGATATATTGTTAAATATAAAACCTAAAAAATAATGCATTCATTCGACCAAGTGTTTACACAATATCAAGATATTGTTACAACAGGTGTTTATGGTTCTGCAATAGGGCTGATAATTATAGGATTATATGCCGTATTATTAAAAAAGAACCTAACAAAGATTGTTATAGGATTATCTATTATTGATGCCGGAATTCACCTTCTTTTTGTAGCTATTGGCTACATTCAAGGAGGAACAGCTCCAATATTTTCACCCGGACATGAAGGTGAAATACAGAAAATGGTAGACCCTGTACCCCAAGCTTTAGTACTTACAGCCATTGTTATTGGTTTTGCTGTAACTGCTGTTGCTCTTTCACTTGTGATAAGATTATACAAACATCATAATACATCTAATATTGACCAAATAAAATCGTTAAAATGGTAATAAGTCCTGTTCATTATATCGCAGTGCCGTTGTTAGCGGCTTTCACTATGCCTTTAATAGCAAAAGTTAGTAAAGAACTTGCTAGGGTAATACCCGGTTTAGTGATGATGTATCTATCTTTTGTATCAGTAGTATTGATGCAACAAGTAATACAATCCGGTCCCATATCGGAAGTAATTGCCGGATGGCAAGCACCATGGGGTATTAACCTTATGTTTACTCCTTTCAGTGGATTTTTAGCAACATTAATGTCCTTTATGGGATTATTAATTTGGCTATATAGTTTTAATTTTAAGAAAGTTGATTTTTCACAATCATTAAAGTATCAAACCTTACAAATGATGATGGTAACAGGTGCTACAGGTATCGTGTTAACAGGTGATATTTTCAACTTATTTGTATTTTTAGAAATTACTGCAATTACAGCATACTCTTTAACTGCTTTCTATCGCGAAAGAGATGGAGCCGAGGCAGCTTTCAAATATTTATTGATTGGTAGTTTTGCTTCTGTATTTGTGTTATTAGCAATTATGTTATTGTATACTCAATTAGGTACACTAAATATGGCAGAAATTGCTCAAAAAATACAAGCCGGTGAATTATCAGGAACAATGAAAACTACAATATTTGCACTTTTCCTTATCGGATTTGGTATTGAAGCTGAAATGTTCCCACTTAACGCATGGGCACCAGATGCTTACTCGCAAGCTCCGGGACCAATTGGTGCCGCATTTGCCAGTATAGTTGTTAAAGCAGGTGTTTATGCTCTTATAAGAATTACATTTACATTATTTGATATACAAGGTGCTCATATGTACCTAATAATTGCAGGTCTAGTAACTATGGTAATAGCCGAAGTTTCTGCAGTAGCTCAAACAAACCTTAAAAGAATGCTTGCTTATTCAAGTATCGGACAAATGGGATTTGTTTTAATTGCATTTGGTATTGGTACTAAAGAAGCAGTTTTCGGAGCAATATTCTTAATGTTCAATCACGCAATAATAAAAGGTCTTTTATTCATGACAGGTTCTTACCTAACTTTTAACGATACTAATAAACAAATTAGTTCACTTAGAGGTTTTGGTAAAAAATTACCTCTTGTTTCTTTATTATTTGCAATAGGAGCATTTGCAATAGTAGGATTACCTCCTTTCTCAGGTTTCTGGAGTAAGTTATATGTTCTAACTGCCGCAGGAAGTAAAGAAATGATCATGTTAATTCTTATCATTTTAGGTGTTAGTGTAGTAGAAATAATATATTACTTCAGAGTTGTTGGAAAACTATACTTTAGTAAAGAAGAGAACGATATCGAAGTTCAAAAGCCATCTATAAATGCTATGATACCTATGGTTATACTAGGATTAGTAATTGTAGCCGTTGGTATTTATCCTGATTTAGTTACAGGTTTCTTCGAAAGAGCTACTGATATGTTATTAGATAAAGCTCATTACATAGAAGTTGTGTTAACTCAAAATGTTGTTAATTAATAAAAGGTATTAAACCGATTAAAAAATTATAAAATGAATAGCTTATTTTTAATATTAATCATACTATTTGGAGGAGCAATTGTAGCTTACCTAGCTAACAAACTTGCACCAATAGTAAGTAGTATTGTTTCATTCATAACAATTACAACCGCAGCAGTTCTGTTCTTTACGCAAGTAAATACAGAAACTATATATCAATTTACATTAGGAGGAATTGATCTTCAATGGGGAATTGATTATTATACATACATTTTTGCAATGATTGTATTTGGATTAGGAGTTTTAGCTTCTCTTTATTCAATTCAATATATGCAAGACAAAGAAAGATTAGGTTATTTCAACTTTAACTTTGTTATGGCTATTCTTGGAATGACCGGTATTATATTTAGTCAAGACTTTGTTTCATTCTTCATTTTTTGGGAAATAATGACTTGGTCTTCTTATTTAATTGTTATTTATAATGGTAAAGAAGTAAGAAAGATTGGTATAAAGTATATGATTTTTAGTGCAATTGGTGCTTATGCAATGTTGGCTGCCATTGTATCTATAAAAGGTTCATTTGGTACATTTATTATTGCAGATGCAATTAATGCAGGTGCTTTATCAACTAATTTTTATATTCCTATATTATTATTAATTGGATTTGCTGTTAAAGCAGGAACAATGCCTATGCACGTATGGGGACCAGGAGCATATTCAAATTCTCCAATGTCTTTTACAACTGTTTTCTCGGGTGCTCTTTCAAAAATGGGTATCTTAGGAATGGGAATTGTTTTAACAGCACTTTATCATAAAGCTGCAATTAATGATATGTTTGGGGTAATGTTTATAAAACAATCTCTTATGTGGTTAGGAGCAATTACAGCTGCAATAGCCACTATATATGCTGTTATTCAAACTGATGCAAAAAAATTATTAGCATACTCATCAATTGCACAATTAGGATATATAACAATTGGAATTGCTACAGGAACAAAACTTGGTATTATGGCTGCTCTATTTTTAGCAGTTATTCACGGAGTTTTTAAAGGAGCTTTATTCATGGTTGTTGGAGCTGTTGAAAGACAAGTTGGAACAACTGATATGACTAAGATATCAGGATTAATTAGAAAAATGCCTTGGACATTCTTAGTTGCATTAATTTCTATTATTGCACTAGCAGGTATTCCTCCTTTGGCAGGATTTGTAGGTAAATGGATGGTTTATGAAGCATTAATCACAGAAACTAATTCTTATTTCTTAGTTGTAGTTGTATTCTTTGCCAGTACAGCAGGTTTCTTATATTCATATAGATTCTTATTTGGATTATTCTTAGGGCAAGAAGAAGATGATACTGCCCATGTAAAAGAAGCTCCCGCAACAATGATTATTCCTATGATGATTTTAGCTGTTATATTGGTTGTAATTGGTGCTTTCCCCGGATTATTAATAGATCCAATAGCAAATGCAATGGGAGTTATGGGATATACCGATGTTAACTTTGGACTGTCTACACTATCTAATGTTTGGGGAGAACAATTAAATATGCAATCAATTGGAATGTCAATAGGAATTGTATTTGTTGTAACATTTGCATTCCTATCATTAAAAGGAATGAAAGGAACAAAAAATGTTGGAACAAAAGATATTTCAACTTCGGGTGAGATACCTTACGATCATGAAAATATGACTTACCAGTTAGACTTCTTTAAACCTTTTGAAAGAGCATTAGCTCCTTTATACAAAAGAAGTATGGATAAAATATGGAATCAATTTGGAGAAGGTTTAGAAGCTTTATTTGATTTCACAAGAAAATTTAATACAGGAAACGGACAAACATATGCTCTTTATGTTGTTGTGTTCTTAGTATTAATGTTATTATTAAAAGATACATTATTTATAAATTAATAAATAATAAATTATAAAATGGAAGATTTAGGAATAAAAATACTTGGTGCAATTCTTACAACAATAATGGCTTTTGCTGTTGGAATGACTTACGGAGGTATTACAAGAAAATTAACAGCGAGAGTTCAAAATCGTAGAGGTCCAACAATTTGGCAGAATTTTATCGATTTATTGAAATTACAAAGTAAGAAAAGTAATATAGCTCATGGTTTTATGGGGCATATGGCTCCTGCATGGATTATTATTGCAGCTATAACAACTCTTATGTTCATACCTGTACTTAATGGTAATTTATGGTTTCCAAACTTAACATTTCACGGAGATTTAATATTCTTATTATATATAATGGTATTTGGGTCTTTAGGTATGGCACTTGGTGCAGGACAAACCGGTAACCCGAACTCAGCAATTGGTGTTTCCAGGGGATTAAGTCAAATGGTTGGTTTTGAAATTCCATTTGTACTGGCACTTGTTGGTTTAATGGTTCAATATCAAACAACATCAATAAAAGATTTGATGGAAGTACAACAACAAACCGGTATTTGGATAATGTTTTCAAATCCATTTTCATTTTTAGCTGCTATATTAGCTAGTTTAGGAATGTTTAGATATTCTCCATTTGATATTGTTGGTGCTCCTGCCGAGTTAGCTTCAGGACCGGTATCAGAATTTGGAGGAAAATACTTAGGAACAATGATGTCCGGTGGTTCTATATTCGCATTTATTAAATTAACTTTATTTGTTGATTTATTTATGGGTGGAGCAGGAAATGGTAGTGATACCGGAATATGGGCAACATTATTAGGAATTGTAATATTGTTAGTTAAAACATTTAGTTTATATATGATACCTGTATTTTATGGTTGGGTTAGCCCACGATACAGAACAGAACAATCAATACAATATTTTTACAGATGGCCTTTAGCTTTAGGAATTATAAGCGTAATTTGGGCAGTAGTATTATAATTTAATTATTAATAGAAGAAAAAAAAAGAGATATGAGTACTAACGAAAAGAACTCAAAAACAATTTTAGAATATATTTCTGAGTGGTCTAGAAAACATTCTTTGTTTGTAATGGCTTACGGAACAGGTTGTGGAGCAATTGAAATTCCTTCTACAATGACATCTCGTTATGATGCCGAGAGATTTGGAATTAGAGGAGCAGCTACACCACGTCAAGCCGATGTTTTATTAATAACAGGTTATCTTGCTACAAAAACTCTAAAAAGAGTAATTAGAGTTTACGAGCAAATGCAAAATCCAAAATACGTTATAGCTTTTGGGTCTTGTACTATTAACGGAGGTATGTATTATGATAGTTATAATACAATTAACTCTCTTGATAGATATATTCCTGTTGATGTTTATATTAATGGTTGTATGCCTCGTCCCGAAGCAGTTATTTCCGGTTTTGTAAAATTACAAGAAGAAATTGCTGCAGGAAGGTGTCATAAAGGCGAAAAATATATCGAAAATCTTGAATGGTATCGTGCCAATCAAAAGAAGATTATTAAAAACTGGAGAATGCCGGATTATAACTGGTAGAATTATCAATTTATTAAAAAATTGAAAATGGAAAATTTAGAGAAAGAAAATAATATTTTACTTGAAGTTCAAAATGCTTTCAAAATAAAAGGGAAAGTTATTAGAGACAGAAGAGTAGAGGTTATGGTAAGTAAGGATATGGTATCATCGGTATTGTTATTCCTTAAAAACCAAAAAGGTTTTATACATTTGGCACATATTGCATGTATCGATTTTATTGAAGAAGGAGAATTTCAATTAGTATACGTTACTTGGTCTCCGGAACAAAAAATACATGTAATGGTTAAAACTCGAGTTGATAGAGAAAATCCGGTAATGGAAAATATCGACAACATTTGGGATCAAGCAAATACATACGAAAGAGAAATGCGCGAAATGTATGGTATCGAATTTCCTGGTTTAGTTGGAGATCATGAATTTATTCTTGAAGATTGGGACGAAATGCCACCTATGAGAAGAGATTTTGATACTCATGCTTATGCACATAAAACTTTTTACCAACGTCCTGGTCGTGAAGACGCTCAAGATGTTAGAGAAACTATTACAAAACGTAGCGGAGAGGTTATACCTGAATACGCTAAAAAATATTCTAGAGAGTAATGAGAGAAAAAGAAACTACATTATATTTAGGACCTCAGCACCCTGGTATAACCGGGAATATGATGATTAAGTTAAAAGTGCAAGGGGATACTGTTGTAAGTGCATCTACACATGTAGGATATTTACATCGTGCTTTCGAGAAATTAATTGAAAGAAGAAATTGGCTTCAAACATTCACGATTCTTTGTCGTTTTTGTGTTCCTGAGCCCGATCCAATGGAGCTTACATATGCTCGTGCCGTTGAAGAACTTGAAGGGAGAGTAGTTCCTGAAAGAGCCGACTATATCAGAACAATTGTTATGGAGCTTGCTCGTATGCAATCGTTTATGTTATGGTATGGCGGTCAATCAGGATCTGCCGGATTATACCTTTTAGGACAATGGTCGGTTGGAGATAGAAACTACCTTTTAGATTTATTCGAAGATCTTACAGGTGGTCGTATATATCATATGTACATATGGCCGGGTGGAGTTCGTAGAGATTTACCGGAAGGATGGAAAGATAAAGCACTTAGAACAATGGATTATATTGAAAAGAGACTTGTTGACTATAACAAATTACTTTTCGATAATACCATTTTCCAAAAACGTGCTCAAGGAACTGCTGTTATTCCAAAAGATAAAGCAATTGAATGGGGAGTTGTTGGAGCACCATTAAGAGGTACAGGCATTAAATCTGACGTTCGTATTGATGAGCCATATTGTGCTTACGATAAATTAGATTTTGTAGTACCAACTGCTGAAGGAGGAGATGTTTGGGCAAGAGCATTAGTTCGTCAAGAAGAAATTCGCCAATCTATTAGTATTATCCGTCAAGCGTTGGAAAAAATGCCTAAAGGCGAATTCTATAATAAAGTACCAAATCCAATGAAATGGACTGTTCCTGCCGGAGAAGCATGGGCAAAAACAGAATCTGTTCGTGGAGAAGTTGGTTTCTACGTTGTTAGTGATGGTTCTGATAAACCTAGACGTGTACACGTTAAAGGTGCTGCATATACACATGGTGTAACTGTT
>Ga0256913_10001448_pt1 | contig 12176 bp, 8 predicted proteins | sample Axial_MatmetaG_FD_185970 | JGI IMG/M metagenome (GOLD analysis project Ga0256913, IMG submission 185970) | Deep-sea worm associated microbial mat communities from Axial Seamount, Juan de Fuca Ridge, Pacific Ocean - Axial_Mat | ecosystem: Environmental > Aquatic > Marine > Oceanic > Microbial...
TCCCAGATACGACAGACTTATTCAGTATAAGCACCATAAACTTAAGTATGCTGAGTGGTATTACAAACCCCAGCAATGGCTGATGGGAAGTGTCAGGTACATCAATCACAAAAAAAGTAAGCTGGCCGATAATTATAAATTAACGCTGGCTTACCAAAATGTTAAAGAGGGACGAAACGACCGGAAATATCAAAAGGAGTGGTTGCGCGAAAGGGTTGAAACGGTTAATGTTGTATCGTTTAACCTCGATTTTGATAAGAGCTTAAAAAATCAGCAGTTTCTCTATTATGGAGGTGAGTTTTTTTACAATCATGTCGCTTCAAATGGCGAAAAAATCAACATCAACTCACAGGAATCGAAAGCGGTTGCAACCCGCTATCCAGATGGCGGAACAGACTATATGTTAGGCGGTTTGTACCTGACATATAAAAATAACTTTAATATGCTTCCGCTAACATTACAGGCAGGCGCACGTCTTTCGTGGTCATATCTTAACGCCTCATTTGTCGATACATCGTGGTACCATTTGCCCTATACCGAAATTGTTTTAAACAACGGAGCTTTAACCGGTAACATCGGTCTTGTTTATCATCCCGAAACATGGAAAATCAGCATCAATCTTTCATCGGGTTTCAGGGCTCCCAATTTGGATGATGTGGCCAAAGTGTTCGACTCGGAACCCGGTAATGTGGTGGTTCCCAACGAAGGGCTTAAGCCCGAATACCTTTACAATATTGATTTAACCGTCGAGAAAACATTCGGCGATTTTTTAAAACTCGAAGCAACCGGATTTTACAGCTATCTTGTTGATGCCATGGTACGCCGCGATTTTACCCTCAACGGTGCCGACTCGATGATGTACGATGGGGAGATGAGTAAAATACAGGCAATCGTAAATACCGGTTATGCTTATATTTACGGCGTATCGGGAAGAATGCTGGTACAATTTAACCGTTATTCGGGCTTTAATACCAAACTCACCTGGATAAAAGGTTTTGATGGCGATAATTACCCCCTGCGGCATGTGTCGCCGTTTTTTATGAATGCTTCGCTCTTTTTTGAAGTCAGCAGGTTGCGCCTGGCGGTAACCGGGGTGTACAACGGTGAAATATCCTACAACAACCTGGCACCGTCCGAAAGAGACAAAACCCATCTTTACGCCAAAGACCAAAACGGCAATCCGTATGCTCCTTCGTGGTGGACTTTAAATTTCAGAGGAAGCTATGCTTTTAGCCCCGCTTTTTTGCTTACGGCAGGGGTTGAAAACATCCTTGACAAGCGTTATCGTCCCTACTCTTCAGGTATAAGTGCTCCTGGAATCAATTTTGTTTTGGCCCTGCGGGTTACCTTTTAAAAGAATCTCAGAAAAAGAAAATCTTATAGGGAATAAATTGTTTCACTTTAATTCCCCTTATCAGGTTAACTAATTTTAACGCATGTCATATGGTAAATATACTGCCCTGCCTGCCATTTTATATTATTTTTGGCAACGATTTAAAACATAAGAAAATGAAAAAGTTAATCCCGTTTATTCTGCTGTTATCTTTTACCGTTGCAGGCAACAACCTGTTTGCCCAGAAAAATATAAAACCACTGGACGAACGCAAGACTATCAGAAAAATCGGTACACTGATATATTACATCAATAACTATTATGTTGACACGCTGGACATGCCCGAATTGATCGATAAAAGCATTGTGTCCATGTTAAAGCAACTCGACCCGCACTCTGCCTACATTTCAGCAAAAAATGTTAAAAAGGCCAACGAAAGACTGGAAGGCAGTTTTGAAGGAATCGGTGTTACTTTTCAGCTTTTTAACGATACCATTCTGGTTATTTCGCCTGTTCCGGGAGGTCCTTCGGATAAAGTTGGGATTCAGGCAGGCGACAAAATTATAAAAGTTGACGGCGAAGATGCTTTTGGCGAGGATATTACCAACCAGTGGGTAATGGATCATCTACGCGGTAAAAAAGGAACACGTGTGGATGTCAGCATCCAAAGAGACGGTAATCCCGAACTGCTCGATTTTACCATTATTCGTGATAAGATACCCCTGTTCAGCCTCGATGCCGCCTTTATGTTGGATAAACATACCGGATACATTAAACTGAACCGTTTTGCCAAAGAGTCGAAAAAAGAGTTCGACAAAGCGCTCGACAGTTTAAAAAGCGAAGGACTTCAAAATCTTATATTCGACCTGCGGGGCAATGGCGGAGGCTATCTCGGTACCGCACAAAAAATTGCCGATGAATTTTTAACCGCCGGTAAACTGATCGTATATACCGAAGGCATTCATCAACCCCGCCAGGAATTAACCGCAAGTCTTGAAGGCGGTTTTGAAAAAGGCAAACTGATCATTCTTGTTAACGAAGGTTCCGCTTCGGCAAGCGAAATTGTTTCGGGTGCCGTTCAGGACTGGGACAGAGGCATCATTATGGGTCGTCGCACCTTTGGTAAAGGACTGGTACAGCGCCCCTTCTCATTACCCGACGGTTCGGTGGTCAGGCTTACCATCGCCCATTACTATACCCCTTCGGGAAGATGTATCCAGCGCCCGTACAACAACGGAGTGGAAGCATATTACAAAGAACTCAACGAACGCATGAAACACGGCGAACTTTTTCATCGCGACAGCATCCATTTTCCCGACTCATTAAAATATCAAACCAAAAACGGCAGAACCGTTTATGGCGGCGGTGGTATCATGCCCGATATTTTTGTTCCGTGGGATTCAACCCGATATAATAATCTTTATACCGACCTTATCCGCAAAGGCGTTTACAACACCTATGTTAACACCTATCTCGACCATAACAGGCAGATGCTGGAAAAGAAATATAAAAATGTAAATGCCTTTAAAAACAAGTTTGAAGTAACCGATAAAATGTTTGATGAAATGCTGGCACTGGCCAAAGAAAAGAAAGTTACTGTTAATGAGGAAGAACTTAATCCCAATAAGGAATTTTATAAACTTCAGCTTAAAGCACTTATCGGCCGGAACCTGTTTGATCAGAATGCCTATTTTTATATTTTATCGCCCATGGATATCGAAATAAACAAAGCGTTGGAAGTTATTAAAGACAATAATTCGTTTGATGAAATCCTTAAATAGTTTATAGCCCTTTTAATTAGTTAATGACAGTTTTCTGTTATTTTTGTAACGATAAAACAATCCCTTAATCACTAAATATTAAAAATATGTATAACAATAATTTAGTAAGTGTTCCGAAAGCTTACAACGAACCGATTCTGGAGTATCGTCCCGGCTCTCCCGAGCGTGAAGAGCTTAAGAAAGTACTCGCCCAAATGAAATCAAAAGAGGTTGAGATACCCATGGTAATAGGAGGGAAAGAGATAACCACCGACCAAAAAGTATCCATCCATCCGCCGCATAACCTTAAACACACCCTCGGTTACTATTACAAAGGAGGAGCCGAACATGTAACGCAGGCCATTGATGCCGCGCTGGAAGCCTCCAAAGAGTGGTCAAAAATGCCGTGGCAACACCGTGCCGCCATTTTCCTCAAAATGGCCGATCTTATCTCGGGGCCATATCGTGCCAAAATAAACGCTGCCACCATGCTGGGACAGTCGAAAACCGTTTTCCAGGCCGAAATTGATGCCGCTTGCGAGCTGGCCGATTTTTTCAGGTTCAACGTTGAGTATATGGCTCAGATATACAGCGAACAGCCCAATTCCTCAAAGGGTATGTGGAACCTGCTGGAGCATCGTCCGCTGGAAGGCTTTGTTTACGCTCTTACCCCCTTTAATTTCACCTCCATTGCCGGAAACCTTCCTACCGCTCCTGCCATGATGGGTAATGTGGTGGTTTGGAAATGTTCCAATACACAGGTTTATTCCGCTCAGGTATTGATGGAGATTTTCCGTGAAGCCGGCTTGCCCGACGGTGTTATCAATCTGGTATTTGTTTCGGGTCCCGTTGGCGGAAAAGTGGTTATGGAACATCCCGACTTTGCAGGATTCCACTTTACCGGATCCACCGGCGTATTCCAGCATATCTGGAAAACCATCGGAACAAATATTGCCAAATACAAAACCTATCCGCGTATCGTGGGTGAAACCGGCGGAAAAGATTTTGTTATGGTTCATAAAACCGCCCGCGTTGACGAAGTGGTTACCGCGCTGGTAAGAGGTGCTTTTGAGTTTCAGGGGCAAAAATGTTCGGCAGCCTCAAGAGCTTACATTCCCGATAACCTGTGGCCCGACATTAAAACCAAACTGATTGAACAGGTTGAAGGAATAAAAATGGGCGATCCCGAAGACTTTACCAACTTTATGACTGCCGTTATTGATGAAGCATCGTTTGACAAACTGGCCATGTTTATCGACAACGCCAAAAAAGATGCCGATGCCGAAATTATTGCCGGCGGTACTTACGACAAATCGGAAGGCTACTTTATCCGTCCTACGGTTATCGTTGCCAAAGATCCGCACTACATAACCATGGAAGAGGAGCTGTTCGGCCCCGTGCTTACCATTTACGTTTATGAAGCCGACAAGTTTGAAGAGACACTTGATATTTTGGACAGCACCTCCATTTACGGCCTTACAGGCGCTATTTTTGCTCACGACCGTTATGCCGTTCGTTTGGCAACCGACAGATTATCACATGCTGCCGGTAACTTCTATATTAACGATAAGCCTACGGGTGCCGTTGTAGGTCAGCAGCCCTTTGGCGGTTCACGTGCTTCGGGAACCAACGATAAAGCCGGGTCGGTGCTCAACCTGCTGCGCTGGGTTACCCCGCGAACCATTAAAGAAACCATGGTTCCTGCCACCGATTACCGCTATCCTTTTATGCAGGCCGACTAATTGTAATCGGTTTGAAACAAAAAAATCCGGACTTAAAAAAGCCCGGATTTTTTTTATTATTATTGATTGGTTTTAGTGATAATCGGTACCTAAAACCCTTCTTCTTTTATTGGGAACAATATATTTTTTACGCAACGGGGCTTTTTTCGGTGTGGCTGCATTGGCGGTTACCGTGTTGTGATACTTCTTGTTGGAAGCATGGCCCGGATATGATCGTTTGGAACAGGAAGAGAGTGAAACCACTGAAATTGCAATAACGGTAATAAAAAACAAACGGATAAATAATTTCATTTTTTTTGTTTTGAATTTTGGACGCTAAAAGTAATCAAAAATCTTTTACGATAAACAAATCACTTCTTTATGATTGAATGAACCTTTAAAAGGTTGCAGTGTGATTATCTTTTTTTCCTTAAGATTTAATTTCAACTTTCGTTTATATCATTTCCGCAAGACTGAAACTAATTCATTACTTTTACGGCTACGATTGAATTATATGAGCGAAAATGCACGGAACATATTAACCCGTTACTGGGGATACACCAAATTCAGGCCGAAGCAGGAGGAAATTATCGATTCGGTATTAAACGGTCATGATACGCTTGCCCTGATGCCCACCGGCGGAGGTAAATCACTTACTTTTCAGGTTCCTGCCATGGTAAAAGAGGGTTTGTGTTTGGTGGTTACCCCCCTGATTGCCCTGATGCGCGATCAGGTTCAGCATCTGAAACGGCTGGGTATTTCAGCCGCCGCCATCTATTCGGGCATGTTCCACGATGAAATTGATGCCGTTGCCTCGGGTTGCATCCACGGCCGGTATAAATTTCTGTATATATCGCCCGAAAGGCTTATTGCCGATAACTTCCGTGATTTTATTTCCCGGCTAAACGTTAATCTGCTTACCGTTGACGAAGCACACTGTATTTCGCAATGGGGTTACGATTTCAGACCTCCCTACCTGCACATTGCCGAAATCAGGGAGCTTTTTCCCGAAGTTCCGGTACTTGCCCTTACGGCAACCGCAACCCCCGACACGGTTCAGGATATTGTGGAAAAACTGCGTTTTAAAGAACCGGTCATCATCAGGGCAGGATTTGAACGAAAAAACCTGTCATACAACGTTTTTAAAAACAATGACAAAACCGGAACCCTGTTGTCGATGCTTAAAAAAGGAAAAGGTTCCGCCATTGTTTATGTCCGAAGCCGCAGGAAAACCCGCGATTTGGCAGAGATAATTTACAAAAACGGCATTTCGGCAACCTATTACCATGCAGGGCTTGATGCTGCCGTTAGGATACGCCGGCAAAAAGAGTGGTCAACCGGAAAAGTGCGGGTTATGGTATCCACCAATGCTTTCGGTATGGGTATCGATAAACCCGATGTACGACAGGTGATTCACTACGATTTGCCCGACAGCATCGAATCCTATTTTCAGGAAGCGGGAAGAGCCGGAAGGGATCAAAAACCGGCATGGGCATCACTGCTGTACAACAATCGCGACATTACCGATGTTAAAAAACGTCATGCTGCATCGTTCCCGCCCATTGCCACCATTAAAAAGGTGTACAATCAGCTGGGAAACTATTTTGATATACCGGTTGGCAGCGGCGAAAATACCGGATACGATTTTGATATCGGCGATTTTGCACGACAATATCAGTTTGATGTGCTGGAAACATACAGCGCCATTAAGCTGCTTGAAAAAGAGGGACTGCTTATATACAGCGAAACTTCGGGACGCTATTCAAAACTTAAAATAGGACTTAACAAAAGCGACCTTTATCGCTATATGGTGGAGAACCCTGCCGACGACCATCTTATCAAAGAGATACTGCGATCCTATGCGGGAATATTTACCGACTATATCAACATCAACGAAAAACTGCTGGCCAAACGTGCCGGTATGGATGTAAAAAAAATTGTGGACATGCTTACCGGCCTGAGTAAAAAAAAGGTGCTTTCTTACATCCCTGTTCGCCGTAAACCGCAACTTATTTTTGTTTACGAGCGCCTGGACACCGATATTATTCAGCTCTCAAAAGAAAATTACGACCTGCGTAAAAAAGCAGCCTCCAAACGTCTTCAGGCAATTTTGGATTTCATCACTTCCGGACTACAGTGCCGCAGCATCCAGTTGTTGCGATATTTCGGCGAAAAGTCAACCCGCAGGTGCGGCATCTGCGATGTGTGCCGTAAAAAGGGCAAAACAGAACTGAATGACGTGGAAATAGAACTGATTACCGGAAAAATAAAAGCGTGTCTGAGCAACGGAAGCAAACATCTGTATGATGTTGTGGCCGGTTTGCACGATATTGAAGAAGATAAAGTTTTGTCGGTTATTCAATGGCTGCTCGACAACGAACGTATCAGTCGGCAAAAAGACGAAACCCTTGTCTGGACGCGTCAGCTGGATATAAACCTGGAATAGTGTTTTGAATTGAAGAAGTTTTTATTTTCGTAAAAAATATCATAAACCATGAAATTAAGATTACTAACCCTTTTTATTATGATAACTGCCCTCTCCTTCGGGCAGAGCCTTCGCAGAACAACCCTCGGTTTGGAACCGGGAGCACTTATTCCGTTAAACGATTTTGCCTCTGCAGATGCAACACTTATTTCGGATACTTCCGAATCCTACCCCGGATTTGCCAAAACCGGTATGATGATCCGGTTGGTTTTTGAACATCGTTTAACCCACAATTTTGGTGTTCAGGCCGATTTTATTTACGGTTATAATAATATTGACCAGGAAAAGATGGCCGTTTCGCTGGGCCAGGTTAGCGATGCCGCGTTAAGCATTGTGGCATCACGACCTTGGAATTATGCCGGAATACTTGCCGGTCCCTTTTTTAAAATTCCTTTTACCGATGACTTTTCGTTTATGATTAGAGGAAAAGCAGGTGGTGTGGGTGTTTATTCCCCCGAATATAAAATTACGGGTCACTATAACGATGACCAGAGTAAAATTGAATATTATCAATATGTAAACAAAACCTTTTCGTTTATATGGACTGCAGGTGCAGGATTTCAATACATGCTAAGCAAATACAGTTTTAGCCTGTACAGCGATTATCTCGCTTTAAATGCCGATTTCGATAACGTAACGGGTCAGGACTGGAGCGTTAAACCACCTGCCGAAACCCAAATCAGTTTCAGGCAAAAAATAAGTGCCGTGTCCATAACCTTCGGAATATCATATATCTTCTGATAATATTTATGTCATCTCAAAAAATAGCCGTTTCCCGTTATCAAACCGAACAGGTTGTTTCGCTTGCCCGTAATCTCACGGGTAAGTTTCTGTTTACCAAAATAAACAACAAACTTACCGGAGGCATGATTACCGAAACCGAAGCCTATGCAGGAGTTACCGATAAGGCTTCGCATGCTTACGGAGGACGTAGAACCAACCGTACCGCCATTATGTATCATAAAGGAGGCGTTAGTTACGTATATTTCACTTACGGAATGCACCACCTTTTTAATATTGTAACCGGAAAAGAAGAGGTACCCCATGCCATATTGATTCGTGCAATTTATCCTCTGGAAGGAACCGGAACCATGCTGAAACGTACCGGAAAAAGTACGGTTAATTACAACCTCACCAACGGTCCCGCCAAACTTACCAGGGCATTGGGCATTACAAAGGAACACAACGGTATTTCACTGGACGGAAATATAATATGGCTTGAAGACCGGAACATTATTATTGACGATAAAGATATTGCCGCCACACCCCGCATCGGAATAGATTATGCCGGTGAAGATGCCCTGTTACCCTATCGTTTTGTGCTTGATTATAAAAATTACCTGCCATGAAATATTTAGCATTGTTTTTAGTTGCCCTGTTAACTGCCTGTGGCCACACAACACACAACCGTGTTTCAAAAAATGAGATTGTCGCCGTATTGATGCAACAACAGGAATTTTGGAACAACGGCGATATAAAAGGTTACATGAAAGGTTATTACAAAAGCGATTCGCTTAGGTTTGTATCGGGAGGCAAGGTTACTTACGGCTGGCAAACCACCCTTGACCGGTATCTGAAAAGCTATCCTGATAAATCAGCCATGGGCAAACTTGTTTTTTCGGAAATTGACGTGAAACCTCTTTCCGAAGAGTCGGCCCTTGTTTTTGGGAAGTGGGAATTGCAACGAAAAAGCGATCACCCGTGGGGATTGTTTACGCTCATCTTTAAAAAAACAGGATGCGGGTGGCGCATAATTCACGATCATACTTCGATTGCACGTTAAAAGTTGTTCCATAAAAAATAAATCCGTAAATCATGTTTAATAAAATTACTTTCGCTTTATTGGTTATTTTTTTGATAAATGCTCCGTTGCGGGTAACATCGCAGGAAAAAGTATTTCCGGGAGCCAGCGAAAAAACTCCTTCAAAAGCACAATACTTCAGCTGGATAAACAATACCAACGAAGGAGCCACCGAGGCACAAACGCAAATTAACCTCGATTTTTTCGGCTGGCTGAAAAAGGAATACGGGATGCAACTTGATATTTATGCTTTTGATGCAGGTGCCATCGACGGAAAACGGTTTTACGGAAGCATCAATTCAAAAAGATTTAAAAAACAGTTTCCTTACGGATTCGACTCCATTTACCGCAAAGCAACCTCGCTGGGAATACGGCTGGGCATTTGGGGAGGTCCCGACGGATTTGGCAATACGCCCGGGGAAGAACGGGCGAGAACAAATCAAATGGTGAGCCTGTGTAAAGATTACAACTTTGCCCTTTTTAAATTTGATGCCGTGTGCGGCCCTTTGCGCCCCGAAAAAGAAGATGCTTTTATCAACATGATGAAACAGTGTCGTAATTATGCTCCCGACCTTATTCTGTTGAATCACCGCCTCGGTCTTAATCGTGCCAGACCTTACGCCACCACCTTTTTGTGGGGAGGCGACGAAACCTACATTGATGTATTTATGACCAACAATGTTACGGCTCCGCACCACCGTGCCGCCGCCATCTCGCGCGGATTGGTTCCCGGTTTAAAGCGGCTTACCGAAGACCACGGCGTTTGTCTCTCCTCCTGCCTTGACAACTGGGACGACGATTTAATACTACAGGCTTTTAACCGCAGTTTAATACTGGCACCGGAGATATATGGAAATCCGTGGTTGCTGAATGATGATGAGTTTGCCCAATTGGCCCGCATTTACAACCTTCATCGTAAATACAATAAAATATTGGTTAACGGTATTGTGCTTAACGAAGAAAAATACGGCCCTTATGCGGTTTCAAGGGGTGACGGTCAAACCAGAGTGGTAACCTTACGAAACTTAAGCTGGCTTCCGGTTAAATATAAACTGACACTGGGAAATGAGCTGGGATTAAACGAAACCAAAACTAAGGCAGAACTGATCAGGTTACATCCTTACGAAGAGTATATGGGTTCTTTTAAATTCGGGAAAACAGTGGAAGTAACGGTTGAACCTTTTAGGGCGGCCATGTTTTTGGTAACGGTTAAAGGATTTGACGAACCGGGTGTAAAGGGAGCTCCCTACAGACTGGTTCGCAATGTGAAAGGCAAAAACATTTTAATTGATGTGTATGGCGATCCCGGAACAAAAGCAAACATTTTATTGTTTAACGTAAATTCATTTACAGGTGTAAAAATTTCCGATGGCCCGCAATCAAAATTTATTAAAAAAAGTAAAACTCCTTTAAGGTTCCCCGGTAAAAAATTAACGCTTCCCGTTCATCGTAAAATTGCCGATATGACGGAGGTTCCCGTTCCTGACGATGTAGAAGCTCTTTATGAGGCTACGGTATTTTCGGCCGATAACAACGCTTTGGAAGTACGGTCGTTACAACGCTCGGGCAAAACAAATATTCCCGAAGTTAAAAATGCCCGCGATGCCTTTTTCAATCAGCCAACCTTTGTGAACAGGGCGGTATGGGACAAAAACCTGTTCGATTCCGATTACAAAACCGGATTTGCGATTTCTCGAAAATATGATTACGATTTAAGAATAAAAGGCGGCGCTTTCCGGCTTGATTTGGGTAAAGCTACAGCTGTTGACTCCGTTGTTATTCATGTTCCCGACTATTTCGAGTTGCAACCCATGCTTTATCAGGAAGGTAATTATGCGGACGTGTCAACCGACCTGCAAAAGTGGCGTACCATCACTTTTTTGGCCGATACCCTAATGGTAATTCCGGTGAATGACACGGTTCGCTATCTGCGGTTTAAATATCAACCGCAATATATTGTCGAGATTGAAGGATTCTACAAAGGTAAATCGCTTGACAGAACCCGTTGGAAAGCCTCCAATCTTTTTGCCGCTCCTTCACGCATGAAATGTGTTAAGTGCTGGAAAGCAACTTTTACACCTGATGAGCTGGCCGACAGCAGTTACCTGAGCGTTGCCTTAAACGGTAAACACGGTGTGGAGGGCGCTTATGTTGCAGCCAAAATAGATGGTAAACCTGTAGGCGCTCCCGACAGGGCACCGTCGTACCCTTCAAATACGTGGGAGTATGTTGTTGCGCAACGTGATGCCAATTACACCTATTACATTCCCGTGAAAAATGAATACAAAGGTAAAACCATTGAAGTGTTTGTAATGGCTTACGACAAAAATAACACGGATTTCAAACCTGAAGTATGGCTCTCCTCTAAAACGGAAGGTAAGAAAGCGATAAGGTTAGAGGTGGTAAGAAAATAAGGAAAGCACTTGAAGTTTGGAGTGCCTGGAGTGCCTAAAGTGCCTAAAGTTTGGAGTGCCTGGAGTTAAGCGTTCAGGGTTTAGCGTTTAGTCGGGCTTCGTGCCTACTTTTTTTTCTTTTCCGTTATTCCGCAACCACCCTCGTCATTTCGACGACCGTTTCTTTTTTCTTCGTCATTCCGCCACCCTCCCCGTCATTTCGAGGGAGGTACGACCGAGAAATCTCCTCTTATGAACTCTGAACTCCCTTTTGCCTATGAGGCAGGCCAATCCTCAGGAGATTCCTCAGTCGTACCTCCTTCGGAATGACGTTGGGGCTTGCGGGAGGTCAACCAGCAAGACATTATTCCGACGACGAAGGAGGAGGAATCCCCTGCTTTAATCGTCTGAACTCTCTTTTGCCTGATTGGCAGGATGATGCCGGGGAGATCCCTCAGTCGTTCCTCCTTCGGGATGACGATGGGTTGTGCTGGAAAAACAATTGTGTGTAGTATTGTCATCCTGAGCGAAGTCGAAGGGTGACAAAGCACGTGAGAATGTCACTCTTCGACTCCCTGCCCTGCCGGCAGGCGGGCGCTCAGAGTTACACAACCAGCATCTAGCAACAAACAAGCAACCAGATCATCTGAACCTCTAAACTTTGAACCAACCACCAAGCAACC
>Ga0256913_10001449_pt1 | contig 12175 bp, 8 predicted proteins | sample Axial_MatmetaG_FD_185970 | JGI IMG/M metagenome (GOLD analysis project Ga0256913, IMG submission 185970) | Deep-sea worm associated microbial mat communities from Axial Seamount, Juan de Fuca Ridge, Pacific Ocean - Axial_Mat | ecosystem: Environmental > Aquatic > Marine > Oceanic > Microbial...
CAATCCCGGATTTTATTTTGTGCCGCGGACACTTCGCAAATATCCGAAACCCATTGCCGCCCACCTGCTTGGATATATCGGTGAAGTAAACCAAAAAACCATCGACCGCGACAGCTTTTATGCTGCCGGCGATTATATCGGCATCAGCGGGATAGAGAAAACTTATGAGCCGGTTTTGCGCGGAAAAAAAGGAGTGCAAAAACTTATGGTCGATAATTTCAACCGGGTGAAAGGCAGTTTTTACGACGGCAAATACGATATTCCGGCCGTCAGCGGTCACGATATCACCCTCGGGCTGGATATGGTTTTGCAGGAATACGGCGAGCTGTTGATGCAAAACAAAAAAGGCGGCATTGTGGCCATTGAGCCTTCAACGGGGCAGATACTGGCTCTCGTGTCGAGTCCGACGTACGATCCCAATATGCTGGTGGGACGTATCCGTTCAAAAAACTACTCCCTGCTTTTGCACGACTCTCTCAAACCGCTGCTCAACAGGGCTTTGATATCAGCTTATCCGCCCGGCTCGACCTTTAAACTTATTAACGCACTCATCGGCTTACAAGAGGGCGTGCTCTTCCCCGGAACAAAATATGCTTGCCACGGCGGCTTCCACTTCGGAGGTCTTACGGTGGGATGCCATAATCACGCCTCTCCCCTCGACCTCGAACAATCCATTCAGCACTCGTGCAATGCATATTACTGCAATGTTTACCGCTCGATTGTGGAAAACAAACGTTACGGCTCTGCCGAAGAAGGATTTCGCAAATGGAGAGGCTATGTGATTAATATGGGCTTCGGACGTAAATTCCCAACGGATTTGCCCTATGAAAAATCCGGCAATATTCCCACTCCCGAATATTACGACCGCTATTACGGCAAAGGCCACTGGAACGCCATCACAACCATATCGCTGGCAATAGGACAAGGAGAAATATTGGCAACACCCTTGCAACTCGCCAATCAGGCTGCTTTCATTGCCAACCGCGGATATTACTATATTCCTCACATTATCAGAAACATAGAAGGTGTTGACACCATCAGCTCACGATTTATGCAAAAACAATATGTGGGCATCGACAGAAAATATTTCAAGGTAGTGATTGACGGAATGGCGGGTGTAACCCTCCCGGGCGGCACGGCACGGCTTGCCCATCTCGACTCCATCGAAGTATGCGGAAAAACCGGCACGGCACAAAACCCGCACGGTGAGAATCACTCGGTTTTTATCGCTTTTGCACCACGCAACAACCCGAAGATAGCCATTGCCGTCTTTGTGGAAAACTCAGGCTACGGCGGCTCTTGGGCAGCTCCCATCGCCAGCCTGATGATTGAAAAATACATAAACGGACATATTGCCGCCAAAAGAAAATATATCGAAAAACGAATGCTGGAAGGAGACCTGATACACCAATGAGAGAGAGAACGCACATATTCGAAAATATTGACTGGATGATGGTTATCATCTGGGCGTTGCTTGTGGCTTTCGGATGGATGAATATTTATTCGGCGGTTTATAATGCCGAAAACCATTATATTTTCGATTTTTCGCAACGTTACGGCAAGCAAATGATTTGGATAGGTGCGGCCTTGCTTCTGGCGTTTATCATCATAGTCATCGACCCGAAATTCTTCAATCAGTTTTCGTATCTCATTTACGGACTAATGCTGTTGCTGCTGGTTTTCGTGCTGCTGTTCGGCAAAGAGGTTGCCGGTTCCAAGTCGTGGTTTCAAATCGGGAGCTTCGGACTGCAACCGGCCGAGTTTATGAAATTTGCCACAAGTCTCGCTCTGGCACACTTTCTCAGCACACAGGAGAAAACCCTCAATTCGTTGAAATCAAAGGCAACGGCTGTGGTGATAATTTTCATTCCGGCAGCACTTATCCTGCTGCAAAACGATACGGGCAGCGCTTTGGTTTACACCTCTTTCATATTCGTGCTTTACCGTTTCGGACTGTCGGGCAATATCTTTGTGATAGGCTTTGTGGCTGCCCTGCTGGCTATTCTTTCACTACTTCTTACCACCGTAACACAAAAGCTGATAATGCTCGGAGTGATTGCCGTTCCCGGAGTGATAGTCTTTGTACTGATGAAGAAAAACCTGTCGAACATAGTGAAACTCATTGGGTTATATCTTCTAATCGGCGGATATGTTTTCAGTGTTGATTACGCATTTTCAAAATTGCAACCCCACCAGCAGATAAGGATAAAGGTGCTTTTGAATATGGAGTCGGACCCTCACGGAGCAGGCTATAACGTAAAACAGGCAAAGATAGCCGTTGGCTCCGGCGGCGTTACCGGCAAAGGATTTCTCAACGGCACACAGACAAAATTCGACTTTGTACCCGAACAAAGCACCGACTTTATCTTTTGCACCGTAGGCGAAGAATGGGGTTTTACGGGCAGCACCGCCGTGATAATTATGTTTGTGCTACTGCTTATGCGTATTGTTTATGTGGCGGAGCGGCAGCGGTCGCTCTTCAGCAAGATTTACGGCTATTCGGTGGCTTCCATTTTGTTTTTTCATCTTACAATCAACATAGGAATGGTGCTGGGGCTGCTGCCGGTTATCGGCATTCCGTTACCGTTTTTCAGTTACGGCGGCTCATCACTCTGGGCTTTCACCATTTTGCTGTTTATCTTTATACGCCAGGATGCCGAAAGAATGCAGCTGTTGTAGCCTTATGACCGGATTCAGAAGCGACTAAATATTTATAAGAAAATCGTAAAAGTCCGGAAATATATAATTTACAACCCGGGCTTTTATTTTTTAATCACCTTAAATGCTCTTCGATACCCTTGCTTTTCAAGAACACCGAGGTAAATACCTGACGGACAAGAACTCATATCAAATACGGTTTCCGAATCGACCATCTTTTTCCTTATCAATTCCTTTCCTGTAATGTTATAAATAACCAAATCCAAACCCGTTACGTTTGTTTTTACAAACAATGTGTTTTCCACGGGGTTGTTGTAAATAAAGTCCTCATTAAGCACAATGTTTTCATAACCGCTTGAAATTTCACCTTCAATGAAAAGGACCCAGGCCGCTCCGGCATTTGAGGCACTATCATCATCGGCTCTGGCACCAACCAAAAGCGCATACATATCGCCGTATTTTCCAATGGAAGAAACCGAAACACCGAACAAATCACCGGCATCCAAATCACCCGTAAAGCCATCCAGACCCTCCGTAATTTTCAGATGTGACTTCACGGTAAAATTAGAGTTAAGATATAGAATATAAAAAGCTCCCGCCTGATTGCCGACAGTATTGTCGCCATAGGCTCCCACGGCTATGTCGGTAACACCGTCGTTATCAAGGTCGCCAATCTTTGTAATAGAAACACCGAATTTATCGCCGGCACTTAGAACATTTGAAAAATTACCGGAAGTAGCACTTATTTTCTGATAATTCAAAACATTTCCTCCCGTATCAAGCGATAAAATATAAATAGCACCCGAATTGACACCTCCGTCATCGTCGTAATGAGCACCGACGCCCAATTCCATATGACCATCGTTGTTGATATCACCCAGATACTCAACGGTAACGCCAAAATAATCTTCATAGTCGAGAGTAGCGGTAAAATTCCCTTGAGTGTCGCTTATTTTTTTCTGATGATGGACGGTACCGTTTGAATTCATAAATAAAATCCAAACCGCTCCATGCCTTGTTCCCCCGTCATTATCGCGTCTTGAACCCACAGCCAAATCGTTGACACCGTCGCCGTTCAAATCGCCGATATTGGCAATATCACTGCCAAAAGCCGGAGATCCGGAGAGGGTTCCGGTGAATCCACCCGACAAAGCACTGATTTTTTGACTGCTCAAAACATTTCCGCTTGTATCCAGTGTCAGCAAATAAATTGCACCATTCCAGTTACCTCCGTCATCATCGTACTCCGCACCAACAGCTATGTCGTAATATCCGTCGTTGTTGATGTCGCCGAGCGCTGCAAATCCGGAACCGAAAATATCACCGCTTTCGATATTTCCAGTAAACCCGTTCATATTTTTACTGATTTTCTTAAACGCCTTAACCGAACCATTCTGATTTAACTTCATAACATATATGGCTCCCATATCTGTTGCCACCTGATCGTCGCCATAAGATGATACCACAATATCCGTAACTCCGTCACCATTGATATCGCCAATGGAATCAAGAGCATTTCCAAACAAATCACCGGCACTGAGATTATTACCGAAGTTTCCCTGAGAGTTACTTATTTTTTGAAAAGTTACCACGGGATTGTTTTGAGCTGTTGTTTCTACGGATAAAAACAAAACCAACAGCATTACAAATAGAGAAAAAAGGTTGTTTACCATAAATATAAAATATTATAATTTAACGATCTATCATTCATTAAGAAGTAATGCACTGATGAAGGCGAAATTTAACGGCATTTAATCCCGCCAAAGGTAGTAAAATTTAACAACTGCCTGTTTCGTATGAAAGGCTCTTCAAAATTGTATTTATCATTTGAAACCACCCGGGTTATATTTTTTGAGTTCAACCATAATGAAATTAATGTAAATTTGACCTATGCTATTTAGTGAAATCATAGGGCACAACAGGCTGAAAAACAAATTAATAGAAACGGCCAACGACAACCGCATCAGCCATACTTTGATGTTTTACGGTGGTGAAGGCTCCGAGAATCTCAGCCTTGCCATTGCCTATGCGCAATATATTTCCTGCACCAATAAACAAAGTGTTGCCGACGACGAAATGCTGATTGGCGACAGTTGCGGTGAATGTCCTTCGTGTAAAAAATACGCCAATCTGGCTCATCCCGACCTGAATTTTATTTTTCCGGTGGCAAACACCAAAGAGCATAAATCCAAACCGGTCAGCTCGATGTTTATGGATCACTGGCGTGAGCTTTTGATTGAAAACAAAGGCTACATCAGCGAAAACGAATGGTATGCAAAAATCGGCATCGAAAACAAACAAGGACGTATCGGAGTTGACGACGCCAACGAGATAATACGCCTCGCAGCCAATACTCCTTACGAGTCGGAATACAACATCATCATAATCTGGATGGTGGAAAAACTATATCACGCTGCCGCACCAAAGCTTCTTAAAATTCTTGAAGAACCACCCGAAAACACTTTGTTTTTTCTGGTAAGTTTCGACCTCGAACAAATTCTGAAAACCATATTGTCGCGTACACAACTCATTAAGTTGCAGCGTCATCCCGACGAGGAGATGAGACGATATTTAAAACGTTATTTCGGACTTGAAGGCGACAAACTCGACTATGTGGTAAATATGGCCGAAGGAAATTTCCGTAATGTGTTTTCGCTAATGGAAGAAGAAACCGCCAATCGCGACCTTGAAAATTTCAGGCAGATGATGCAGCTGAGCTATGCCAACAATTTTATCAAACTGAAGGATAAGGTAAATACTTTGGCAGGCACCGGACGCGAAAGAATAAAAGCTTTTCTGAATTACGGACTCCGTATCGTAAGGCTTTGTGTGATTTACGAACTTGGCAACCAGAAGCTGTTGCGGGCAACAAAAGCGGAATTCGATTTTGTTTCGAAGTTTGCAAAATTTGTAAACCGCAGTAATGCCGGCGAAATTTCCGATGAGATAACCCTTGCAATTAAGCATATTGAAAGAAACGGCAACGCCAAAATAGTTCTGATGGACTTTGCCCTGAAAATGGTATTGCTGTTCGACAAACAAAAGCGCAATAAAAAAGGGAGCTGACGGGCGTCGGCTCCCTTTTGATGTATTAACCACAATCACTTAATTGCACAGGAACTTAGGAATGATCTAATGATCACTATATATGTGTCTTTTTAGGATGGACATTAAAATTAAGAACTTTAACGCTGCAAAGATAAACACAGAACAGCCGGTCATTTGTTAACGCGTTGAAACAAAGGTTAAAATCTGTTAAGCAGTGTTTTAACAAGAAAATTAAATTAATTTTGTACCTGATGAACAGGAAGAAAATAACATTGGTAATTGTGGGCGCCGGAGTGGTGCTGATAGCCATTGTAGCTTTGCAGCTCAACTGGATAAAGACCGCCATTACCGTTAAGGAGCAAGATTTCAACAGCGAGATAAGAAAGGTGTTTTCGGGTGTGATGAAAGATATTGGCCGCTATGAACAATCCTGTATGCAAGACCGTTATCTGAACTCATCATTTAACCCGAACATAACATTCGATACATCAGGGGTTTACAAAGGAGGATATGTTGCAAGATATCGCAACGGACAACTAACAATATCCTTTAAAAACAATCTTGACCTCAATACTTCCAATCCTTTTCTAAACCCTGTTTTCGACAATCAGGAAAAAACAATACGCTATATCGACTCGCTGATTCGTTACCGGCTCGCCGAAAATAATCTGCGCATTTCATTCACTTTTAACATTTTCGACCGTTATAACAATATCTATCTCAAAGATTCAATCATTAAAAAACCCGACAGGTTTTCGTCGTATATTTTCCCGTTTGTTACCAACGATTTGGTTCATCAGGTCTATCTTATTGTTTATTTCCCACACGAAAAAGCCTATCTTTTCAGCCAAATCAGTATAATGCTGATAACTTCGAGTTTGCTGATTATCAGTATGATATTTATTTTTATCTATGCTATCGGCACCATCATCAAACAGGAAAGACTTTCGATAATGAAGAACGACTTTATCAATAATATGACCCACGAGTTTAAAACTCCGATTTCAACCATATCGCTTGCCTGCCAAGCACTTACCGATGACGACATACCCAAAAGCCGCGACCTCTACAACACCTATATCAACATCATACAAGAAGAAAATAACAGGCTGGGGTCGATGGCCGAAAAGATTTTACAGTCGGCAATTATCGAAAAAGCGGAGATGAATCTTAATCTTAAAGAGATAAATATTTCGGAGATAATATCGGATGTTGTGCGCAACGTGGAGATGCGTGTAAAAAACAAAAACGGAAGTATAACCTTCGTCGACAAAGCCGGCGATTTGACCATCCTCGGCGATCCTGTGCACATTTCCAACACCGTTAACAATCTGATTGACAACGCTATAAAGTATAGTCCGGAAGCCCCCGAAATAACCGTTACAGCATATAACGACAGGGATTGTGCTCTGATTACCATTGCCGATAAAGGAATAGGTATCAGCAAAAACAATCAGAAAAAAATCTTCGAAAAACTTTACCGCGTTTCTACCGGTAACGTGCACGAAGTGAAAGGTTTCGGACTCGGGCTGACTTATGTTAAAGCCATTGTGGAACGCCACGGCGGCAAAATCACCCTTGAAAGTCAGGTTGGAAAAGGAACGACCTTTTTCATACGTTTGCCGAGAAATTTGAATGAAAAACAATGTAATTAATAAATATATCAGGATTATGAAAACAAAAATATTACTGGCGGAAGACGACCTCAATCTCGGAAAGATACTGAAATCGTATCTCGAAGCAAAAAATTTTGAAGTGGAAATGTATCAAAACGGCGAAGACGCCCTGCTGGCATTCCAGAAAAACGAATTCGACATCATCGTTCTTGATGTTATGATGCCTGTGATGGATGGTTTTACGGCAGCACAGAATATTCGCAAAACCGATAAAAAAGTTCCTATTATCTTCCTTACTGCCAAGTCGTTGGAAGAGGACAAGCTAAAAGGTTTCGATATTGGTGCCGACGATTATATCACCAAACCTTTCAATATGGAGCTGCTGCTGGCACGCATCAACGCCATACTGAGACGCACTGCGGGTGACGACCAAAGCGACGACTCGAAAAATAATTTCACCATCGGAAAATATCATTTCGACTATATGCATCAGGAGTTGAAACTGGGCAAGAAAGTTCAGAAGCTCACTTCAAAAGAATCTGAACTGCTTAAACTCCTTTGCCAGCACGAGAACGAGACTATGGATCGACGCGTGGCTCTAAACCGTATCTGGAAAGATGATTCGTACTATAATGCCCGTTCGATGGATGTTTACATCACCAAACTGAGAAAATATCTGAAAGAAGACCCCAAGATTCAAATCATTAACGTTCACGGAATCGGGTTTAAACTTCTCACCAAATAACATCAGGAGTTGTCTTCCTGAAAGTCGAAGAGAAAATCGTTGTACGGAAATCGCTGTGCGTGAATGGTTTTTATCTGATCGTATAACAGCTGCCTGAACTCCGTCAGATTTGTTTTTTCTTTGGCAGAAATAAAAATGCAGGGTTGGTTTTCTTTGGCAAGCCACGTTTTCATAAGTTCGTCGAGGGACAAATTGCGGCGTGTTGCGGGGGTGAGGTCGTCATCATCTTTTTCGACAAAGGAATAATTGTCTATTTTGTTGAAAACCATAATCATAGGTTTTTCAAGAGAAGTCAGCTCGCTTAAAGTGCGGTTAACAATTTCTATCTGGTCCTCAAATTCGGGATGAGAAATATCCACCACGTGAACAAGAACATCGGCTTCGCGAACCTCGTCGAGAGTAGATTTAAACGATTCCACAAGATGATGGGGCAACTTACGGATGAATCCAACCGTATCGGCCACCAGAAAAGGCAGATTGTGCACCACGACCTTACGCACGGTGGTGTCAAGGGTTGCAAACAACTTGTTTTCGGCAAACACTTCCGACTTGCTAAGCATATTCATTATGGTTGACTTGCCGACATTGGTGTATCCCACCAAGGCAACGCGGACAAGCTTACCACGGTTTTTACGCTGTGTGGCTTTTTGTTTGTCGATGCTTTCGAGTTTCTTTTTCAGCAAGGCAATACGGTCGCGAATAATACGGCGGTCGGTTTCAATTTCCGTTTCACCGGGTCCGCGCATCCCGATACCTCCGCGTTGTCGTTCAAGGTGGGTCCACATACGTGTAAGACGCGGCAGGAGATACTGATACTGAGCGAGTTCAACCTGCACCTTGGCGTGAGCCGTACGGGCACGACTTGCAAAAATATCGAGAATGAGGTTGGTTCTGTCCAGCACTTTAACCTTTTTAAATTCCCTTTCGATATTCCTCAATTGCGAGGGTGTCAGCTCGTCGTCAAACACAAGGATATCGGCTTCCGCCGCCGTAACATATTCTTTGATTTCCATAAGTTTGCCCGACCCCACAAAAAAACGCGAATCGGCCATCGGCAGCGATTGCACAAAACGCTGAATCTCTACACCTCCGGCGGTCTCCACCAAAAACGCAAGCTCGTTTAGATATTCTTCAACTTTCTGACGATTTTGTCCGGGAGTAACCAAACCCACAAGCACCGCCTTCTCCGTATATTTCTTATTTACCTCTATCATAATTAAATCAGCCGGCAAAAATAGAGAAAAAGAAAGCACGGTATTATCATTATAATTCCGGCCGGAAAGAAATCTTCACTTTTTAAATACCCACGGCAAACTTTTCATCGTAAAATGTGTCGTTAAGAAGAATTAAACACCTTAATAATTATGTACAGACGATTAATCTACATTCTGGCATTTTTTGCCTTATCATCCTATCATCTTTATTCACAGAAGATTACGAAAAGGGTAATGTTTCTCGGTAATTCTTACACTTTTGTAAACGATCTTCCGCTGATGTTATCACAGCTTGCAGCCGGAACGGGCGACAGCCTGTATTATGATTCGAATACGCCCGGAGGATACACTCTACAAGGACATTCCACCAATCAGGCAAGTCTGTCGCTAATACAACAAGGCGGATGGGATTTTATGATTATTCAGGAACAAAGTCAGTTGCCGTCGTTTCCTATGTCGCAGTTTATGAGCCAATCATACCCTTATGCCAAGATGCTTTGCACAAAATTCCGCAAGTATAATCAATGCGGAAGTCCTTTGTTTTTTATGACGTGGGGGCGAAAAAACGGCGATAATCAAAACTGTCAGGTATGGCCTCCCGTATGTACATATCAAGGAATGGACAGTCTGTTGAACCTACGTTATCGTATGATGGCCGACTCCAATGAAGCTCTTGTTTCGCCGGTGGGAGCAGTATGGCATTACATCAGGGATAATTATCCCAACATTGAGCTTTACGATACCGACGAAAGTCATCCCTCACAAGCAGGAACCTATGCTGCAGCCTGCACTTTCTACTCAATGATTTTTCAGAAAGACCCCACAAATATTTCAAAAGATATGAACCTCGACCCCATTAAAGCCGCTAATATCAGAAATGCTGCGAAAGTTATTGCTTTCGACAGTCTTGCCAAATGGAATGTGGGAAAATTTCTTCCCGAAGCCGCTTTTACATTTACCAAAATAAGTTGGGACACCGTTGAATTTCACAACACCGGCAAATTTGCATCGGCTTTTGAATGGGATTTCGGCGACGGTGATACCGCTCTAACGGCCAATCCCGTTCACGTTTATAAAAACGGAAGTTACACCGTAACCCTAAAAGCCAAAAAATGTGACCTTTGGGACACCACGTCAACATTAATAACCATTATCCCGAACGGCATAACAGAAAACGGCGTTTTAAAAAACATCATAATTTATCCCAATCCCGCCAAAAATTCAATTACGGTATCATCATCCGAAAACCTCGGACAGATTGAGATATTCGGCTTGGACGGTCGTCGTATTTTGTCTGTTAAAACCGGAAATAAAACCGTTGTGATAAGCACAACAAACTTGAAACAAGGTAGTTATGCAGTCAAAGTGCAATCATCAAACGGAACAAAATTTTTTAAATTAATAAAACTGTAAATCAATAGTTACCTGTGATTCTCTCTTAGAAGGTCGTTAATGGTTTTCACCGGATTGAAAGTGATAATCGGCACTTCCACAAAAAGCGTAATCCATTCGGCCATAGCACCGTTCCACAATCCGGGCAACTCCTGAGCTTTGAGGTCGCGTCCGTCCTTCGATTTTTTGGAAATAAAACCTGTTTCGGGGTCAACAAATTGCGTAAGGTCAAATTTATTCCCTTGATAATCTTTGGTGGAGCAAACAAGGTCAACCGGATTGAAATGAGTGGCGTTTTTGACAATTGAAGCCTGTGCCGGATCCGAAAAGTCTATTTGCGAACTTTCCACAATTTGCAGCGATTCCTTGCCGTTTTTCATAACGAAAAACGGCCCGCCGCCGGGTTCGCCCTCGTTTTTCACCATACCGCAAACCCGCAACGGCCTGTTGAAACGCGTATATAGAAAGTCAATCTTTTCCATTCGGTTGAACGAACCGAAATCTTCCGAAATCTTCTGCTGCAAATCGTTTTCGAGATAGGACTTCATCTCATAAAGTTCCTCGTCAGTGAGCTGTGCAGCATCCAGATTTTCAAGATAATTATTGATTTTCTCTCTGATTTCCAGCAGTTTTCCTCCGATGGTTTTCTTATATAAATAGGTGTGGTCTCTTAGTCTGTCGGGAACGATATTGTCGATATTTTTTATAAAAATCACATCGGCGTCAAGGTCGTTGAGGTTCTCGATAAGTGCACCGTGACCACCGGGACGGAAAAGAATGGACCCGTCGTCAAGACGGAAAGGATTATTGTCCATATCCACCGCAACGGTATCCGTGGATGACTTCTGAACACTCATTGAAATATCGAATTTTACACCGTATTTTTCCTCGTAACGCGGCACTAATTTATCGAAAGCTTCCTTAAAAAGTGCCTTATGATTTTCGGAAACCGTAAAATGAATCCTCACAATTTTGTCGTTGCCGCAAGCATAATGAATCCCCTCCAACAGATGCTCTTCGATGGCAAGGCGACTTCCATCGGGGTATTTGTGAAACAACAGCAGTCCTTTCGGTAAGTCGCCATAGTTCAGCCCTTTAGACGTTAGAAAGTAATCGAGAATTTCGGCATAACGACCCTCGTCGAGCATCCGGTTCAGGTCATCGCCCGCGCCGGCGACAGTTTTTTCCAAAGCGTCGAAAAAGGCAAAATTCTTTATGTTATGAAAAAAGTTATATGGAGAGTTGAAACTTTTATCCTCAAAAAGTTTTTCAACCGGTTGCCCGTTTTCGAGTTTCTCTTTAAACTCAAAAAGATGTTTGAACATACGCGAAGCGGCCCCCGATGCCGGAACAAACTTTAAAACCTTTAGCGATTTTGCTTCATTTTCAAAATATTCGGCAAGTTTCAGGGCCTCCTCTTCCGAGGGCGATATAAGCCCTTTGCCGGGAGTAGCGGCAGCAGTAAGTTTCACATACTCAAAACCTTTCTTAAAATTTTCAAT
>Ga0256913_10001450_pt1 | contig 12169 bp, 11 predicted proteins | sample Axial_MatmetaG_FD_185970 | JGI IMG/M metagenome (GOLD analysis project Ga0256913, IMG submission 185970) | Deep-sea worm associated microbial mat communities from Axial Seamount, Juan de Fuca Ridge, Pacific Ocean - Axial_Mat | ecosystem: Environmental > Aquatic > Marine > Oceanic > Microbial...
AGTTTAGTTGGTTCGCTCTATATTCTCGACGAACCGAGCATCGGGTTACACTCGCGCGACACCGACCGCCTGATTAAAGTTTTACGCCGTTTACAAAAAATTGGCAATACGGTAATTGTTGTCGAACACGATGAGGAAATTATCCGTGCAGCCGACGAAATTATAGATATCGGACCGTTTGCAGGGCAACACGGCGGCGAAGTTGTATTCCACGGAAACCACACCGAATTACATAAAAGCCCCGAAAGTCTTACAACAAAATATTTAACAGGAAAAGAGAAAATTGAGTTACCTGCGCAACGCCGCAAATGGACCAATTCGGTTGAGATAATCGGTGCTCGCGAAAACAACCTGAAAAACGTAAATGTAAAATTTCCACTGAATACGATTACCGTAGTAACCGGTGTCAGTGGCTCGGGAAAATCGTCGCTGGTATCGAAAATACTGGCACCCGGAATGACAAAATTATTGGGCGGTTACGGCGAGCGTACCGGCGAACACGATGCAATTCTTGGCGACTACCAACTAATTACCGCCATCGAATTTATTAATCAGAATCCAATCGGAAAGTCGTCGCGCTCGAACCCGGTTACCTACCTGAAAGCGTACGACGAAATACGAAAACTTTTTGCCGACCAGCAGGCAGCAAGAGTGTTGCGGTTAAAACCTTCGCATTTCTCGTTTAATGTCGATGGCGGGCGCTGCGACGAGTGCCAGGGCGAAGGAACAATTAAAGTTGAAATGCAGTTTCTTGCCGATGTTTACCTCGTTTGCGAAAGCTGCGGCGGAAAACGTTTTAAAGAAGAGATTCTGGAAGTCAGATATCAGGGAAAAAATATCGACGATATTTTAAATATGACGGTAAATCAGGCCATCGATCTGTTTTCAGAAGGAAAAAGTTCGACGGAGAAGAAAATTACCAAACGGTTAAAACCGTTGCAGGATGTCGGGTTGGGCTATATAAAACTGGGACAGAGTTCGAGTACGCTTTCGGGGGGAGAGAGCCAGCGGGTAAAATTGGCTTCGTTTCTGGCAAAAGAGAAAGACGCACCCACCCTTTTTATTTTCGATGAGCCGACCACCGGGCTGCATTTTCACGACATAAAAAAATTACTCGACTCGTTTAACGCACTTGTTTCGCGCGGACACTCCATAATAATTATCGAGCACAATATGGAAATTATTAAATCGGCCGACTGGATTATCGACCTCGGTCCGGAAGGTGGAGAAACCGGCGGTGAGCTTATTTTTGAAGGTACACCCGAAGATTTAATTAAAGTTAAAAACTCGTTTACAGCTGTTGCGTTAAAAGAGAAACTGGAGTAAAATTATTTCGAAACCTCCCCCACACTCTCGGGCAACCGTTTCCATTCGCGCCACAAAATAAGCCCGACTACAACCGCCGACATAGAGTCGGAGATGGGATACGACAACCATATCCCATCGACTCCCCAAAACCCGGGAAGCACCAATAACAGCGGGATAAGAGCAATTATTTGCCTGAACAGTGTTGCAAACATGGCAAGTTTTGCTTTGCCCACCGCCTGGAAAAAGTTGGAAGCCACAATCTGAAAACCAATAATTGGCAGTGCCAGCAACATTAATCGCAGTCCGCGTATTGTAATATTAAATAGTTCTTCGCTGTCGTTATTAAACAGTTTTATAATTGTTCCGGGAATTGCCTCGGTAATCGCAAAAGCAACAACCGCAATTATTGTTGCAGCAGTTAACGAAATCCGCAATGTTTCGCGAATTCGGCTTACCGATTTTGCACCAAAATTAAACCCGATAATGGGTTGCGAAGCCATATTCAGTGCAATAATCGACATAACTACCAGCATGGCCACCGAGTTGATAATTCCCATTGCACCAACGGCAAGGTCGCCGCCATAAATTATAAGTTGCTTGTTAATCAGTCCCTGTACAAAACTGTTGGCAATTTGCATCGAAAACGGTGCCATCCCGATTGCCGTAATCTGCCCCAGAATTTTCCAGTTGATTTTTATATTTCTCCGCCGCAACAGTATCACCGAGCGTTTACTTCTGAAATGAACCAGTACCCAAACCATCAAAACAAACATCGAAATTATGGTTGCGTAGGCAGCTCCTTTTACACCCATATCGAGCCAGAAGATAAAAACCGGATCTAAAATCAGATTGGTTACCGAGCTTAAAATCATCGAAATCATTGCAATTTTAGCATTGCCTTCCGAGCGAATTACATTGTTTAACGAAAAGCCGATTACCATAAATGCCACGCCACCCAAAATAATATCGAGATAGTCGTTTGCATATTGAAAAGTCTCGTCGGTTGCGCCAAACGAGCGTAAAATCGGGACTTTCAACAGATAGATAACAATCATTATTATTGCCGAAACCACAATCATAAAAAGAAAACCGGTGCCGAGTGTTTTTTCAGCACGATCAAAATCTTTTTTCCCTAAATTGATTGAGACATAAACTCCGGTTCCGATACCGATTAACATCCCGAAAGCCATCATAATCAGCATCACCGGGAAGATAATTGATATTCCGGAAAGTGCTTCGGCGCCAACACCCTGCCCAATAAAAATACGATCGACGATATTATAAAGCGTGTTCGCAAAAATACCAATAAATGCAGGAACAAAATATTTCCACATCAATTTGCCTATTTTTGCTTCGCTTAACTCGTTAATCTTTTTCATATGATTATAATTGTTTATTTTCAAAGGTATCATATGGAACTCGCCCATAATCATCCCCCTCCCGCCAAGTCGGGACAAGTTATGTGACAATTATTTGTCATGCTCGTTTCATCTGTTCAACAAAAGTAAAAAATATAGAGAAATATTAAGCCAATAAGACTATCTTACTACTTTTAAATTATGAATAGAATATTTTTATTTTCGATAATTATAACAACCTGTTTCATGGGGCAGGCACAGGAATATAAATATGTTGCATTTCCCGACAGCAACGCTGTTTGGAGTACTATAATTCCGGACAGACAAGACGCATCGAACAATTATGATTGTGTTAGTATTTATTTAAAACATGCCATTTTTAACGAAGACACAGTGATAAACAACATCACCTATCATAAACTTTATCGTAATATCAACACATCAACCATCACCCGCGAAAACTCGGTTTGTGTAGGCGGAATACGGGAAGATTCGTTTAAACGGGTTTTTGTAAGTAGTTCTGTTTTTGACGATTCAAAACTGTTTCATCAAGATTATTCAAATTACAAGGAAGTTGTTCTTTACGATTTTTCGAAAAATATTGGCGACACCATTTTTGCCAACGAATATGGCGACTCGGCTATTTGCAACCTTGCAATTAACGACTACTATGCAGTTATCACCAAAATAGACACAGTTGTTATCGACGGAACTGCAAGAAAAGCTTTTTACATTAACAACGAGCATTTCGAAGGGCAAAGTTTTATTGAAGGAGTGGGTGGAAGATTCGGCCTGATTTTTCCCTGGTCACCTTTATGCACTTGCGAATGCAGTTGTAGCGGCGCATTGTTGTGCCTGCATCAAAACGATTCGTTAATCGTTTCAACCTGTTCAGACTGCTGTGTTCCGCAATTTGTATTAGACGGTGTTAAAAAGTTACAAACTCCCCGGATAAAAGTTTTTCCAAATCCGGTTTTAAACGGAGTTGTTAATTTCGAAAATATCAACTTCGAAATATTTGAGTTCTTCAATATCACCGGAACACTTATTTCGAAAAGCAAAATTTCGGGAATGAAAAGCTACCGGCTAAATACATCCGATTTCCCGAAAGGAATTTACTCGTACCGGTTAACATCGAAAAAACAGAAGACAGCTACAGGGAAAATTACTATTCGGTAACATTATTGCACGGCAAAATATTTATAAAACTCTATGTGCCATTCCCTTAATATTTTTCTTAATATTTATAAAACGTTATTACTATTTTAACCGAATAGTAATAAAATAAAATATTACTATTTTTGCCGAAAATTAGAAACGATGGCTTCAGAAAAAATAAATCAGAAAATTAAGGAGAATCTGTTTGCGGCTCAAACAGATGTTGTAATCTCAGCATTAAACACTATAAAAGAGAAAGGAAACAAACTTTATATTCCGCTAATTTTCGAACTGCTCAACTCAAATCCCGAAGAGAAGATTATTGACGAGATTAAAAAGCTTTTGGAAACGGTAAAAGACAAAGAGACTGTTCCGAGTTTTATCGATGCCATCGAAGACAAAAAGTACAAACCGGTGCAAAGTATTATTCTTGCTACCTGCTGGCAAAACGGGCTCGATTTTAGCAACTACCTGCCGCTTTTTGTCGATATTGTAATTAACGAAGCGTGGGAAAGTTCGTTCGAAGCATTTACAATTATCGACAACATGAGTCACTTCCCGGAAGATAAAATAGTTGACCTTGCCAGAACAAAAGCGATTAAAGCACTCGATAATGCCAACGAACAAAAAGCGTATTTCCTAAATGAGATTCTGGAAAAATTAAACTAAGAAAGCCACAGATTCACAGATTAATTCAACTTCTATAAAAAAAATCTAACAAAAAGAGTGAACGGTTCTTTTATAACTCAATTTAAAATCCTTATTTCTTATTCGAAAAATATTTCATAAACTGAGAGCGTTCGTACATCTGTGAGTCGGGAATATTTTTATACGAAAGACGGCCACGGAAACTGTCGATAGTATCGAAACTCCACTTTTTCATAAATTCCGAGATTTCAGCAATCATTTCGGTTATCACCGCAGAACCGTTCAAATAGAGTGTCGAGCAAATTTGTGCAACCTGTGCACCGGCCAGAATCTGTTTTACAACGGCACTTCCGTCGTGTATTCCGGTTGAAGCGGCAATATCGAGATTATTTACTTTCGACGAAACCAAACCTACCCAGCGCAAAGTACGGCGAATATCGGCAGGCGAGCTAAACACTTCCGACGACGATAACTCAAGTGTTTCCAAATTAATATCGGGTTCGTAAAAACGGTTAAACATTACAACACCGGCAGCACCGTTTGCTTTTAGTTTATCGGCCATGCGAAGAATATTACTATGGTAAACGCCAAATTTCACCGAAACAGGAATAGAAACTTCGCTCTTTACTTTTGCCAGCACATCGACATACAACTGCTCCACCTCCACAGGTTTTTCGTTCCTGTCGGTTGGCACATGAAAAATATTCAGTTCTATTGCATCGGCTCCCGCCTCTTCAAAATTTTTCGCAAAGGTTGTCCACTCGGCTGATGAGATGCAATTTATACTTGCAATAATTGGAATCTGCACCGCCTTTTTCACCTCTCGTAACAGCTCAAGATGTTTCGAAATGGTATTTTCGCGCAGGTAATTTTTAATATAATCTTCGGCTTCGGGATAATCCATTGCCTGCTGGTCGTTACCGAGCATACTGGTTACCTCGTTGTTAATCTGCTCTTCGAAAACCGATTTTAAAACCACGGCTGCAATGCCGGCTTTTTCGAGCTCAACAATTTTATCAACCGAGCTGGTTAATCCCGAACTTGCTGCTACCAAAGGGTTTTTCAGTTTTAAACCCAAATATGTTGTTTCTAAATTACTCATCTCTTTTCAGTTTAAAGTTTCGGGCTCCGCATTCCGGGTTTTTAAACCCAAAACCAGATAAACCCTGTTATCTAATTTTAATAATTTCGTGCTCCAAATATTTTACTTCCAACCCGAATCATTGTACTCCCCTCTTCCACTGCAATTTTATAATCGCCCGACATTCCCATCGAGATTTCGGTAAATATTTCCGAATTGGAAAAGTATTCATTTTTTAGCAGATTAAAAATATTTTTTAATGTTCTAAACTCATTTCTTATCCAATCGGCATCATCTGTATAAGTTGCCATTCCCATAACACCTGCAATTTCAACAAATTTCAGTTTTTTAAACTCATCCGAATCTAAAATTACTTTTGCCTCGTCAACCGACAAGCCAAACTTTGTTGCTTCGGTTGCAATATGAAACTGAAGCAGACAATGTATAACCCGGTTGTTTTTACCTCCCTCTTTATTAATCACTTTTAACAACTTCAACGAATCGACACCGTGAATCAGCGCAACGAAAGGAGCAATGTATTTTACCTTGTTCGATTGCGGATGACCAATAAAATGCCACTCAATATCTTTGGGCAGCGATTCGTATTTACTCACCAAATCCTGCACTTTGTTCTCGCCGAAGATTTTATGCCCAACATTGTAGGCCGCCATAATATCTTCGTTTGGTTTGGTTTTCGAAACCGCTACCAGTTTAACATTTGCAGGTATATTTTGTTTAATCGCCAAAATTTCTTTCCCAATTTCCATTGCAGATAATTTTACTGTAAAATTAAAAATTATGATGAGAATAATTTAAATTTAATCGACATAAAAAGTTATAACTTTGCTCCCCGATAATGAAAAAGCCAAAACATATAATTGATAAGTTAAATGCACTCGGGAAAGAAGCAATCCCGTTTGTTTTTCTTGTTGATTTTGAAGGAGACAACCCGCTTATTTTTAATCCTTCAGAAACAGATAAAATACTTTGGCAAACAGAGCACAGCTCCAATTTCGAAGATAAAAAACCTCAAAAAAGCATTTCGGAATGGGAAACCCACCCGGTTTCGTTTGCCAAATACGAAAAAGAGTTCCGGCGAATTCAGCAACACATTCATAACGGCGACACCTATTTACTCAACTTTACCCAACCTACAATAATTGAAACGAACTTAAATTTGGAAGAAATTTTCAGTCTCAGTTCAGCTTCGTATAAAATATTGCTAAAAGGGAGTTTTGTCTGTTTTTCGCCCGAAACTTTTGTGAAAATTACCGATGGGAAAATTTCGTCGTACCCAATGAAAGGGACAATCGACGCGGAAATTGAGAATGCCAGGGAACTGATTTTAACCGACTCGAAAGAGCTGGCCGAGCACAATACAATTGTCGATCTTATTCGCAACGATTTAAGTTTGGTGGCCGAAAATGTAGGGGTCGAAAAATTCAGGTATCTCCAACGAATAAAAACCAACCGGCGCGATTTGTGGCAGGTGAGCTCGGAAATAAGCGGCGATTTGCCGGCCAACTACGCCGAAAACATTGGCGATATTATTTATACGATGTTACCGGCAGGGTCTATTTCGGGAGCACCAAAAAAGAAAACCGTTGAGATAATCAGGAAAACAGAAAAATACACCCGCGGATTTTATACCGGTATTTTCTGTTATTTCGATGGGAAAAATCTCGACAGTTGCGTACTTATACGTTACATTGAAAACCAAAACGGACAACTGATTTATAAAAGCGGCGGTGGTATTACATTTAAAAGCGAAGCCGCACCCGAGTACGACGAAATGCTAAAAAAAGTGTATGTGCCAATTGTTTGAAACCATAAAATGCAGCGACGGAAAACTATTTAATCTCGCGTGGCACAACCTCCGTTTTAACCGTTCGCGAAAAGCATATTTCGAAATTGAAAATATAGTTGATTTAAACAAAATTATTTCCATTCCCGAAAATGCAAAAAACGGGTTATTCCGTTGCCGGGTAACTTATTCAAAGACCATCGATAAAATCGAATTTATTCCGCATCAATTCCGCGAAATAAAAAAATTAAAACTTGTTGAAGACAATTCGATTGACTACCGGTTTAAATATTCCGACAGAGAAATATTAAATAAACTTTTTGCAAAACGGAGCAACAGCGACGATGTTCTGATTATAAAAAACGGGCTGATTACCGATACATCAACAGCGAATATAATTTTTTACGATGAAAAAAAATGGTGGACACCCGACTCCCCGCTTCTTCCCGGAACACAACGTGCAAAACTTCTTACTGAAAAGAAAATATTTAAATGCAAAATTACTCCGGCCGATTTAGGGAAATTCAAAAAAGCAGCTTTAATAAATGCAATGTGGGATTTTGATACGATGCCGGTGATTGATATTGCCCGGATTAAAAAATAATAAAAACATTAATACAAAAAACCAAACAACCACAATGAGATTTGATTAAATACACCAAATTCAATATCATCTAAAACAATAAATGCGTCGGCAATACTTTTAATTTGCTGTTACTACTCAGCAGTACAGCAAAAACAAAAATTCCGCCAAAACTATCATCATTTCCAACTTTCGCCCCCGAGCTAAATCACTACCTGTCCCGCATGGCGGGAGGACAATTGATAATCAGTATTTTAAATCTGCTAAGTAGTACCCAATATTTTAATGTATTTTTTGTAGTCCATTACAAATACAATATTTTTATTTTGTATTCTAATACAACCTTACAGATTCATTCTCATAAAAAAAGCCCTGCAAATGCAGAGCTTTTAATTATTTTGTCTCGAAATTATTCTAACAACTTGTACTATCGGGTGTACCGTTTCCGGTAACTTCCCAGGTGTTTCCAGAGTTTAACAACTCGTCAACACAAGTAACTTTTCGTTTTTGCTGAACTTCGTCGATCTGTTTTGCCATTTCGGTATCGTAAACCAACGCCTCCACATTTCTGATTACGCCAAAGGCAACCGGGAAATCGGGAAGTTGCATATTAATAAGTGCCATATGCAAAGTCGGGTCAACCTCGGTAGCATCGTGAACCAGAATATCGTCGATAGTTACACCGTCTTTACCAATTTCAACCACTTTTAATTTTGCATTTTCGAACACAAGTCCTTTTTCGTTTTCAGCACCAAAAATCATTGGTTTTCCATGCTCGAGATGCAACTGACGCTCTGCTTTATGATTCGGGTCGGTAATTGCACCGTGAATTCCGTTATTATAAATCACACAATTTTGCAATACTTCAACCACCGAAGTTCCTTTATGTTTTGCAGCTGCCTCGAAAACCGACTGGCTCATTTTCATATTTCCATCGAGCGAGCGGGCAAAGAAAGAGCCACGTGCACCAATAACCAATTGTCCCGGAACAAACGGATCTTCAACCGTACCAAACGGCGAAGTTTTCGATTTAAATCCACGGTCGCAGGTTGGAGAATATTGTCCTTTTGTTAACCCGTAAATACGGTTATTAAAAAGAATCAGGTTAATATCGATATTTCTTCGTACCAGGTGAATAAAGTGGTTTCCGCCAATTGCCAGCGAGTCGCCGTCACCCGAAATCATCCAAACACTTAAATCGGGATTTGCAAGTTTCACGCCCGAAGCAATTGCAGCAGCACGTCCGTGAATGGTATGAAATCCGTAAGTACTCATGTAATACGGAAATCTTGAAGAACATCCGATTCCTGAAATTACGGCATATTTTTCGTGCGGAATTCCCAGTCCGGCCATTGCACGCTGAACGGCATTCATAATTGCATAATCGCCACAACCCGGACACCAGCGAACCTCGCTGTCGCTTTTAAAATCTTTAACTGTATATTTTAAATCAATCATTTTTAGTCCTCCAATAATTTATAAACACTTTGTTTTACCTCGTCAACCGTAAAAGGCAATCCTTTTAGTTTATTCAACTGCTCGTATTTAAAATCAGGCATTTCATCGCGCAGGTAACTGGCAAATTGTCCCATATTTAATTCGCAAACAATTATTTTTTTGAATTTTCCGAAAATCTCAGCAGTATTTTTTGGAAGCGGTTTGATGTAATTAAAATGTGCATGACTTACATTTTTACCCTCTTTGCGAAGCTCGCGCACGGCACTAACAAGGTGTCCGAAAGTTCCGCCCCAACCAACAACTAAAACTTCGCCGTCGCCATCGCCGCAAACTTCCAAATCGGGAACCAAATCGGCAACACGCTGAACTTTTTCTTCGCGAAGTTCCGTATTAATCTGGTGATTTTCCGTATCGTGACTTACTGTACCTGTTTCGTCTTTTTCAAGTCCGCCAATTCGGTGTTCAAATCCGGCCATTCCCGGGTACGCCCACTCGCGGGCCAACGTTTCCGGGTCGCGTTTATACGCTTTAAACGAACTGGCATCTTTTGCAACACGCGGTGTAATTGGCGGCATCTCAGCCATTGTAGGAACTTTCCACGGTTCGCTTCCATTTCCTAAAAATCCGTCGGTCATTAAAATTACCGGAACCATACGTTCTAAAGCAATTTGCGACGCTTTGTATGCATACCAGAAACAATCCGACGGCGTACTTGCAGCCACCACAACAACCGGGCTTTCTCCGTTTCTTCCGTAGAGTGCCTGTAACAAATCCGACTGCTCGGTTTTTGTAGGTAGTCCGGTCGACGGGCCACCACGCTGCACGTTAACAACAACAAGCGGCAATTCAGCCATAACTGCTAAACCAATGGCTTCACCTTTAAGTGCCAGCCCCGGTCCCGATGTAGTTGTTACTGCAAGGTCGCCGGCAAAAGCAGCGCCAATTGCCGATGTAACACCTGCAATTTCATCTTCAGCCTGAAATGTTTTTACACCTAAATCTTTTCTTTCCGAAAGTGCCGAAAGAATATCGGTGGCCGGAGTAATAGGATATGAACCTAAAAACAGTTCGCGTCCCGATTTTTCGGCAGCTGCCAAAAATCCCCACGCTGTAGCATGATTTCCGTTAATTGTACGGTATGTTCCATTCTCAATTACAGCAGGATTAACCAGATAACTCGGAGTCATGTGTTGCATGGTCATTCCATAATTGAAACCATCGTGCAACACTTTAACATTTGCCTCAACCACAACCGGCTTTTTAGCAAATTTCTTACCTAAAAATTCTTCGATATAATCCAATGGGCGGTTAAACATCCAACAAACCAAACCTAAAGCAAACATATTTTTGCTTCGGAGAACACTTTTATTATCGAGACCAAATTCTTTTAAACTCTCTTTTGTAAGAGTTGAAATTGGTACAGGAATTTTAAAGAAATCTTCGAGATTACATTCGGCAAAAGGATCGTCTGTCGAAAATTTTGCCTTTTTCAGGTTCTTTTCGTTAAACGAATCAGAATCATAAATTATGGTTCCACCGGGATTAATAAACTTTGCATTTGCTTTTACAGCTGCCGGATTCATTGCAACTAATACGTGAGCTAAATCGCCAGGGGTATTAACCAATCTTTTTCCGAACTGAACCTGAAAACCAGAAACTCCACCAACCGTTCCTTGCGGTGCACGAATTTCTGACGGATAATCGGGAAATGTTGAAATATCATTTCCAAGAAGCGCTGTAGCATCCGAAAACAAAGTTCCGGTAAGCTGCATACCATCGCCGGAGTCACCGGAAAACCGAATGGTAACTTCATCCAACTCAATTACTTTCGCATCCTTCATTTAATTACTTTTTATAATGTAAATTTTTTAATTTAAAAGAAAATCGACCCTAAATACAATGATTTGTAATTTAAGAATCGAACTTTTTTATAATAATTCAATAAAATATCGGAGCAAAAATAACCATTATTTAACAAGTTTATGGCAACATATCCAATTATTTACAGCTTTTAATATATTTGGAAACAATTTAAATTATAATCGGTTTGGCACTCATAAAAACACTTAACGGAATTACCCCAAACATTGGCAAAAACTGCTTTTTAGCCGAAACTGCAACGTTAATCGGGCAAGTTACAATTGGCGACAATTGCAGCATTTGGTACAGCGCTGTTCTGCGTGGCGACGTTCATTATATTAAAGTCGGGAACAACACAAACATTCAGGACAATGCTACGGTGCATGCCACATACAAAAAATCGCCGACAAACATTGGCGACAACGTTACCATTGCACACGGTGCCATTGTTCACGGGTGTACTATTCAAAACAATGTAATGATTGGGATGAATGCCGTAGTTTTAGACGATGCCATTGTTGAAAGCAACTCGATTGTGGCTGCCGGGTCGGTAGTTACAAAAGGAACCGTTGTTGAATCGGGAACAGTTTACGCCGGAATTCCTGCAAAAAAAATAAAGGAAATCGGTCCGGAACTACTCGAAGGCGAAATTAACCGTATTGCAAAAGCTTACGAAAAATATGCGGGGTGGTATAAAGAGTGAAACTGGATGCTGGATGCTCGATGCTGGATGCTGGCAATTATGTTGTAATTCCTGCGAAGAAATTCCCTACGAAACTTTCACGGTGTGAATTCTACCCAATTACGAAACTGTTAGCAATCTTTTGGGCGGTTTGTTTATCGTTCACGCCGTGAATAAATTATGGGTATTACAATTTCAGATGCTGGATGCTGGATGTTCGATACTAGAT
>Ga0256913_10001451_pt1 | contig 12164 bp, 9 predicted proteins | sample Axial_MatmetaG_FD_185970 | JGI IMG/M metagenome (GOLD analysis project Ga0256913, IMG submission 185970) | Deep-sea worm associated microbial mat communities from Axial Seamount, Juan de Fuca Ridge, Pacific Ocean - Axial_Mat | ecosystem: Environmental > Aquatic > Marine > Oceanic > Microbial...
CCTCATAGTCTCACTAGGCATCACTATAGTACTTGGATCTACATGATTGTAACTAGCACCTATATCTATGGTAGGATAGTATCTACTCTCTTGGGCATCTAACTCTTTGAGTTTGGATTTGGTCTTATATTTGGTTGATCTGAGCTCTTCATTGTAGTGTGTAGAGTGGTCTATCAACTCTTTGAGTCCATAACTCTTGGCAACTATATATATAGGTAGTAGCACCAAAATCAGATATCTCATCTACTCTCCTTTTCGATCAAAAATAACATATCGACAAATCTATCTATCTCTGCCAATGCATCTATAGATGATGCTCTACTATCTACTATAAGCCCCTTCTCGAACACCAACATAGATGGGATAAACTCCAATAGTGATGGAGACAACTCACCCCTACCAACAGCACCACTGATAATGCCATTTAGTATAGTAGCAAACCTATCTTTGCATGATATACTGAACTCTACCATCTTATCTGTACCATTTAGTAGAGATATAGCTAAGAACTCTTGATATATAGTCATCTGTTTTGCATAACTACTATCCTCAAATATGAGAGCAAAGAAGTGATAGAGCTTATCTCTGCTACTGCTACTACTATCTATAGTATCTAGTAGTTTTATCTCATACTCTGACATAAATATAGTAATGATCTCAAATACTATATCCTCTTTATTCTCAAAATACTCATATATAGTCCCCTTACCTATACCAGCCCTTTTGGCCAATTGAGATATGGTAAGGTCTCGTATACCTCTCTCTAGTAGAATCTCTTTGCAGGAGAGAGCTATATCTCTCCTTTTTTTATCTTTATCTACAATAATTGCCATGATATCTCCTTGACTGACTGTCGGTCAAGTAATTGTACCATTATAGTTCTTTAGATAGGCATACTCTTATAGATTGATGACCCAACAACAGATTACCAACATTACACAATTTATATCAGATGATTTAGAGTAGATTGTATCTCATATAGATATTTGATAAACCCTAATTATATTGTGGGTATTTGCAAAGAATTTGAGTTTAACCAAGAAGTTAATTGATAATTGTTTATAGATATCCACGGTGAAATGACTTGTGCTGGTTTTATGATCTCTAATGCACAATTCTAGTTAAATTGATTTTTATAAAACCAAAGGCGAGAAGCCTCTGGTTTATTGGATTAGAATAGTTTAGCGTTCTCTTCAACCCATTTGAAGTACTCAATGATATTTTTGATATCATCGTCACTCATATGTTGGTTAGGCATTTTTAGATTGAAATAATCTATCATACCCTTGACATATGGATCATTAAATTTCTTCTCAGGAGCTTTGATAAACTCAGCTACCCACTGCTCAGCATTTTCATGTCTCTGGAGTACACCTGTTAAGTCTGGACCAGAAGATACTTTACCGATAACATGACAACCACTACATCCACCCTCATCAAAGGCTCTAGCACCTTTTTCTGCTTCAGGAGATTGTTTTGTTGCTACTTTTTTAACCAAAAGGTCCTTAGCTCTGATACCAACATCAGCAGTCTTGACCATATATTGCCAAATCATGTTTTCAAACAATATAGCTTTCTCATAATCACCAGCTTTTATCGCTTCATCTGATTTTGCCTTTTGCCCAGGTATCTTACCATACTGGTCTAGTGCATCTGTCACTAGATTTTTGACAGTCTCATACTTCTCATAGTGATTCTCTTTGAGGAATTTGACTACAGACTGGATGACAGCATCTGTGGCTGTGTTGACACTTACTGTTTTGTCATACTCTGCTTTGAGTTGCTCAGGTGACATAGTAGCCATTTTGAGTTTCTGTGCAGATTCATACTTCTTGTTAGGATCTTTTACCATTAGGTAACCCATCATCTCTAGGTGAAGTGCAGAACAGAACTCTGTACAGTAGTATGGGAATACACCCTCAATATCTGCTTTGAATTTAAGCTCTATAGTCTCACCTGGCTCTAGTGAACCGTGAATATTATAGTGGTCAACAGTAAATCCGTGAGTCTCATCTTGAGCTCTCTCAAGGTTTGTAAGATAGAAAGTTACCTCATCGCCTTTATTTACAGTTACTCTCTCTGGATTGATATGAGATCTTACTAGAGTAGCATAAATTTTGACTTTATTGCCATCTCTCTCTACTCTCTCTTGTCCTGCTAGAGTTTTACCTACATGTTGCTTGCCTGTCTTAGAGTTAGTACCCATCTTATATCTAACTTCAGGATGTAGTTTACTAGCTCTGATAGCTACAGCTTGGTGAGGTTCACCTAGAGGAATTGGCATATCAACAAGTAGATCCATCTTTTTACCACTAATATCAATCAATTGATGGTTTTGTGGGTGAAGAGGTCCAACTGGGTCAAATCTATCAATAGCTAATTTATTCAAAGAGATAATATATTTTCCTTGTGGGTCAGCAGATTTACCCTCCATACCACAAAGGTGTCCTACATTGTAGTGTACATTCTCTTTGTCAAGTACTTTTAGATCTTTGTAGTTCCACTTTACAATTTGACTATCAACATATAGAGATGTATATATCTCACCATCTACATTTGAGTATTGGTTATGTAAAGGCCCAAGTCCTAGCTCCACTTGTCCATGAAGTGCAGATTTCATATCAAGAATTGGGATACCATAAGGATCTTTTCCTGCATACTTCTTGTCATCAATAAGCTTTTTGATCTTGCTCCACTTATATACAGAGGCATGAGTATCTAGCTTACCACAAACAGTGATATACTCACCATCAGGAGATACATCTACACCGTGAGGAGATTTTGGCTCAGGGATCAAGAAGAGAGCATCATTTTTGACAGCTACATCCATAGGCACAATTCTCATACCATTGATGACTTTTACATTTTTATCATCTTTTGCAAGTTCTGCCAATTTTTTCCAGTTATATACTTGCAAGAAGTCTGTATCATTTCTACTACAACCAGCTTCAAATGGAGGCATACCTACTTCGATACCACCTGTATACATCTCAGTGTTAAATGAGTTGGTAAAGCCCCAACCATCAGATGCACCCTTACCTGAATCAGACAAGTCTTGCATATATGGAGGTAACTCAAGAGTAAATGACTCTTTTGGCTTAATTCGACCTATTTTTGGGTCAAATTTCCATATAGTCACACCACCACGGTATGTCTCTTTATACTCTTCGATCGGGTGATAGTTATTATCGAATGGTGCTGCATATTGACAAGCTTCAAGAATATAGTCAGAATTTGGTGTGAAAAATGCTCCACCATGATCTGATTTGAATATAGGGTTGACTACTATCTGCTTAGTCTCAAAGTCAAGTAGATCTATCACTGCTATTCTTGGGTTGGCTTTGTCATTGATAACTAGCCATTTACCATCATATTTACCATCAGTTTCAGATAGACCTGGGTGGTGTGTATCTCCCCAATTGATCTCTCTACCTCTGATATTTCCCTCTCTAAGTACTTTGAGTGAATCCACATCATATCCATATCCTTGCCAAGGCTCTGGCGTAAATACAGCGATATACTTCAAAATCCTCATAGATGGTACACCATATACAAGTATTTGACCACTCTGACCACCAGAACTAAATACTATAAACTCATTTCTACCACCTGTAGGATTGTAAGTCTTAGCAGCTCTGATGACATCATTCTCTGTCAAGCCACGATCTTTCATCACTTTCTCTAAAGCACCCGCACCAAAGACTGTCGTAGCAGCCAATGCAGAACCTAGAAAAAGTGTAGAAAGTTTGCTGAAACTCTTCTTCATATTCCTCTCCTTAAAATTTCGAGTCAATTTCAATATAGATAAAACTAACCAAAATCAACTCTCTTTGCTATACTATAGATTATTTAAAAATAATATCGTACACTTTTTATTATAACTTAAGTATATTAAACTTATTATTGATTTGTATCAAGAATTAACATAAATTTAACACTTGCATGTAGTTTTGTACCAAATTGTACATCAGAGATCATAAAAACTAGCACAAGTCTTGCACCGTGGGCACCTGCAAAGAATTTAAGTTTAACAAATTATGCAGTAGAATTATGACGACATGACATCTGTAGGTCTTATACCTTTATGGTAGCAGTATGCCCTTATCTTTGAGGGTAGGGATGAGACACGACAAAGCTCTCTATAGTGTTTGCTCATATCAGTTTTTAGGAATGGAGATATATATAGTATATGATCTTGATATACCACCGTCCATTTTCCACCTATCACTATATCCCTGTTCTCATCTATCTCTATGCGTTGTTTGGCTGACAGTAGATATCCCAACTCTTTAAGTGCTATATCTGCACATTTCACCCTTAGTGATGGAGATCTCAATTGGTATACTCTTAACTCATATTGACTATATATAAGAGTGATACCATCAAGCAGACTCTCTTTGTCTTTTTGCAAATATTTAAAACTTCTCTTTATCCCATCCACAAATTCTGACATAAGAGGTTCAGCGAATCTAGCTCTAAATCTATTTCTCTCATACTTTGGATCTCTATTGCTCTCATCTATAAAATATGGATAACTATTTTTATCGAGATATTGAAGGAGTTCATCTCTACTCGTATCTAGTAGAGGACGCAAGAGGGTATAGCTATTGTTGTTTTTAGTCTTTCTGATAGATCTACTCTCCAATCCCAATAGCTCTGATACCCCTGCACCCTTCGTCAAACGCATCAAAAACCACTCAAGTTGATCATTTAGTTGGTGTGCTGTCAATAGACTATCGTATGAGTGTTGATCCACCAACTCCTCAAAAAAATTATATCTAAATCTTCTAGCATTTGCTTCAAAATTACTATCATAGTGTGGAGCTTTGGCTGTATATATCTGGATATTATACTGTTGAGCCAAAGATGTAGCATGACTTACTTCAGCTTTGGCACTACTTCTCAATCCATAATCAACTATCGCTATATCAAAGGAGATATCTAGCTCCATAAGATAAAAAAATAGTGCAGAAGAATCTATACCAGCTGAAAATGCCAATAAGTTCTTTTTATTTATGAGGCTTGAGTAGTGTAGCAAGTAACTGTTCTCCTACAAGTTGTGTGATGATGGCATCATAGCTTTTGCCATAAGTTATGGGTAGGTCTGCAGTATCATTGATAAGTATCTCTCCATCTATATCTACTGCCCAGCTCAAAGGTCTACCAGAGAGCAAGTACTCATGTTCGCTACTCTCTGCATCTATTACGATAGTGACTCTTCTACCTACCATCTTCTCCAGAGAGTTTATTGTAGATTTTTTTGCTATCTCACCCAACTTATCCGCTCTGTTATCTATAATATCTTGAGGTATCTGCTCCATATGGTATGCTGTTGTTGTCTCCTCATTGGAGTAGTGAAATGTATTGAAACGATCAAATCCAAACTCCTCCATAAATTGAGATAACCTCTCAAACTGCTCTTGACTCTCTTTGGGATGTCCTGCTATGACAGAGGTACGCAAAAAACTATTCTCTTTACTACGCATATACTCTAACAACTCTATAGTTTTTCTCTCTCCAAATCCTCTCTTCATACTCTTAAGCACACCATCATCTATATGCTGTATAGGCATATCATAGTATGTATGAAATAGTTTGGAGTCGGCTATAGCATCTATCAAATTGAATGAAGTTGTACTAGGATATAGATAGAGTATCCTTGCAGATAGCACACCATCTATATCCTCTACCATTTTGATCAAATCTATGAGTCCATCACTCATAGCCATATCTCTACCAAAACTCGAACTATCTTGAGATATAAATGAGAAGTCATAGAAGCCATTAGAGACAAGCCTCTTCACCTCTTTTTGGATAGATAGAAGAGATCTTGAGTGGAGTTTGCCCTTGAAGCTAGGTATAGCACAAAATGAGCAGCTCTGATTGCACCCCTCTGATATCTTGATATATGCATGGTAGTTTGAGCCTGTTATGATACGATTTGATTTTTCGTTAGCTAGATAGACCTCTGGGGTGAAGCTACTCTGCCTACTACTGATGAGTTCATCTATTCTCTCGTAGTCCCCTACACCTGTAAAGATATCTATCTCAGGCATATCTCTCTGTAACTCCTCTCGGTATCTCTCAGAGAGACAACCACTCATCACAAGCAGTGAATCCTCTTTACGCTCTTGATGCAGATTTAGAACAGTATTGATACTCTCCTCTTTTGCCGCATCTATGAAACCACAAGTATTGACTATGATCACATCTGCTTGGTCTACATCATTTGTGATTTCATACTCCTGTAGACGACCTAACATCACTTCACTATCTACTAGATTTTTAGTGCAACCTAGACTAACAAGATGTAGTTTTTTTGACATTTTTTATTCACTTTAATTTTTGTAAATTATAGCTTAGTTTCTCTTGTAGATGGGATAATTTTGAAAAGGGATGATTTAGAAGTAGTGTTAGAGCCCAGACAAAAGCCTGAACTCTAATGAGTAGATATAGTCTAAGAGAGACTCTTAGAAGTTATATCTAGCCCAGAAACGAAGAACATTGTTTGCATCTTCATGTAGATCATGATCTTGATATACATAAGCAGCTAGAAGTGTTGTGCTATCATTCCATACTTTAGTTTTGTATATAAAGTCAAATTCTGCATAATCGATATCATCTACAATACCAGCATCTGCATCAATAACACGATCATTCATAGTAGTACCACCGTACTGAGCGATAAATTTACCACCAAGTGCTTTAGCTGTACCTTTGATAAGGAATGTATCAGCATTACTAGAGATCATACCTTGGTTGAGGATCATCTGTGTATATAGAGGAGTCTTAACACCACCTACATTGAATAGACCTGTATATCCCTCATCTACACTACTGTAAGCAGCTGTAAGACCAAACATACCAAAGTTTCCAGCAATTTTCGCACCATATGCTGTAGTATCTTCAAGATCGTTACCTACATCAATTATACCACCTTGAACAGCGATAGTTACAGGAAGGTTTGCATTTCCATAAGAGACATCACCCCATAGGATAGTAGCAGCATCACCAGTACCTACTGGATACTCAGTACCTTCAAGATCTGCAACTTTATTCATCATATTATCTACAAGATTTGCAGCATAGTAGAATGTACCAGTAACTGTCAATCCATCAATTGATTTGTTTTGAGCTGTTATCATGAAGATACCATCATCACCATTCACATCATTGAACTCATTTAGGTTAGATGCACCTGAGTGAAGACCATGTGTAAACCAGTTGCCATTACCATCCCATGCACCTACACCGTTTTGGTTAGCACCTGAAACCCACGCACCTACCAATACTGTATTAGGGATTGATGTATTTACAAGTAGTCCAGCTTCATATGTATTCTTGAAAACATTCCAACCCTCTGACCATGCAAATGGAGATAGTGATTTAGGAAGCTCTTGACGACCTATTTTGATAGTAGTAGACTCGTTTGCCCATGCTGCATATAGCTTAGTAATAGCACCACCATTTAGGTTACCATCAGCACTCTGCATAACATTTGATACTACATCATTCTGTAGACCAAGTGTACCAAGACCTGTAAGTTGAGCACCAACACTCAAGCCATAATCAAATTTACCAACAGCATTCAACTGGAGACCAGCATTTGCACGAGATGACTCTTGCTCAAAAAGGCTACCTGCACCATATGCATCTACTGTTTGATAATAAAGTACTGCTTGTCCACTAAAGTCCCACTGTGGAAAAGTCTCCTCTGCTGCCTCTACTACTTCTGCTACTGGTGATATATTTCCACCTGCAACTGCTCCGCTAATTGCCAATGCTGCCAAAAGGCTCATTCTTGTCAATTTCATTCTAAACTCCTTGTATTTTTGTTTTTTGATGCAACTCGTCCAAAAGTTTGCATTTATACAGATACAACAATCCGTTAACCGAATATTAACAGTATTTTGCTTAATCTATTATTATATCAACACTAGAATAGTCACAAATCTATGGAAATAGGGCTATAAAAACAATTTTTAATAATTAATGAGAGATTAACTATATGTAAATATTACTATTATAAGCTAATTTGTGAGAGAATAGTAAATGATTTCATTTATAAAAATATATATAGCATCAGCACTATTCTCATTTTTGATAATATCTAGTTGGATAAGTAGCTATATGTATAACTGTATTGCACTATTTTTTCCTATGATAATATTATCTATTATATCATATAGTTTTATAGAGTTGAAGATGCAAGAGAGGTTCTGTTTTAGGGATTGTTTTTTTAGGAGAGGCTCTATAGTTGCAAAGATATTATCTTCAAGATGGTTTGTGACCTCTATATATATGCTACTGACTATAGTGATGACTATATCTGCATTAATCGCCTCTATAGATGTGGATCAAAAGCTTTGGATATATATATTTACACTACATATACTATCTGCTACTATACTATACAAATCTTTTGACTATATACTATATAGTAGCATAAATAGTTCATATAGAAAATTGGTAGCGAGAGAGTGGAGCATAGGCATAATGTCCATAGTACTAATATCCATAACTACATATAGCTACTATAGTGGGTATGAACCTGACTATTTGGTAGCTGGACTAAAAGAGTCTATATTGAATGCTTCCAATACACTATCTTCTAACTGTATAGTAGTGGATAGCCTACTTAAGATACACAGAGAGATAGATGCTTTTTTTTGGTGGATTATCACCAATAGTAGTCAATATATAGACAATACACCTATCAAGCTAGGAGCTTGGCTACTATTTTTTCTATTCAACAGCTTAGCTATTTTGGGTATCAATAGATTTATAATAGAAGTTATATATATAGTAGACAATATTTTTGGTAGGAGTAGCAAGTGAGTGGGGATATTGATAAAAATAGTTCAAGTGCAGAGATGCTATTTTGGTATACTATACTATTGTTGGCGACCATCTATGTAGGGCTACACCTATTAGCATACATTAGTAGTACAGACAAAGATACAAACAGTAGCAACCAAAACAGCAAGCAGACAACTATAGTTCCACAAAAGATTGTAACTGTAATCAAAGAGTTTATAGTAGATGATGAGAGTATAAGAGAATATTTTGATGATAACAAAACAGTAAAATTGATAGATAGAGATATAGCAACAAGAGTAGACAATATCCACAAAGAGATAGATAGTAGCATAGATACTCTCTTTGCTCCTATCTATGGTAGAGTTGATCAGTTTTTGGACTTTCACTACTCAGTAGTAGGAGAGTATACGGAGCTAGGACTAGCCGCAACAGGCAAGATAGAGGAGAGTATCAAAAATAGACTTTTTGGATCTGAGTTTGCTACACTACTAAAAGAGAGTAATTCCGATATAGATCAAAAGTTTTTATCAGAGTTAAACCTACATAGAGGATTGTTAGATAGTCAAGCTACCAACTATATAGATATCAAACTCAATAGTGACACACTTACACTTTTTAGGAGAGATATAAATAGTAGTATAGCTACGCAGAGGGGAAAGATAATTGCACTTTTGAGCATAGGAGTAGGGTATAAAGCCATAGTAACCATATTGAGTACAAAGATAGCCACCAAACTCAGTAGTAAGCTGATGATAAAAGGAGCAGTTAAGGCGAGTAGCAAATTGGGTGCTGTTGGTACAGGTCTAGTAGCTGGTACTATTTGTGGTCCTGGTGCACTCATATGCTCTCCATTATTTGCGACTGCAGCTTGGTTTGGGAGTGATGCTATATTGATAAGTGGAGATGAGTATCTACATAGAAGTAGTTTCAAACAGGAGATCATAAGATCTCTGGATGAACAAAAATCGATCATCAAGAGAGAGTACAAAAAGATATATGCAGATAGATTTCGCAAAGAGTCAAAGAGTATGATAGATGGATATAGGAGACTTCCTATACAAAAGAGGATAAGAAGAAAAGTTAGGGAGTATATAGATAAACCAGAGTAAAATTGCACCCTATGGGGTTACTATTTCTATCTGAGATAGATTATCTATATCTATCAGGATTGGATATACCCTTGTGATTGTTTACGAGACTTGCCACTATGATAGCCATATAAAATACACCTACTACAGCCTCCATATAGACAAAAAACTCTGCTATACGACTCTGAGGCAATATATCACCATAACCTAGAGTAGTAAGTGTTACAAAACTGTAGTACGCTACTTGAGAAAATATCTGTTTCCAATCTCCGCTATCTATACCGCTAAATGATTCGGGATTGGCGACAAGTATCATGAGATATATTGTAGTCCATATCAACCCTAGCAGTAGATATAGTGTCAATGAACCAACTATCTGATTGCTATCTATATTATCGACAAATACAATTTGCTTGGCAGACAATATGAATGCCCCTAAAAAAAATATAAATAGTATAAGAAGTACAATATATATATAGATCTTATGCTCAAAAAATCTGCTTAATATTGTCAATATTATAAAAAATAGTATCCAACCATAGATCAATCTTCTCCATGCTATATCCATTTTGATACTTTTGATACTAGCCAACAGCATCAATATTGTCATAGATGAAAATATATCCTCTCCCACCTCATTGGGCAACTCTACCATTACCGAAGCACTAAATAGCATCAATATCAAGGATATACATAGATACATAAAATTATTTTTATTGCTAATTGTTTGCATGACTAAAGATATACACTCCTATTTCTGATCTAGATATTATACACTTTTGATATTTGTGATGGATTAAAGTATGGTAAAATATCAAACACGAATCATGCAGTAGAGTTATGAAGATAGCACAAAGTGCTAGTTTTATGATCTCAAATGTACAATTTGGGCTAAAATACCCTTTTATAGATAAGGATAAAGATGTTAACTATCGCAGGTAATGGTATGGGTGAGTATGACTTCTCCAATATCAAAATAGATATTGATGAGTTTGATACTATAGTATGTGACAAAAATTTCAAAGAGAGTGGAGATAATATACTTAAAGGTAGCTATAGAGAGATAAAGGAGTATATATCTCAAAACTACAGTAGAGAGAATATATTATATATAGTTACAGGGAGTCCATACTTCTATAGTGCAGGGGTACTAATAGCAAAAACAGTACCAGAGGATATGGTGAAGATCATCAACAATACTTCAAGTAAAGAGTATATGCAAGAGAGGCTAATGGTAGGTGATGGAGAGCTAGGGGTAGTATCTATCCATGGTAGAGAGTTTATAGACTTGGAGATATTTCTCAAGATGAGGTATACACTTATACTCTGTGATAGATATAGTATAGAGAAGATATCTAAGGCACTTAGATATATATCACCCGTTGATATTGTAGCAACTATAGGGTATAGGCTTGGGTATGCTGATGAGAGAGTAGAGGAGATAGATATATATGATTTTGATAAAAGATCTTTTGATCTAGCTCAACCATATGTGATCATGATAGAGAGACTTTTTGTCCCCAGAGATCCACTTAGTAGTGATGATGATTTCTCTACTCAAAGAGGCATGATCACCAAACGATACAAGAGAGATCTATCTCTACAAAATTTAGATCTGAAACCAAATCAACTCCTCTGGGATATAGGTGCAGGTAGTGGTAGCTGTGGTATAGAGGCATATAAGAGATATAGAGTTAGGACAACATTTTTTGAAAAACAGACTCTTAGAGTATCATATATAGAGGAGAATTTGGCTTCTCACTTTGTATGTGGTGCTAGATTGGTAGAGGGAGAAGCAGAGAAGTTGTTTGACTCTATAGATGAAAAACCTCAGAGAATATTTGTAGGTGGTGGTGGTAGTAAGGTTATATCTAGATTGCCATACCTATATGAAAGATTAGATGATGAAGGGATGATGCTTATCAATGCAATAACACTAAAGCATCTATCCCAAATGATAAATATACTAAATAGTGAAGATATAGAGTATAGCGTGATATCACTATCACTGACCACATATAAGGGTAGATTGGATATGGTAGAGCCAGAGAGACAACTCTTCCAGATCAAAATCAAAAAGCAATAGAGTCCCACAATAGTGTGGGCAAATATATAAAGCTATGCTCTCTTATCTATCTATATATTACTATACAGATAGATCAACCATACTACTAAACTTCACAAACTCCTAGCTCGACATCCTTATACTCTACATCCATAAGAGTACATGCCTTTTTCATGATGCCTTTGATAGTA
>Ga0256913_10001452_pt1 | contig 12163 bp, 4 predicted proteins | sample Axial_MatmetaG_FD_185970 | JGI IMG/M metagenome (GOLD analysis project Ga0256913, IMG submission 185970) | Deep-sea worm associated microbial mat communities from Axial Seamount, Juan de Fuca Ridge, Pacific Ocean - Axial_Mat | ecosystem: Environmental > Aquatic > Marine > Oceanic > Microbial...
CAAGTTGGAGGTGTTGGTGCTCCAATTGGTACTTCTTGTTGATATGTTACTCTATTATATGCTGTAACTGTTACAAGTATTGAACCTGAACTTGGTAATGCCGGACTTAAACTTACGTTTGCCGAACCACCTGAAGCATATTCTGTTCCATAAATTACATTATTTATTGTTATTGATACTAATGCTCCATCCTCATCGCAGTTTACCATAAAACTAGTGGCACCTGCCGAAGCCGAACTAGCATGTGTTATAGTCATTGCTGTAGGTTGTTTTGTTCTAACCATTACTGATGGATCACCAAAACAAGTCCATGTATCTGCCATGTTTTCGCCATCAGTTCCGTAATCGTCTATCATCATTCCCCAACCATTTGCAGAGATACCTCCAAATGTTCTTTTAATATTATTTGAATAACTTTCAATCAAGATATCAATAAATTCGTCTTGTGCATCCATAGGGGAATTCCACGATTGATTTATTGTTGATGCTATATTTGCAATAGCACCTGTTGCAACACCACCATTTGTAGCTCTTTGCCATGCCTCGCCAAAACAAGTGTTAGAAACAAAATCTCCTGCTACACATGCTACACTAAAAATAAATGGTAAGTGGTTATCGTTTGTTAAAGCATTTACATGAGTGTTTGTGTATCCTGTATTTGAGCCACTTGTAGAATTAACACTATACCACATTGTTACATCACCATGACCAGTATAAGTAATTACTCCACAATGCTCATTAATAGCTGTAGTGATATCATCATCTATTTGACTTAAATTTTGATAACAAGTTGCAACACTTGTATATCCATAAGCTAAATAATCTGCCTTTATATTGTCTTCGTGTTCATAGTCATATTCATTGTCATCACCAGGGCCTTGATCAGAGGCAACTGTTAATCCGTATTGCATCCAATCTTCTGCTGCTGTAATATCTTTTTCATAATGAATTGTTCTGTCTACTTGTGTAGTTACTTCTGCTGTAGTTGTTGCAGAAAATCTTCCTACAAAAATATCTATTCTGTGATCACTACCTGCTAAATATCCATATTCATTATCAGAATCACCGGCACTTGTACTTGAGCTTGTTACTTGTGGTGCATCTCCAACTAAAAGTAAATAACAAAACTCAGGGTTACTACTGTAATAATTCTCAACATAAGTTTTTATTGCTGATGCTGTATTTCCTATAGTTGCTACGTCAACAATCTCTGTTGCAATACCTTTTTGATTTTTCCAATCAACAAATGGCTGCATTGCTGCCATAAATCCTGCATCAGAAATAATTAACATTTTACCCGGTGTTCCTTCCTCTATTGGTGTGTATTTTAATGATGAACCATAATTTAAAAATGTTCTTTTATATATTTGAGCAAATTCATCGTTTAAATGTTTTGTTGTTGATTTTTGTGTTAATACATTTACATTATCAGTTTCTCCATTTGTGTAAACACGAACTTTCATGTGAGTATAAACTCTTAACACTTTAGTTACAGCATTATATTGAAATGAATTTATCTTAACACTTATTCCTCTTATATTTCTTTGAATGAATGGTGCATCTAACTCAGATAAATTATTTGGGAAAAATTCATTTTTAGAATATTGTTCTCCATAAGTATATGCAACTGTACTTGGGTCAATATTTCTTGTTATAATACCTTTTGATGGTGCAATATTTACATTCTGAATTTCAATAAATTCCTCATCGTAAACCTCTACTTGCATCTTCTTATCATCAGGAATTACTAATGTAGCAGTAAATTTAGGGACATCGGGTGCTCCTTCAATTTGTATGGTAGTTGCATCATCGGCAACTAATACTTTTTCTATTCCATTAGGTGTTTCAACATCAATAAACGAATAATTGTTTACTTGAACATCTAAAATAATTTCTGAACCGGTTGAACTCTCTAAGTTTATTTTATTTGCTGCTGTCTTAGAAACAGACTGCATTTGAGCATTAAGTATGCCTGCAAATAAAAGTACTAATACTAAAAATGTAAATCTTCTCATAATTCTATAAATTTTGTATAAATTTAAATTATTTTTTTTAATAAAACAAAAGTGTAGAGTTACAAATAATAAATAACCACACTATCATATTAATATTCAGTAATTTATAATTTAACTTGTAGATATAAAGATATGTGTATTTTTTACTTAACAATTTAACTTAACCCGCATTATAGACCTTCGAGCGTTTTGTTAAATTACACGGTCCAACAAAACAAGATATATTTTATCTATATAAATTTTACTCCGATTTTGGAGTGTCTTTAATTCCTTCTAGTTGCAAAATCATTTTTTGAACTTGCTCCGGACCAAGACGTTTAGCAATAATTTTCTTGTCTTTATCTAACAAATAAATGGTTGGTGTAGAATATACATCGTACAAGTTTCTGAAATTTGTAAACATATATCTATCATAAGCATTTATCCATTGAGTGATGTCTTTTTCTTTAATAAATTCTTCCCATGGTTCGCGTTCTAATTGAGTATAAATTGCTAATACCTCAACATCAATACCTTTCTTTATCATTTCCAGATATTCGCTATAAAGTTTTGGTACTGCTTTTTTACAATGTCCGCAGTGTGGTTCCCAAAAAATCATAATTGTATATTTTGCATCAATATCGTATAAAGAAATTGGCTTTTTATCTACTGTTTCTAGTCTTTGTAAATCCGGTGCTTGATTACCTACTAAATTTGGCTCTAACTTTTCTACTCTTTCTTTAATTTTAGCCATTAACGAACTGTCTTCTACTGCCCAAGTTGCTTGTCCTGTTAGGTAATATTTTTTTGCTATATCAACAAAAACTCTATCCATTCCCATTAGTTTAGATGAGTTATTATAATCTAACATATAAACTACCAAATATCTAAACACTTGTTGGTTTGGTTTAGATTTTTCTATTAATTCAACTCCGGCTTTTGTTACAGAATCAGGAATTTGGATTATTATCTGTGTCATATATTGTTTAAACTTAGGAGCAAATATTGGTGTACGAAGTATCACACTATCAGTTAAATCGATATAATCGAAAAAATGATTTTTATAATAATAATATTTCTTTATTCTTAATACAGAATCTTTATTTGCAACATTATCATCTACCTCAAATTCAGGAATTTTTGGTTCTCGCATTAAATTCACAATTGTAATTAAAGTCTTACTCTTGCTATTTTTTATTGTAGTTTCGATTAGTTCTTCTCTTTGCTCCGATAATTTTTTCAGTTTTTCTTTTTCTGCCTCAATAAATTCTTTATCGTCTTTTTTCTCTTGCATGTTTTGCTGAATTTCATGCAATTGTTTTCCTACTTCGTTTAATTGCTTTTGAAATGCATAAAACTCTTCGTTATCAATCGAACCTTTTACTTGCAAATTTTTCTGATAAAACTCTGTTGTATCGGTAGAAATCTCAAATTCTTGGTCATCGCCAACTAAAAACTCAAAATAGCTCATTCCACGCGATGGAAATAAAACTAAATACATTCCACCATCTAATTTTTTATCGCCTTTAAAAACGGCTTCGCCTTTCGAGTTTATTTCGGCAGTATCAATAGAGTATTTTTTATCGCCAAAATAGTTTCCCAAGTAAACAATTGTGTCTTTTACACCATTTACTTTAATTGTAATGTTGTAAGATGAACTTGATTTACTTTTCGATTTTTTTTGTGCGTAAGTACTAAAGCTTACAGCAAATAAGGTGAAAATTAAAAATATTTTTAGTTTCATAATAGTAATTTTTTTATTTTACCCAAAGTTAATTATTTCAATTTAATTAATGATAGAATTAGTATCGTATTAAATATTTTTAAATATATTTTAAAGTTTTTTAATACTATAAAACATTATCTAATAAAAATGGATTGGAATTTATTTCTTTTCCTATTCTTGTAGGTCCTCCATGACCGGATAAGACTTCGGTATCTTCGGGTAGTTTAAATAACTTTTCTTTAATACTATTTAGTAAAATGTCTAAATCGCCACCTTCTAAATCTGTTCTTCCAATACTACCATCGAACAAAACATCGCCTGAGAAAAGTATATTATCTTTTTCGCAATAAAAAGCGATACTTCCTTTTGAGTGACCCGGAACTTGACAAACTTTAAACTCAGAATTTCCAAATTTAAAAACTTCACCATCATTAAGAACTTTATCTATTTTGGGGGGTTGATCTATTTCCATTCCGTAGGTTAAACCTGAAGCTACAACAGATTCTAATAAATAATTATCCTCATCATTAGCATAAAAATCTAAATCGTATTTTTCTTTTAGGTATGCTACTCCGCAAACATGATCTACATGGCAGTGTGTATTTAAAAGAGCTACCGGTTCTAATTTATTACTTTCTATATAACCTGTAAGTTTTACTCTTTCTTTATCATCATAGCATCCTGCGTCTATTATTACACATTTGTTTGTTTCATCACTAACTACATATGTGTTAGTAGCAAACGAATTAAATACAAATTGTTTAATTGCAATCATAATCTTTCATTTTTTATGACTGTAAAGTTATTAAAAATATAATACTAAATAAATATTTTTCTAATAATTTAAATATAGATATGTTAATACTCTTTCCATATCTTTTTTAACTGCTGATTTAGAACATGTGTAATTATTTATCATAAAGGAAAATACAAGTATATTCTTCTTTTTTGTTTCGATATATCCTGAGTAAGCTTTTATACCTGATATAGAGCCACTTTTAGCAAATACATGGGTTTTGGCTTCGCTTCTGTTTAAAAAGTATTTTAGTGTACCTGATACTCCCGAAACAGGCAATGTTGAAATATAATTTGGATAGTTTAAACTATCGGTGTAGATAATTTTAAGAATGTCAACAAATTGTTTTGCAGTAATTAAATTGTATGTTGACAATCCACTGCCATCGTACAATTTCATTGCAGAAATATCTATAGCTTTTTGTTGCCAATATTTTGTTAAGCTTTTTGTTGCAGATTTATTACTTCCATCTAAACCATTAGCGATACTAAGCTGTCGCATAAGAGTTTCGGCATATAGGTTTATACTTTTTTTGTTTGTTTTATCTATTATTTCTATTAATGTTGGAGAATGTGTTGTATGCAATAAGCTTAAGTTTTTTAATTCAAAAGGAGTTTCTATAATTTTAATTTTTCCTTGTAAATTAATAGCATTATTTTTTAATTTTTCTTTGAAAACTTTTGCCAAAATCAATGCAGGATTTGGGATTGAACCTTTTACAATAAAGCTATCTCTGTTAACCGGTAAAAAACCATCTATTGTTCTTAAATTGCATTTTGGAACTCCGTAAATATTTGTTTTATCTCCTCTTATTTTCTTAGCTGTAACATTATTTGTTAAAATCATTCCATCAATTTCGGGTACTATTTTCAATATCTTAACGGTATCGTTGATTGCAACTTTTGTATCGAAATATATTTTATATTGATTATCGAAAATTGAAATACTTTTTACTCCTGCTCCGTAATAATTACCAATATCGCCCCAAACCCAAGTTGGCGGTATTTGTTGTTTTTTAAATAATGTATCAACAATTATTAAATCTCCTGTAATAGTTTTTATGTTTTTTTCTTGTAATGTTTTTATCCATTCATCAATAAATTTTGTTGGATTTTCTTTGTTAAATCTATAAGAGCCCAAACTTGGGTCGCCTCCGCCAATTACATATAAATTACCATTTAATCTACTTTCGGAGATTGTTCCTGAGTTTTCCAATAATGTTTTAAATCTATAATCGGCACCTAATGTTTCTAAGATTGCAGCAGTGCTTAATAGCTTAAGGTTTGAGGCTGGTCTTAAACTTTTGTTTTCGTTGTATGAATATATTGTTTTTTTACTCGTTAAATCGTAAACAGATAAAGCTACACTTGCTGTTTTAAGATGTTCGTTATTTAATATTTCTTGGATTTTATCTTGTGAAAGCAAAATACCTGAATAAAAACTTACTATTAGAAACAAGATTGTTTTTAACATTTTATTTCAGTTTAATTTAAAATGTAAAATTATAATTTTATTCCGATAACAAGAATATCATCTGTTTGTTTTCCTTCTCCAATCCATTCTTTTAAGAAACTATAAAGTTTTGCTTCTTGTTCTTCAGATGATTTGCTACTAATTTCGCTTAATAAATCAATAAATTTTGTTTTTAAAATTTTAGTATCGTCTTTACCACCAAATTGGTCTTGATACCCATCTGATGACATAAAGAGAGTGGTATTTTCGCCAATTGTATAAACTTTAGTTTGGAATGTTCCTGTTGCTTTTTTGGAGAACACACCTCCAATAGACCACATATCTCCTTCAAATTCAAACACTTCGTCATCATCAACAATATACATACTTTGGTTTGCTGAAGCTACTTCAATAATTCCTTCGGTTCTATCAATAACAGCAATTGCAACGTCCATTCCATCAGCTTGACCGGATTCCGAATCTTTAAAAAGATTATTCATTTTATCATCCATTAAATTAAGGATAAAACTTGGTGATGTTATGTTCTTTTCTTTAACAATTTCGTTCATCATTGTGTTACCAATCATACTCATAAAACCACCCGGTACGCCATGTCCTGTACAATCGGCAGTAGCTACAATAGTTTTATTTCCTATTGTGTACATCCAAAAGAAATCGCCACTAACAATGTCTTTAGGTTGAAAAATAACAAATGCGTCTTTAAATGTTTCTTTTAAATTATTTAAACTAGGTAATACAGCTTCTTGAATTTTTTTGGCATATTCTAAACTCTGAGTAATTAATGTGTTTTGACTTATAATTTTTTCTTCTGCGTGTTTTAATTCTGTTATATCTGAATCAATCGCAATTATTTTTTTTATCTTTCTTTTCTTATCTAATATTGGTGTTAATGTGGTTCTAGACCATATTTCACTACCATCTTTACGTTTGCCTTTACTATTATAATGAACACTCTTTTTAGTTTCTTCTATTTCTTTTATAACTTCATTTATTTTAGGATAAAAACTTAATTCTGTAATCTTAGTACCAAAAACTTTATAAATTTCTTCTAATGTATATCCAAAATTTCGTATTTCTCCATCATTTAACCATTCAAGATTATAATTTTCATCGTAAATCATTACAGAATTATCGGTTTCGCTAGCAACTATCGATAATTTTTCTAATTCTTTGTTTTGTTCTTTTATTTCTTGAGTTCGTTCTTCTACTTGTTTTTCAAGTTTTATATTTATAGCTTTTAACCTCTTACCATTTAGATATATTGCTAAATAAATAACCAATAATATAAAAACAATAAATAATAATTTTGCATACCATGTTTGATGAAAATCCGGTTCAACAGTAAATACATATCTTTCTATCTTACTTTCTTTTCCAAAAACATTTTTTGCTTTAACCATAAAAACATAGTCGCCATAATCTAAGTTTGTATAATTAGCAAAAGTAATATCAGACCATGCCGACCAATCCTTATCGTATCCTTCTAGTTTATATGAATATTTATTTTCGTCAACTGCTCTATAGTATTGTGCTGCAAAATTGAATAAAAATTTATTTCTACGCTTAAAACTTCTTTGTATGCTATCATTAAGATTATATCCGTAAAAAATTGTAGAATCATTTACTCTGATATTTCTAATTCTAACATTAAATGTATACAAGTTGGAATCTATTTTTGTTTTATCTATAACTCCAATTTTGTTTGAGCCGCCTATCCATACAATACTATCTTCTACATCATTATAAATACTTTGACTTTTAATATTGTTAACTCTTTTTAAGAATACATATTTTTTACTCAATTGACCAGTTTCACAATCTATATTTATTAGTTTATCAGTATTTGAAAGCCAATTAGTATTATTATCAAACATTGATAATTCTATATTCCCAAATCTATTTAAACCACCGCATTCTTCTACTTTCTTAAATTTATCTGTGTTATAATCAAATTCTTTTATCACACCAATATCTTGAGCTATTAATTTGTCACATATTTTATTAATGTAGATGGTATTTATATTTGTGCTATCGGTATGATAAAAGTCTTCAATATGTAGTGAATCCTTATAAATATCTTCTAATTTAAACCTAGATATCATTCCTTTTCTTAAAGAAAACCACATATAACCGTTGTCTTCAACAATATATCTTGTATCTACATTACAGCTTCTTAATGAGTGAACTTTTTTTATAGTTCCATCTTCATATTTTAATATGCATAAACCACCTCCTCCTCCAAGCACCATATAGGTAGAATCATACTCTAATTTTCTAAAAACATATCCAATTTCAAAATCAATTATTTGTTTATAAGCATCTTCAAATATTTCACTTACTCCCATTGTATTGTTAGAGTATATATGATTATCGTAAATAACAAGTCCTGCAAAACTTCGTCCTTTATAATAAGTGTGTATAAACACTTGATTAGAATTTTCAGCTCTTTTTAGTTTAAAAATACCACTAAGTGTGGAATATAATATTTCTCCGTTATTTGTTCTTGTAAACGATGTAATAATATTTGATGTTGATTTACCTGCATTAATTGTTCTAAACGGGAAACTGAGTTCTACATAATTTACACCTTCGTATGTAGAAACCCATAAATTTTTATGATTATCTTCGAAAACTGATGTCACAAAATTAGAACCTAATCCATTATACTCATTAATATATGTTCTGCTTTTTGTGTTTAAATTATAAATTAGAACTCCGTTTTGATTTGAAAAAAAAGCAATTCTATCATTTGATAATAAAACACTCCTATTAAACCTCACATTTGAAATTTCAATTGCAAGTTTATCATCAAAAGATTTAAAATTTCCATTTATCAAATCTATTTCCTTATCTCTTGTATAATACAAGGTACTATCAGATGTTATAATAGTTCCTTCTTTATATGAATATAATTTTAAAAAATCTGAATGTTTTGTTGGTGAAATAATAACGTTATTACCTTTTATTTCAGATAAACCTACTAATGAACATGTAAAATAAATTTTATTGTGATATACAAAAGCATCTATAATTCTTCTTTTACTTTTATACGAAGCAACGAAAGTATCTTTATAAAACAAATAAACATTTCTGTATGCAACAAAATATGTAGAATCCCCAATTGTTTCAATATCAATAACTAAACCACTGTTTCTATCTTTAAAATCAACTTGGTCAATTAAAGATTTTGGTTTTATTTCTCCATATTTTCCATATTCAATTTTTCCAAATAAATTATCGGCTCCAAAATAAATCTCTCCTTTTTTATTTTTCGATATCCCCCATACGTTTTGCATTTTGATTTTTTGCCAAATTTCTCCATCAAAAATTAATAAAGCTGTATTATTTGCAACATAAATTAAACCTAAGGAATCTTGAGCTATACCCCAATTTTGATCATGTGCTTTATAATCATCACGAGAATAAACTTTTATGTATGGGGCTTCAAATGTAGATACATCTTGTGCTATTGTAATATTTACAATAGACAAAATCAGTAGCAGTAGTAATATAGTTTTTTTATTATTCATAAATACAGTTTTGCAAAAGTAATAAAGCTTATCGAAATAAAAAATTAATTATTAATGAGCTTCGTACCAATTGCTTCCAACACCAATATCAACAGTCAAAGATACTTTTAACTGAACGGCATTCTCCATCTCAAATTTTATTATTTCTTTCATTTTTTCTAATTCATCTTTGGCAACATCAAAGTTTAATTCATCGTGAACCTGCATTATCATTTTCGATTTCATATTATTTTTTTGCATTTTATTATAAATATTAATCATTGCAATTTTTATAATATCTGCCGAAGAACCCTGAATAGGGGCATTTATAGCATTTCGTTCTGCTAAACTTCTAATCATATGATTCTGAGAATTTATATCTTTAAGTATCCGCTTTCTTTCAAAAATAGTTTCTGCATATCCTTTTTCTCTTGCCATAGTAATACTATTATCCATATACTGCTTTACCTTCGGATATGTTTCAAAATAATTATCGATAAGTTGTTTAGCATCTTTGCGTGAGACACTTAGGTTTTCTGCTAAACCAAAAGCAGAGATACCGTATATTATTCCAAAATTTGCCGATTTTGCATGAGAACGTTCTTTGCTTGTTACTTCTGATATTGGCTTTTTTGCAATTTTTGCCGCCGTTGATAAATGAATATCTTCATTGTTTTTAAAAGCCGAAATCATATTTTCATCTTCGCTTAAATGTGCCATTATTCTAAGCTCTACTTGAGAATAATCTGCCGAAACAAAAACAAAATCTTCTTTCGAGACAAAGAATTTCCTTATTTCTCTACCTCGTTCTTCACGAATTGGTATATTTTGCAGATTAGGATTTGTAGAACTTAACCTACCTGTTGCAGCAACTGCCTGATTATATGAGGTATGTATTCTGTTTGTTTTAGAGTTTATTAATAAAGGTAACGGCTCTACATAAGTTGATATAAGTTTAGCCAAAGAACGATATTCTAATATTTCGTTAATAATTGGGTGTTTATCTTTTAATTTTACAAGAATTTCTTCGCCTGTTTTATATTGCTTTGTTTTTGTCATTTTTGGTTTGTCAATAACCTTTAAATCGTCAAAAAGCACTTCTCCCAACTGCTTTGGCGAGGCAATATTAAACTCTTTACCTGCTAACTCGTATATTTTTTCTTGTGTAGAAATCAATTCCTGTTTAAGTTTTTTAGAATAATCTTTTACTGATTCTGCATCTAAACTAACTCCCGCTATTTCCATACTTGCCAGAACTTTAATAAGTGGCATTTCAATCTCCTCAAAAAGTTTATACAACTCATTTTCTTTTAATTGTGGTGCAAACTTTTGTTTTAATTGATATGTTAAATCTGCATCTTCGCATGCATAATCAGAAACTACTTCAACAGGAACATTTTTCATATTTCCTTTTTTTCCTATTAATTCCTCTATTTTCACGGGAGTATAATCTAAATAATTCTCCGATAAATAATTCAAATTATGTCGTAAATCCGGCTCAATTAAATAATGGGCAATCATTGTATCAAACAAGTTAGCTTTTACTTCAATATCGTAATTGCTCAATACAATTATATCGTATTTTATATTTTGCCCTATTTTAAGTTTAGTTTCATCGTTAAAGAACTTAGTTAAGGGCAACAATTTTTGTTTAACAAATTCAGTATCACCTGCTACCGGCAAATAGAATGCTTCGTGTTCTTTTACCGAAAAAGAAACTCCCAATAAATCGGCACTAACAGCATTTATACTTGTAGTTTCTGTATCAAAACAAAATTCGTTTGATTTTTCTAAGCTGGAAATCAATAAATCTAATTTCTCATCATCATCAACTAAAATATATTTATGATTTACATTTTTAATTGTATTTTTTTCTTTTTGGATAGTCTCTACACCTGCGGCTGCAAACAAATCGCCTTGAACAGCTCCGCCTTGCACCGGTTTAGTTTTTGGTGTTTCTATCGGAATATCTATTTTTTCATCAGAAAGCGAATTTGCATAAGCTACAGTTCTTGCAAGAAAACGCTTAAATTCAATATCGTCATAAATTGATGTTATTTTAGCAATATCGGGAGCTTGTAATTTTAAATCAGTTTCATTAATCTCCACAGGAACATCTAAGCGTATTGTAGCTAAGTCTTTAGACAATAATACTTGCTCTTTATTTTCCTCTATACTTAGTTTTTGTCTTCCTTTTAGTTTATCAATATTTGCAATTATATTTTCTACACTACCAAACTCTTTTATTAATTTTTTTGATGTTTTCTCTCCAATTCCGGGAGCACCCGGTATATTATCAGAACTATCACCCCAAAGAGCAAGTATATCAATAACCTGCAAAGGATTTTCTATAGAAAATTTTTGTTTAACTTCTTCTACTCCTAAAATATCAACATCACTACCCGAACGGCGTGGTTTATACATAAATATATTTTCTGACACCAATTGGGCATAATCTTTATCCGGTGTCATCATATAAACAGTAAAGCCAAGCTTCTCGGCTTTTTTTGCCATTGTTCCAATTGTATCATCAGCTTCGTATCCCTCAATTTCGTACACAGGAATATTAAATGCCGACAAAATATCTTTTATATATGGAACAGCAGTTTTTATTCCCTCAGGAGTTGGTGGTCTGTTAGATTTATACTCTTTAAATATCTTATGC
>Ga0256913_10001453_pt1 | contig 12161 bp, 14 predicted proteins | sample Axial_MatmetaG_FD_185970 | JGI IMG/M metagenome (GOLD analysis project Ga0256913, IMG submission 185970) | Deep-sea worm associated microbial mat communities from Axial Seamount, Juan de Fuca Ridge, Pacific Ocean - Axial_Mat | ecosystem: Environmental > Aquatic > Marine > Oceanic > Microbial...
TGACCCGGGGGTTGGTGGAAGCGTGGGTGATCATGGGGGTTTTGGCCTTCTCGGCGACGGGGGCCATGGCCATGGAGTTTCCGGAAGCGACCTCGCCGAGGATCACGGCGACGCCTTCCTTGTTCAGGAGACGTTTGACGGCAGTGGCCGCTTCGACCTTGTCGCCCCGGTCGTCCAGGACGATCAGCTTGACGGTGTCGCCGTTCTTGAGCTTGTTGTTCTGCTCATAGGCGATGTCGAGTCCGCCCTTGGAGGTCTGTCCGAAGGCTGCGATGGGTCCGGTCAGAGGCAGGACGACGCCCACCTTCACCTCTTTGGCCAGGGCCAGTCCGCTCATCAGCGCTGCGGCAGCGACAATACTCATTGCCTTTTTCATTTGTACTCCTTGTGATAGTTTGGGGTGTGCATATGGTACCAAGCTCTTTCTTGGCTGAAACTTAAACAGGTTTAAGCAACACTTTACGCCAACAGTTTTTTGACCATCTGGCTGATCCGGCCTCCGTCGGCCCGGCTTCCGATGACGCTCTTGGCCTTGCCCATCACCTTGCCCATCTCCTTCATCGATGTGGCGCCGACTTCGGCGATGATCTCCCGGAGAGTCGCCTCCAGCTCCGTGTCGTCCATCGGCTCGGGGAGGTAGGTACGTACCAGGGTGACTTCCGCCTCGTCTTTGGCGACCAGGTCGTCCCGGCCCGCCTCTTTGAACTGGGCGATGGCGTCTTCGCGCTGTTTGATGTACTTCATCAGGATCGCTTCCACATCGGCGTCGCTCAACTCCCGGCGTTCGTCCACCTCGATCTGCTTGATGGCGGCGCTGAGGTTGCGCAGGGTGTCCCGGCGGGCGGTGTCTTTGGCCCGCATCGCCTCTTTGATGTCGTTTTTGATCCGCTCTTTGAGGGTCATGTGCATCCTTTCGATGGGTTTTCCCGTGAAATTATAGCGGGAAAGGGAGGTGTTGGATGTTGGATGTTAGATGTTAGATATTGGGTTTTGGGTTTTGGGTTTTGGTGCGTGGAGAAATTTTCTCGAAAGATCTGCCGGGGCGGCTCTCTTTCGTTCTTCCGGTCCCTTGCGGCCTGGGTACTCATTTCCCTCCGTCGGAGGATTCGAAGTCCAGGGAGGCGCTGTTGATGCAGTAGCGTTCATGGGTGGGAGCGGGGCCGTCGGGGAATAGGTGGCCCAGGTGGCAGCCGCAGGCGGCGCAGCGGACTTCGGTGCGGATCATGCCGTGGGAGTCGTCCCGGTGGGTGCTGACGGCGCCCTTTTCGACGGGGCGGGTGAAACTGGGCCAGCCGGTGCCGCTGTCGAACTTGTCCCTGCTGGAGAAGAGGGGGGTGTGGCAACATTTGCACCGGTAGAGGCCGGGAGCGTGGTGGTCCCAGTACTCGTTGCGGAAGGCGGGTTCGGTTCCCCGCTCGCAGCAGACATGGTATTCGAAGGGGCTCAGGCGCCGACGCAGCTCTTCGTGGTCCAGCTCGATTTTCGGCATTTCGCGGCCTCCTATTTTTTATTAAGGGCAGTTATCATACCATACAGCGATTTTCGAATCCAAAGGATTGCCGGTGACGCTTTTCCAACTCATCATGTTGATCGCTGCGGGAGTGATCTTCTACCTCTTTTTCCGGCAGCTTTTCTCGGGCGACTATCCCAAACGCGGGGTCGATTTCGAAGCGAAGCTTCCCGACGGGCAGATCGGAGGGATCAACCGACCCGACAAGACCTTTTCCCGTGCTGCCGAGCCCAAAAGCCGCCTGCAGGAGCTGCTGGAGATCGCCGACGAATCGCTGGAAAAGGGAGACAATCTGGAGGCGAAAAAGGCGCTCCAGAGTGCCCTGATCCTCGATGAACGCAATCCCGAGGTACTTCGACGGCTGGGGGTGGTCTACATGAACATGAACGACTACAGCGATGCCCGTGAGGTCTACGAACTGCTCCTGGAGATCGATCCCGACGACGACCTGGCCCATTCTTCCCTCGCCAATGCCCTGCACAAGCTGGCAGAGGACGAGGCGGCTCTGGAGCATCACCGGCGGGCGATCGCCCTCGACCCCGATTACGCGCCGCACCACTACAACTACGCCAACACCCTCTACGACCTGGGGCGCGAAGAGGAGGCCCTGGCGGAGTACCGGAGGGCTTACGAGCTGGACCCCGAGCTCGAAGAAGCCAAAAAGATGATCGAGGAATTGGAGAGATGAGCCTGCTCAATGACCATTGTTTCGTCCGCCAGTCGGCGACACCGAAGATCCTGGAGTTCGTCTCCCGGTTCTGTGCCGAGTGCTATCATGAGTTCGCGGAGGGGGAGACCCTCTACTATGATATGCAGAACTACCGTTATCTCTGTGAGTCCTGTGCCGATGCCCTCGCCCGGCATCTGGACGAGCTCTGTGAAGTGAGCGAAGAGGAGGAGGAGCCCGGGGGGCTCTTCGGCTGAGAATCTACGCGGTTCGATATCCCCAAAACAAGGAGAGAGAATGGAGAAGATCGTCGTCTGGCACAACCCCCGCTGCAGCAAGTCCCGTAACGGGATCAAGTATCTCGACGAGAAAGGGGTGGAGTACGAGGTACGCCGCTATCTCGACGACCCCCCGGCCGTAGAAGAGATCCGGGAACTGCTGAAGAAGCTGGGGATGAAGCCCCGGGAGCTGATGCGGACCAAGGAGAAGATCTACCGGGAGCTGGGGCTCAAAGAGGTGGAGGATGAGGAGAAGCTCATCGAGGCGATGGCGGAGCACCCCAGACTGATCGAGCGTCCCATCGTCATCCGGGGGGACAAGGCCGTCGTCGCCCGTCCCGAAACGAAGATCGACGAAATATTGTAAAAAAGGAGCCCTGGTGCAATTCCAACTGGAGAGTTTCAACCGGATCGGCGAGGGATTGCGCCGGGAGATCGAAGAGGTCGGCAAGGTCGTCAGTTTCCGAAAGAACGAGCCTCCTTTCGATTACGATGAAACCCTGGAGTATTTCTTTATCTTCATGAGCGGAAAGGTGAAGGTCTTCCAGATGAACCTCAACAACGGCAAGGAGCAGACCCTCTACCTGCTGGGGCGGGGGGATATGTACGACACCGTCACCCTCCTCGACGGCCAGCCCCACGAAGTGATGAGCGAGGTCCTGGAGGCGGGCGAGGCGCTGCGGGTCCCCATCGGCAAGGCCCGGGAGTGGATGTATGACTATCCGATCTTCGGGGAGATCGTCCTCAAATATGTCGCCGGGCAGATCCGCCATGTGGAGGAGCTCGCCTCGGACCTGACCCTGCTCGATACCAAGGAACGGCTCATCAAGCTGATCGTCGAGAACATCGAAAAGAGTCGTAGCACCGGAAAGAATATGCTCGAGAACCTTTCCCATGCCGAGATCGCCAAGCTCATCGGCACTGTCCGCCATGTGGTCGATCGCCACATCAAACAGCTCAAGGCAGAGGGGATCCTGGAGACGGGCCGGAGGAAACTGGCGCTGAAAAACCTGGAAAAACTCCAGGAGAAACTGGACCACATCGTTCTTTGAACCCGGATTACGCTTCGTTTGCCTCCGGGGACGGGAAGGTCAGGGTGAAGCAGGCTCCCCCCTCCCGGTTCTCCACCGAGACCGTTCCTCCGAACTTTTCTTCTACGATCGTTTTGACCATGTAGAGTCCGATGCCGGTCCCTTTCTTCTCCTTGGTGCTGAAGTAGGGTTCGAAGATCCGCTCGAGGTGCTCCGGGGGGATGCCGCCGGCGTTGTCGCAGAAGGTGATGCGGTACTCCGCCCCCTCCCGTTCCGCCGTGACGAGGATCTTCGGTTCGGAGACCCCGCGTTCGGTCAGGGCGTCCCGGGCATTGGCAATGAGGTTGAGGAGGACCTGGGCGAACTGGTTGAGTTTGCCGTGGAGATGGAGGGGGTCTCTCTCCCGGTATTCGATGGTGATGTTTTTGTGCTTGAGATCGTAGCCGACGATCTGCATCACCTTGTCGTAAGCTTCCCGGAGGGTGAAGTCCACCGATTCTGTGGCCGGTTTGTAGAAATCCTTGAAGTTGTCGATGGTGTCGCTCATGAAGAAGATCTGCTCGTTGGCGGTGGTGAGCATGGCGTTGAGCTTTTCCTTCTCCAGGCGGTCTTTGTTGTTGAGGGCCTTGAGGTTCTGGAGGATCAGGCTCAGGCGGGTCAGGGGGTGGCGCCACTGGTGGGCGATGTTGCCGATCATCTCCCCCAGTTCCGCCAGGCGGGCCTGGTGGATGATGAGGCGGTCTTTGCGGGCGTTCTCCTCGGTCTTTTCGGCGACCCGCTCTTCGAGGGTGTGGGTGAGCTCTTCGAGCTCCCTGCGCTGCCGGGCGACGATGTCGAACATGTGCTCGGTGGGGCGGCTGAGGAGGTAGCTGAGGGGGAAGGCGGAGAGAAAGAGGATCAGCAGGACGACCCCCGCCGCCTGGTAGTCCTCCTTCTGGAGTTTGATCTCCGCCTGGGGCTTGAGGAGGTAGGCGACGTAGATCACCCGGTTGCCCATGGGCATCGCCTTGACGTAAATCTTGTGCTTCTCGTCGAGGGATTCGTCGTCGAGTTTCCGGGGGAGGCGCCCGGCGTCGATGGGCAGAAGCTCGGTGATCTTTTTGGGGGAGAACTGCCGGTCGTAGAACGTCCCCCGTGCGTAGATGACGTAGCCGTCCCGGTCGAAGATGACGGTGTCGAAGATGGGGGAGCTGGTGAAGAGATCGATGATCTTCTCGGCGAAGGTGTTGATGGTGAGGACTCCCCGGAATTTTCCTTTGAAGTAGATGGGGGTGGAGACCCGGAAGACCGGGACGATGGGGCGGACCAGCTTTCCGTTTTCGATGTTGTAGTCGATCTTGGAAGTGTGGATCTCCCCCTCTTTGAGCTTGGCCGCCTCCCGGAAGTAGTAGCGGTCGGACTTGTCCTGGAGCTTCGCCACCTTGTAGGGATACCCTTCGGGGCGGTCCCGGTCGAAGCGGAGCCGCTCCCGCCCGTCGGCCCCGATGAAGCGCAGCTGCATGTAGTCGTCGTGTTCCAGCATGATGGTGAGGAAGAGGAACTCCGCCGAGTTGATGTAGCTGCGGTCCGCGACGTAGCTGACGAAGTAGGGGTTGAAGGCGACCGATTTGAGGCTGCGGGAGAGTTTGCTCAGGTAGAGGTTGAGGAAGCGCTCCTTGTTGGCCGCCTCCAGATAGACCTCGGAGCGGAACTTTTCGCTCTCCTTTTTTCCGATGAGCCAGTCGCTGAAGAGGTAGAAAAACCCCATCAGCAGGATGCCGTAGATGAAAAAGGAGAGGGCCAGGACCGTCGTGAACCGTTTCCGGGTGATCAGGGTGCGGTCAGGCATCGATCCGGTATCCCGTTCCCCGGTGGTTTTCGATGAAGTTCTCCTCCAGCTTGTTGCGAAGTTTCTTCACGGTGGTGCGCAGGGTGTTGTCGCAGACCTCCTGGTCGTCCCAGAGGTAGGCCTTGATGCTCTCCCGGGAGACGGTGTGGCCCCGGTGTTTGAGGAGCAGGTAGAGGAGCCGGCGCTCCCGGGGGCTGAGGGGGACCTCCCGCTCCCGGTCGTAGAGGATCTCGTTTTTCATGTCGAAGCGGTAGCGCTCCCCGATGCGCAGGCGGCTGTCGCAGCTCCCCCGGACCAGGTGTTCGATCCGGATCTCCAGCTCCTCGATGTCGAAGGGTTTGCGGATGTAGTCGTTGCAGCCGCTGCGGTAGGCCTCCTTGAGATACTCCAGGTCGCTCATGGCGGTGATGAAGATGGCGGGGGTCTCGATGGAGAGCTCCCGGAAGTTTCGGAGCACCTCCAGGCCGCTGAGCCCCGGGGTGTTGATGTCCAGGAGCATCACGTCGTAGCGGGAGGGGTCCGCCTCCTCCACCAGCCGCAGGCCGTCGTCGTAGCAGTCCACCCGGTGCTCGAAGAGTTCGAAATAGTCCCGGATCTGCTCGGCGATGATGGGGTCGTCTTCCAGCAGCAGGATCTTCACGGTCTCTCCTTCTTGCAGTGCCGGTAGCGTTCCACCAGCGGGGTGTAGTCGATGAGGATCACGTCGGCGAAGGTCCGGGGGAATCGCAGGGCGTCCTCCCGGGTCCCGTAAACCCGCAGGCTCACCCCCAGGTAGCGTCCCATGCAGGCGACCCGCCGGTCCGTCGGGAGCATCTCCATGAGGTAGGCCCGGGCGTCGTAGTCGTTCCAGAGGCCTCCGAAGCGGTCGTTGTAGGTGTTGAAGGCCCGCAGTTCCGGGAGCTTCTCGGGCTCTACGAGGAGGAGGTGGAGGATCTGGAGCCCGCCCTCCGTTTCGGCTTTCCAGAGGCCGGGAGGGGGTGGGGGATCGGGGAGCGGGCGGTCCTCCCGGGGGCTTTCGGGCCGTCGCAGCGCCTCCATCCGCTCCGACGGGAGTGGGAGGGTGAGGTTGTGCTCCGTGAAGGTCTCCTCCATCCACTCCGCCATCTCGTCGCCGCACTCCTCGAAACTCTCCGGAGTGAAGTCGTCGGGGCATCCTCCCTGCGCCTGGCCCAGCAGCAGGCTAATAGCAAGTAGGAATGCTCTCGGAGTCATTGGCGAATTCCTGAAGGAATTTCAGGAGCCGGTCGTGCTCCTTTTCGAAGCGGGGGCCGCGGAGGTACTCCAGCACCCCCGTGACGTTGGCCTCTCCTTCGTGGAGTTCGGCCAGCTCTTTGGCGTGGTCGGAGAGCAGGGCTTTCCACTCCGCCTGGGTGGCCATGTTGCCGCCGATCTTTCCCGGACCGTGGCAGCCGCCGCAGGCCCGGAGGTAGTACTGCTGTCCGACCTTTTCCCGGACCACGTGCTTCCCCCGGGGTTTGGCCGGGAGGGCGAGGGTCGCGGCGAGGAGCAGCGCCAGGGAGGCGGGGAGCCATCTAGTTTCTGCCATAGGTCGCTCCGTAGAGTTTGTCAAAGCGCTTGAGGGCCTCTTCGCCCCAGCGGATCAGCTCCGGGGCGGTCCAGAATCCGTAGATGATCATGTGCTTTTTCCCTTTGCGGTAGAGTTTCTCCTCTTTGGGACCCATGAAGACGAAGGCGGGGGTCATGCTGACGATGAAACGGGGAGGGGCCTGATCGGCGGTCTCCTCCTCGATGCTGTCGCTGCCGGTGGAGGTGTCCAGGCTCAGCAGGACGAAGTTCGCCTTGAGAAAGCGCTGCAGCTCCGGATCGGGGAAGACCTCCTCGATCAGTTTGGGGCAGTAGAAGCATCGCCGGGAGTGGAGGAAGAGGATGATGGGTTTGCGCTCTTTGAGGGCGATCTCCTTGGCGTCCTCGAGGTTGTTCATCCACTCCAGGCTTTTTCCTCCCGGGTAGAGCACGCCCAGCAGCAGCATCCAGATCACGGCGATCCGTTTCAGGTTGTTCGGCACGATACTTCTCCTTCGCCTTTGTCCGGGTTCATTGTAGCGTTTCCATTGTAATGGAAGATTTTTTAACCGTCTCTTAGCCGGATCCGGCACTTTCCCGGCACTTTTTCCCCGTATGATTGCAGGTAGAGGATTGTATCCTCGCCACCAAAGGAGGAAAAGATGGTTGGGAAAATGAAGCTCGCGGCGATCGCCGCGATCGCGGGGTCGACGATGATGCTCTCCGCCGCCATGCACGAGAAGGGGACCACCATGGCCCCGAAGAGTGTCAGCGGCGGAGACAGTTGTGTGAAGTGTCACCAGGGGATCGAATCGATCCGGGATCCGAAGTCGGATATGATGAAGCAGATCGTCGCCATGGGCAAAGGGATGGGCGACAGCGGAGGCTGCGTGGTCTGCCACGGCGGGAACCCCAAAGCCGGGACCGCCGAAACGGCCCACAAAGGCGCTCCCAAGTCCCATCCCGGCTCCCTGGCCAACTTCGTCCGGGATCCGGGCAGCTTCTGGATCATGGACAAGACCTGCGGCATCTGTCACGCCGATACGGTGGCCAATATGAAAAAGGCGCTGATGGCCACCGAGGCCGGAAAGATCCAGGGGAACCTGCACAGCTGGGGAACCGAACCCACCAAGAAGGTGAAGTTCGCCAACTACGACGTCAAGGACGAGGACGGCAAAACGCCCGCCTGGGGAACCGACGCCTACAAAAAGTATATGACGGCGATGATCGAGAAGTATCCCGATCAGTTCCCCACCGAGCTCAAACAATTGCCGCTCCCTCCCCGGTCCGACAAGGACCTGATGAAGAAGCAGGGTGAGAGCGACGAGGAGTACAAGGCCCGGGTCGCCTACCACGCCTCCATCACCTACCAGCGCAGCGACTGCCAGCGCTGCCACATCGGGGTGCGGGGCCGGAAAGGCCGGGGCGACTGGCGGGGAATGGGATGCTCCGCCTGCCACGTTCCCTACGGCAACGAGGGCCTCTACGAAGGAAACGATCCGACGATCGACAAGAAAGAGCACGGCCACCTGCTGGTCCACATGCTCCAGGGAAGCCGGGAAGCCAAGGTCAAGACCCCGGCGGGCAAAGAGTTCAGCGGGATCCATCCCGAGACCTGCAACTCCTGCCACAACCGCGGAAAGCGGATCGGCGTCAGCTACGTGGGCCTGATGGAGCAGCCCTACAGCTCGCCGCTGCAGGAGGGTGGCAAAGCCCAGCCCAAGACCCACGGCAAGCGCTACAAGCACATCAAGGACGATCTGCACTTCGCTGCGGGCATGACCTGCCAGGATTGCCACACCTCCATCGACATGCACGGGGACGGGACCCTCTTCGGTACGACTCTGGGCCAGGTGGAGATCGAGTGTGGCGACTGCCACGGTACCAACGAGAAGTTCCCTTGGGAGCTCAAGCTGGGCTACGGGGAGAACGAACTGGCCGTCGGTGCCGACGACAAACCCCGGGGCATGAGCAAGAAGCTGCCCCAGTGGATGACCCAGGGAACGGTCTACAAGCCCGAGGATGGCTACCTGCTGACCGCCCGGGGCAACCCCTTCGGCAACGTGGTCAAGAAAGGGAACGAGGTGATCGTCCACCTCGCCAGCGGCAAGGACCTGAAGGTGCCGCTGCTCAAAGAGAAGGCCCAGAACAACAGCTGGAAATCCCGGGAGGCCCATGTGGCCATGGGCGTCATCAAAGCCCACATGGAGAAGATGGAGTGCTACAGCTGCCACAGCGACTGGGCGCCCCAGTGCTACGGCTGCCACATCAAGGTGGACTACACGCCCGGCAAGTCCAAGATCGACTGGATCGCCAGCGGCTCCACCCACTTCGCCAACGGTGAGACCAGCGAATCGGTCCTGGGAACCAAGGGCAAGAAGCAGATCGGTAAAGCCCACGAGACCCGCAGCTATCTGCGCTGGGAAGATCCGATCCTGGGAATCAACGGCGAAGGGCTCGTGACCCCGATCATCCCCGGATGCCAGGTCACCTACACCATCATCGGACCCGACGGATCCACCGTGGCCCTCAACAAGCAGGCCCGGGTGCCCGACGGACCGAACGGCGCCCTGGTGGCCGGAACCGACATGTCGCCGGTCCAGCCCCACACCACCGGCAAGAAGGCCCGGACCTGCGAGAGTTGCCACAACAATCCCAAAGCCCTGGGCTACGGCATCCAGGACGGCCAGTTCATGAAGGGACAGGGCAAAGACTTCACCCTCGACCTGACCAACCTGGCCACCGGGGAGATCGTCCCCAAGACCACCCAGGTCCAGATGAAGGCGATCCCCGGCATGGATTACGACTGGTCGGTTGTGGTCGACCGCAAGACCGGCAAGCAGCTCCAGACCGTCGGAAGCCACTGGCCCAAGTCCCGGCCGCTGGATGCCGACATGCGCAAGACGATGGAGAAGACCGGTGTCTGCATGGGCTGCCACCAGAATATGAGCAACGAAGAGCTCTGGAACAAGGTCAACACGCCGCCCAAGCTGGATGTCGAACAGCACATCCGGAAAATGAATTCCCTCCTGCAGGGCGCGGCGAAAAACGGCAAGTGAGACTCCGGGGGAGAGGATCCCCCCTCTCCGGAGAGTCTTTTGGAGTCAGACGCCAGCCTCCCGTCTGACTTTAAAAGACTTTCATTACAATAAACCCCATAAAATGACAAAGGAATCGAAACGATGAAACTGCTGGGACTGGCACTCTCCGTATCCGTACTGCTGCTCGGAGGATGCGGAGAGAACACAAGCGAAGCGAAAAAGATCGAAGCCCCCGCGCCCGTGGCGGAGAAGAGTAGCGCATCCGCTCCCGCGGCTCCGGCCGCCGAGGCGCCGACGCCGAAACGGGAAAAGAAGACGGAGGAGCCCAAAGCCGCCGCGACCCCGAAAGCGGCGGCCGCTCCCGACGGGCAGGCCGCGCAGCTGAGCGCCTTCTACCGGGTCTTCAAGGACGGAGCCAAGATCGCCCCCGAAGGGAAGCCGCTGCTCCTGGTCTTCGGACAGCCCGCCGATCCCTACACCCAAAAGCTCCAGAAAGACGTGACCGAAAACGAAGCCCTCGCCGCGAAGATCAAAGCGACCACGACTCCCGTCTACGTCAACGCCGCTTCGGCCAAGGTCCACAAGTTCATGCATGAGGGGCAGTTGATGGATGTGGACACCAAAACCCTGGTGAGCATCTACGGCGTTGACTCCACCCCGACGCTGATCTTCATGGACGAGGAGGGCAAGTCGATCTTCGTGGTGCCCGGCTACATGCCGCCCAAACAGTTCCTGGTCACCCTCGACTTCGTCAGGGAAGGGGCCTGGAAAGGGAAGGACCGCAAAAACGGGGAGGTCTACGAAGCCCTCAAGGCCTACTACCTCTCCCACGGCGTCGAGATCGGAGGAGCCAAAAAAGAGGGGGGATCCAAGTGATCCGCCTGCTGCTGCTCTCTCTCGTTCTCCTCCTACCGACTCTCCGGGCCGAATCGATCGTCAAATTCAGCGACGAGATCAAAGCCACCGGCCGTCCGGTGATGCTGATCTTCGACTCCAAAGGCTGCCCCTATTGCGAGCGGCTGGAGAAGGAGCTGGACAAGGTGGAGTTCCTCCACGAGGTGGCGAAGGATTTCGACATCTACCGGATCCCCCGGGACGAACCCCGGAGCTACACCATCTTCGGGGAGCCGACGACGACCCAGAGCCTCCAGATGATCTTCCGGGTCAAAGTGACCCCCTACCTGGTGATCTTCAACGCCAAGGGGGAGAAGATGTGGCAGATCCCCGGCTATACCGACGCCTTCCTCCTCACCAAGATCCTCAAATTCGTCAAAGGGGTCGACGAAGGGAAGTACAAAAAGAGCGAATGGAAGAAGTACCTGATGGAGCAGGAGGTGATCGGGAAGGGTGGCGGCGGGCATCACTGACCCCCGCCGTCCCGGCATTGCGCGTTCCGCGCCGGCATTGGGCATGAAGGCAGTGGAGGGAAGGCGAGACCGGTTTCAATGCCCCAATGCCCCATGCCGATTTGCGAAGCGAATCTTCATGCCAAGGAACGATAGGACTCTATGAAAAAACTCTTCGCGATCCTTTTCTCGATCAAGACCACGCTCTTCCTCCTGGCCGTGCTCGGCGTGGGGGCCGCGGTGGCGACCTTTCTGGAGAACGACTACGGCAGCTCCACGGCGCGGGTCCTGGTCTACTACAGCTGGTGGTACCTGGGGACCCTCTGGCTGGCGGGGATCAACCTGGCGGGGGTGATCGGGCGCTACCGGATGTGGCGCCATCCGCCCCGTTTTCTCTTCCACCTGGCTTTTCTCCTCATCGGGGCGGGGGCGGCGGTGACCCACTACTGGGGGCAGGAGGGGATTCTTCACATCCGGGAGGGCGGGAGCGAAGATCGGATGCTCAGCGCCGAACCCTATCTGCAGGTGACGATCCGCACTCCCCGGGGGACCTGGTACCGGGAGCTTCCCAAAGAGTTTTCCGCCATCGGGGACAACCGCTTCAAAGAGACGATCCTCTTCGACGGCGGACGGAAACTGAGCGTGGAGTACGTCGACTACTCCTACACCAAAAAGGGACGCGTCGGGATGGGGATGCTGACGGTCCGGGCCTGTTACGAAGGGAAGTGCCGGGAAGCCCGGCTCATGGGACAGCGGGGCGCCAAAGGCTTCGCCAAGACCCTCGAATTCGGCGAGGTCGAGGTGCGCCTGGAGTTCGGTTCCAAGGTGATCCGACTCCCCTTCCGCCTCCGGCTTCGGGATTTTCAGCTGGAGCGCTACCCCGGCTCCATGGCTCCCAGCTCCTACGCCAGCGAGGTGACGCTCCTCGACCCGGAG
>Ga0256913_10001454_pt1 | contig 12160 bp, 11 predicted proteins | sample Axial_MatmetaG_FD_185970 | JGI IMG/M metagenome (GOLD analysis project Ga0256913, IMG submission 185970) | Deep-sea worm associated microbial mat communities from Axial Seamount, Juan de Fuca Ridge, Pacific Ocean - Axial_Mat | ecosystem: Environmental > Aquatic > Marine > Oceanic > Microbial...
ACTCGAAGATGTCGGCCCCCATCCCGGCGATGTCGCCAACGTTGTCACCAACGTTGTCAGCGATGGTCGCGGGGTTGCGGGGATCGTCTTCAGGGATCCCGGCTTCGACTTTACCGACGAGGTCGGCGCCGACGTCAGCCGCCTTGGTGTAGATGCCGCCGCCGATACGGGCGAACAGCGCGATCGAGCTGGCACCCATCGCGAAACCGCTGATATAGGTCGAGGTCTCGACCGAACCGCCGTAGAGATAGAAAAGCACGCCGATGCCGAGCAGACCGAGAGAGGCCACGCTCATGCCCATGACGGCGCCGCCGCTGAAGGCAACGCTCAAGGCCTTGGCCTGGCCCGACTCGTTGGCCGCGGCCGAGGTCCGGACGTTGGCGCGGGTCGCGGCGACCATGCCGAAATAACCGGCCAGCACCGAGCAGAGGGCGCCGCCGAGGAAGGCATAGGCGGTCTGTTCGTTGAGCAGGCCGTAAAGCAGGCCGAAGACGACGATGACAAAAATCGACAGGATCTTGTACTCACGTTTCAGGAAGGCCATGGCCCCGGTGTGGATCGCGTCCGAGAGCTCTTTCATCTTCTCGTTCCCGACTCCCTGTTTGACAACGTAAGAGTAGAGCACCCCGGCAAAGAGAAGGCCGATGACCCCCAGAATAGGTGCATACATGGTGTAACTTTCCATACAGTTCCCTCCTTTTTTTTAACTGGTCCAGCGTTATGGTTAAACTTACCCCGAAAAAACTCTGACAATTAAAGCCTAAACCGGATCGGACGGGCTCTCGTCCCCCTTCTCCGGCAGCGGCTGCTTATCCCTGCGGTTGAGCTCATTCATCGCCGCCGCTTTCCCGGCGGTAAACAATCGGGAAAGCCCTTCAGCGGCGCGATCAAGTACCTTTGCGACCTGCGGAAGCTCGTCCGCGGCAAAAGGCGAAAGTACGAAATCGACCGTGTCAACAGCCCGCAAAGGGCTGTCGATGCCGAGCCGCAGGCGATAGAAGTCGGCCCGGCCAAACTCCTCGATAATCGAGGCGACTCCCCGGTGGCCGCCGCTGCCGCCGCCCTGTTTGAGCTTGATCCGGCCCAGCTCGAGATCAAGATCGTCATGCGCCACCAGCAGTGCTTGGGGATCGAAATCCGGGTTTTCAGCCAGCAGCCCGGCCAGGGCCTGACCGCTGCGGTTCATATAGCTCAGTGGCTTGACCAGCCAAACCGGCCGCCGGCCGATCCGCACCCGGGCGATCGCGGCCGGAAACTTGCTGTAAATTCTGAAAGATCCTTCGGAACCGCCCGCCGCCAGCAGGCGATCCAGCAACATGAAACCGAAATTGTGGCGGGTGGCGGCATACTCGGGCCCGGGATTGCCGAGCCCAACCACGAGGCTCTCTCCGGCCGCCGGCCGGAAGCTCTGATTCATCGCAGCCGAACCTACTCTTCAGCTTCTTCGATCTCCTCCAGCTCTTCACCTTCCTCGGCCTCTTCGGCCGCCGCTCCGCCGGAAACGTTCTGAACCGTGACAATGGTGAAATTGGTGGTGGCGATAAACTCAATGCCCTCGACCTCGAGATCGTTGACATGGATGGCATCGCCGACCCCCAGCGGGGTCACGTCAAGAACGATGTTCTCGGGAATGTCCTTGGGCAGACAGCGAATCTCCAGGGTCCGGCGCACCGGCTGCAGCAGGCCGCCTTCGGCGACCCCGGCGGCCTTGCCTTCGAGCACCACCGGAACCTCGACCTGGATCGGCTCGCCGTAGCGTACGCCGTAGAAATCGACATGGGTCAGCCAGCCGGTAACCGGGTGACGCTGGGTATCCTTGATGATCGAGATGAGCTCGTCCTTGATGCCCTGACCGTCGACATTGAGAGCCACCAGGGCCCCGGCGCTTTCGGCCACCAGGCGTTCAACCGCCATCCGGTCGACCGCATACATGCTCACCGGGCAGGCGCTGCCGTAACGCACGGCCGGGATCTTGCCCTGACGCCGCAGGCGGCGGGCAACCCCTTTGCCCTTCTCTTCTCGGGTCTCAACTACTAATTCAGCAAGTGCCATAACTGTTTCATCCTCCTTGGAAAACCGTGCTAAAACCGGCTCGCCGGATCTCTTTTTTTCTGGTTAGAGCTTAATCCCCCGGAACCGTTCTCAACCGAACAGGGCGCTGACCGAATCCTCGAAATAGATCCGCTTGATGGCATCGGCCAGCAGGCTGGAAACCGACAGCACCTCGATCTTGGCACAGGCCTGGGTCCGGTCGTTGGGGGGAATGGTATCGGTAATGATTACTTTTTCAAGTTTCGAACGTTCGATTCTCTCGATCGCCGGGCCGGAAAGCACCCCGTGGGTCGCCAGCCCGTAAACCGCGGTCGCTCCCTGGACAACCAGGGCATCGGCGGCCTGGGTCAGGGTGCCGGCGGTATCGATCATGTCGTCCAGCAGAACCGCGACCTTGCCCTCGATGTCGCCGATGACATTCATCACCTCCATGACATTGGGGCCGCTGCGCCGCTTGTCGATGATCGCCAGGGAAACCCTGAGCTTCTTGGCGAAGGACCGGGCCCGCTCAACCCCGCCGGCATCGGGCGAAACCACGACCAGGTCGCCCTGAAGATGGTTCCGGACATAGTCGAGGAGTACCGGGGAGGCGTAGAGATGGTCTACCGGGATATCAAAAAAGCCCTGGATCTGGCCGGCGTGCAGATCGACGGTCAGCACCCGGTTGGCCCCGGCCACGGTCAGCAGATCGGCCACCAGCTTGGCCGTAATCGGCGCCCGCGGCGCGACCTTGCGATCCTGGCGGGCATAGCCGTAATAGGGAATCACTGCGGTGATCTCGGCCGCCGAGGCCCGTTTCAGGGCATCGATGATGATCAGCAGCTCCATCAGGTTGGCATTGACCGGGTCGGAGGTCGACTGGACCACGAAAACATGCATTCCGCGCATGCTCTCATGGAGCTCGACCATGATCTCACCGTCGCTGAAGCGCTTGACCACCCCCTTGCTCAGGGGCTCGCAGAGATCCCGGCACAGGGCGCTGGTCAGCAGGGGATTGGAGTTGCCGCCGAATATCTTGAGTCGTTCCATCTTTTTTCGCCGTATCCGGAACGTTTCCGTCCACTGGAATAAAAGCCTGAGCCGAACCTACCCGCGCTGGCAGGGGTGGTAGGATTCGAACCTACGAATGCAGGCTCCAAAGGCCTGTGTCTTACCGCTTGACGACACCCCTAGAACGGCCTTAGTCAAAGACCCGCCCCTAATATAGAAAAACGGGCCACAAGTCAAGCACGATATGCGGGCCTGACGGTTTTATTTCGGACCCGGAGAAAGCGCCCGATCCGGGGAGCGGAGATTGCGGGCGAGAAAGACCATACAGCCCTCTCCGGACCACTGCCGGCGGGTGTTTTCGTACTCCCGGCAGGCCGCGGCAAAGCTATCGAAGATCCCGTAGACGACGGCTCCGCTGCCGCTCATCAGGGCCCCGCGGCAGTCCGGCCGCCCGGCCAGCCAGGCCTTGATGTCGGCCAGCCGGGGAAAGCGTGCAAAGACCGGCGCTTCGAAATCGTTTTCCAGGCGGTAGGCCGCCGGCCCGCAGCCGGTAAACTGCCCGCCATCGTAGTCCGGGTTCCGCCGCTGCGCCCCCGCCCGCAGGGCGCCGTAGGCCCAGCCGGTGTCGACTCCGAAATCCGGCTTGACCAGCAGGTACCAGCGGACCGGTCCGCAACCGAGCCGGGTGATCCGCTCGCCGATGCCCTCGACCCGGGCCAGACCGGGAGCGAGAAAGAAGGGGATGTCGGCCCCCAGGGAGGCAGCGATTTCGACCCGCTCGGCCGGGCTCAGACCGAGCCCGTAAAACCGCTCCAGCAGGGTAATCACCGCAGCGGCGTTGCTGCTGCCGCCGCCGAGACCGGCCCCGGAGGGGATCTTTTTATCTAGGAAAAAGTGCCAGTGGCCGGCCGGCCCGCCGGCCCGCTCCCGGGCCAGCTCGACCATCCGCACCGCCGCTTTAACCACCAGGTTGTCTGCGGCCGCCACCTCCGGCAGCCGGGGACAGGCAAGGGTGCAGCGGTCCGCGGGCCCGGGATGGAACTCGCAGTAGAGATTGTCGGCCAGGCTGATCGGCTCCATCACGGTCAGGATGTCGTGATAGCCGTCCGGCCGGCGGCCGACGATCTTCAGACCCAGGTTGACCTTCGCCGAGGTCGCCAGCAGCCTGGCAAAAGCGGGATGGGAAGAGGAGTCAGACAATTTGCAGGGCTCGCTTGGGCCGGCCCTGAAGATAGAGGGCGCCGGCGGGTAAGAAAACTACTCGATGGCAACGCTTTTTTTGCCCACCTCGGTGATCTTCTTGTCGAGCAGGACCACCAGCAGGCCGTTCTTCAGCGTCGCCCGGACCTTCTCCGGCAGCACCGGATCGGGCAGCAGGATGACCCTTTCGAAGCGGCCGCAGACCCGCTCCAGGCAGAGTACGTCGCCCCGGCCGGCAAGATCATACTCCTCTTCCCGGCGGCCCTTGATGACGACCTTGTCGTCGTAGACCGAAAGGTCGATATCCTGTTTTTCAATCCCCGGCACCTCGACCACCATCCGGTACTTGTCGCCGTGGTCGAAGAGGTCGACGGCCGGCAGCCAGCCGGAACCGGAGCGGCCGGCACTGAACGAGGATTCGGGTTCGGACACGGCAAAGAACCGGTCCATCTTGTTCTTCATCGAAAAAAGCATTTCGAAGGTGTCGTCTTTTTCCTGGCTCACAATCAGCCTCCTTCTCTTTTACGGCCCGGCTTCTCAGCCGAGTAGTGCGCCCAGCACACCCGGGCCCAGTCGGCCGGGCTTGACCACTTCCAACCAGCCCTCTCCGGCGGCCACAACCGGAATCAGCAGGGCCGAACCGAGAACCAGCAGCCCGCCGGCCAAAGCGCCGGGGCCGGCGGATAAACCGGCCAGCCGGCCCAGTTCGGGCCCCTCCGACGGCCGCAACGAAAATTCCAGAGCCTCCTCCCGAACCCGGCAAAAGACCCGCTCGCCGAGTTCCAGCTCACATTCGTCAGCCCCGTCAAGGATTGCGCTTACGGACCGGTCCCAGTAGTGGCCGCTGCGGCCGCCGCGCTTTTCCAGAAGGGCGATCTTTTCAAGACTCAGGCCCCGGTCGACCGCCTTGCACATGTCATAGACCGTGAGTCCGGCCACGCTCACCGCGGTCAGGGCCTCCATCTCGACCCCGGTCCGGCCGGCAAGCCCGGCCTCGCCAATAATAATAATCCGGGCCGGCTCCTGTGGACCCGCCGCCGGCAGCGGCACCAGCTCCACCCCGGCCCAGTCGAGAGGCAGCGGATGGCAGAGGGGGATCAGTTCGCCGCAGCGTTTGGCAGCCATGATCCCGGCCAGCCGGGCGGCGGCAAAGACATCCCCCTTGGCCACTCCTCCCGAGGTGATCGCGGCCAGGGTTTCGGGCTCCAGCCGCAGCCGCCCCCAGGCCCGGGCGTAGCGCCGGGTGATCTCCTTTTCGGCAACATCGACCATCGCGGCCTGGCCGCGGCTGTCAAGATGGCTCAATCCCGGCATCATCACCCTCCAATCGTGGCCATCACCCGGGCGCATTTGCGCTCGGCGTTGCAGCTCAAGGCATGGGCGGCCGACTTTCCGGCCACGGCCCGGCGCACCAGGGCCGCAATCTCATCGGCCGGAGCCCCACCGCGCAGCAGCTCTTTCAGATCGAACTCGCGATCGGCCAGCAGGCAGGGCCGCAGCCGGCCGTCGGCGGTTACCCGGATGCGGTTGCAGGTAGCGCAGAAATGGTCGCTCATCGCGGCGATCACGCCGATCCGGCCCGGGGCCTGGGCGAGGCGGAAAAGCCGGGCCGGGCTGCCGGGGGCGGCGGCCTCGCTCTCGAGCCGGCCGCAGCCGCGGCGGATCTGGTCGAGGATTTCGGCCCCGGTTACCACCTCCCGGCTGCTCCAGTCGGAGGTGGCGCCGATCGGCATATATTCGATAAACCGGACATGCAGGGGATATTCGCGGGTCAGGCGGGCAAAATCGACAATCTCGTCGTCGTTGACCCCGCGCATGACGACGACATTGAGCTTGACGGGATCGAAACCGGCCTTGAAGGCGGCCTTGATCCCGGCCCGAACCCGATCAAAATCGTCCCGTCCGGTGATGGCCGAGAAACGCTCCCGACGCAGCGTGTCGAGGCTGATGTTGATGCGCTTCAGGCCGGCGGCCCGCAGGGCCGGAGCCAGCTCGGCAAGCAGCACGCCGTTGGTGGTCAGGCTGATGTCCCGAATCCCTTCGATCGCGTTCAGACGGGCCACCAAGGTATCGAGATGACGGCGGGTCAGCGGCTCGCCGCCGGTCAGCCGGACCTTGTCGATCCCCATCGTCACCAGGATCCGGACCAGCTGCACGATCTCCTCGTAGCTTAAGATCTCCTCGCGGTAGTGGGATTGGAACTCCGGGGCCGAACAGTAGCGGCAGCGCAGGTTGCAGCGGTCGGTCACCGAGATCCGGACATAGCTCACCCGGCGGTTGTGACCATCCTGCAGGGCCGGTTTAAACATCGAAAAACCTTTTTCCATCCACCGGGGATCAGCCCGGGAAACCTCAGGCGGCAAAGGGGTTGTGCTTCAAAATGGTCTGGGCCCGGTCGGGGCCCACCGAAACCAGCATCGCCGGGATGCCCAGTTTTTCCTCGATCACGGCGATGTAGGCGCGGGCGTTGGCCGGCAGCCGGTCATACTCGAGCACGCCCGTGATATCCTCATCCCAGCCGGGATACTCGCTCAGAACCGGTTCGCACCGTTCCAGCTCGGCGATCGCAGAGGGAAAATAGTCGATGATCCGGCCGTCGAGGCGATAGGCCTCACAGACCTTGATCGTCTCCAGCCCGGAGAGCACGTCGAGCTTGGTCAGGGCAAAGCTGTCAAGACCGTTGAGCATGATGGCGTAGCGCAGCGCCACGAGATCGAGCCAGCCGCAGCGCCGCGGCCGGCCGGTGGTGGTGCCAAACTCGCCGCCCTGGTTGCGCAGGTGTTCGCCGACCTCGTCTTCGAGCTCCACCGGAAACGGGCCGCTGCCGACCCGGGTGGTGTAGGCCTTGACGACCCCGACCACCTCGTCGATGGCCCGAACGCCGACCCCGGCCGAGGCGCAGGCGTTGGCGGCCAGGGTCGAGGATGAGGTCACGAAGGGATAGGTGCCGTGGTCGATATCGAGCAGGGTGCCCTGGGCGCCTTCGAAAAGTACGCTCGCACCGGACTCGAGATAAGCGGCCATCGCGTAGGGGACCTTGCGGATCGCCGGCTTGAGCCGGGCGGCGGCCTCCTTGAGCTCCCGGAAAACCGCTTCCGGCTCGACCGGCTCCTCCCCGTAGATCTTTTCCAGCAGCAGGTTGTGCTGTTCGAGCAGGGTTTCGAGACCGGCGCGAAGCTCTTTTTCCGGAGCCAGGAGATCGCCGAGCCGCAGGCCCCAGCGGGCCATCTTGCTCTCGTAGGCGGGACCGATCCCCCGTCCGGTGGTACCGATCTTGGCGGCCCCCCGCTGACGTTCCCGGGCCTGGTCGAGACGCCGGTGACTTTCGAGAATGAGGTGGGCCTCGTCACTCAAAACCAGCTGTGAAACAATCTCGCGCCCACTCTCCTTCTCAAGCAGCGCGATCTCTTCCAGCAGGATCTTGAGATCGACCACAACCCCGCTGCCGATGACACAGATCTTGCCGGGCCGCATGATCCCCGAGGGAATCAGGTGGAGGGCGTAACGCCGGCCTTCGATAACCAGCGTGTGGCCGGCGTTGTTGCCGCCCTGGAAGCGAACCACGACCCCGGCCCATTCGGTCAGCAGATCGACGATCTTGCCCTTGCCCTCATCTCCCCACTGGGTGCCGATGAGCACTACGTTTGCCATGACATATCCTTAAAAAACAGTGGTAAACAGTAAAGACCCGGACCCGCCGAAACCGGGGATCCGGGTTTGTCAACCCGGCCGGACAGGTTTTCCGGCAACGGCCCGTAAAAGATCCGCGGCGCGCCTAGAGGTAGAGCTCCCGGACCGAAACGATATTCGGCAGATTGGCCAGCCCCTCGATAATCGAGGGTTCAATCGTGCCGTCGATCTGAACCATCGAAAGTGACATCCCGCCGACCCCGTCGCGGCCGAACTGCATGCGGCCGATATTGATGCCGTGCTGACCGAGCCAGGAACCGATCGAGCCGATCACTCCGGGCTTGTCATGGGCGTAGATGACCAGCAGGTGGCCCTCGGGGATGGCATCGAGCTCAAACTGGTTGACCTTGACGATCCGGGGCTCGACCTTGCCGAAGAGAGCGCCGGAGATCTCATAGCTCTGGTCGCCGCTGCGGCCGACCAGCAGGATCATGCTGGAAAAGTTGCCGGCCTCCTCGGTCAGCGCCTCGACCACCGAAATCCCGCGCTCTTTGGCGATCGACGGGGCATTGACGAAGTTGACCATGTCGCCGACCATCGGGGTCAGCAGCCCCTTGAGCAGGGCCGTGGTGATCGGCTTGGTGTCGTGGCTGGTAACCTTGCCCCGGTACTCGATCCGGACCTCGCTCAGGCCGCAGTTCTCACCGCTGCAGAGCTGGGTGTAAAAACGTCCCATCTTCTCGGCCAGGGTCAGGTAGGAGCCGATCACCTTCAGGACCTCGGCGCTGACGCTGGGAACGTTGAGGGCGTTGACGATGGTCCCCTCGCAGAGGTAGTCGGCGATCTGTTCGGCGACCGCGACCGCGACATTGACCTGGGCCTCGTCGGTCGAGGCCCCGAGATGGGGGGTGCAGATGAAATTGTCGAGCGTAAAGAGAGGATGATCGGAGGCCGGGGGCTCCTGTTCAAAGACGTCGAAGGCGGCCCCGGCCACGGTCCCGTCGCGCAGGGCCTCGTAGAGGTCGTCCTCCTTGACGATCCCGCCCCGGGCGCAGTTGATGATCCGGACGCTGTCCTTCATGATCGCAAAGCTCTCGCGGTTGATCATGTGGCGGGTGTCCTTGGTCATCGGGGTGTGCACCGAGATGTAGTCGGCCCGGCGGAAAAGCTCTTCGAGAGAGACCAGCTCGATATCGAGATTGGCGGCCCGCTCCTCGGCGATGTAGGGGTCGTAGGCGATAACCTTCATCTTCAGCCCCTGGGCCCGGTCGGCGACGATCGTGCCGATATTGCCGATGCCGACGATGCCCAGGGTTTTGTTGAAGAGCTCCTTGCCCATGAACTTGCTCTTCTCCCATTTGCCGGCCTTCATCGAGGCGGTCGCCTGGGGGATGTTGCGGCTTAGGGCCAGCATCATCGAAATCGTATGCTCGGCGGTGGTGATGGTATTGCCCTTGGGGGTGTTCATGACGACGATGCCGCGGGCCGTAGCGGCCGGGATATCGATATTGTCGACCCCGATGCCGGCCCGGCCGACCACCTTGAGCCGGTCGGCGGCGGCCACCACCTCGGCGGTCACCTTGGTGGCGCTGCGAATCGCCAGGCCGTCGTACTCGCCGATCACCGAGATCAGCTCCTCGGGCGACATGCCGACCTTGACATCGACCTCGATATCGGGATAGCGGGAAAACACCTCGATCCCCTTGGGGGACATTTTATCACTGATCAGAACCTTGAATTTACTCAATTTTCAAACCCCCGGCACCGGTTCCCGGCACCATCTTTAGTTTTGATTATTGCTGAAAGATTTCCCGGGCGGCGGCAACCCCGCTGCGGCCGGCAAGATCGTAGCCGAGTTTGGCCAGCGCCGTTTCGAGAGCCGCCAGACCGGTCAGGACATCGAAATCGCCGGCATAACCGAGATGGGCGAGACGGAAGATCTTGCCCTTAACATGATCCTGGCCGCCGGCGATCGTCACTCCGAGACCGCGCAGCACCTTGACCACCTCCTGGCCGTCGATCCCGGCCGGGGCCTTGACCGCGGTCACCGCATTGGAGGGCGAATCGGGAGCGAACAGTTCGAGCCCCAGGGCCGTAACCCCGGCCCGCATGGCCGCCGCCAGACGGGCGTGGCGGGCGTGAACCCCGGCCAGGGTCTCCTCCCTGATCATCGCCAGGACCTCGCGCAGACCGACGATCAGCGAGACCGCCGGAGTGTAGGCGTTCTGGCCCTTTTCGGCGTTCTTCAGCTCCTTGGCGAAATCGAAGTAGTAGCGCGGCAGAGTCGAACGCTGATTGAACTTCCAGGCCTTGGGGCTCAGGGCCGCAAAGGCCAGCCCGGGGGGCAGCATCAGGGCCTTCTGGGAACCGGTGACTACGACATCGAGCCCCCACTCGTCCATCGGCAGGGCGAAGACCCCGACACCGGTGATCGCATCGACCACGATCAGCGTATCCTCACGCTCCCGGGTCAGATCGGCCACCTCTTTGACCGGATGCATGACCCCGGTCGAGGTTTCGCTGGCCTGCATCAGCACCGCCCTGACATCCCCTTCACGTTCGAGGATCGCGGCGATCTCTGCGACCTTGACGGCCTGGCCCCACTCGACATCGATATCGATGACCTCAAGTCCGTAGGTCTTGCCGAGATCGGACCAGCGTTCGCCGAACTTGCCGCCGCGCACGGCGATCACCTTGTCGCCCGGGGAGAAGAGATTGATGATCGTCCCCTCCATCGCTCCGGTACCAGAAGAGGCGAAAACCAGCACCTCCTGTTCGGTCTGAAAAAGATACCTGAGCCCTTCGCGGACCTCGGCGAAGATCTCCTTGTAGGCCGGGGCCCGGTGGTGCACGATCGGCAGGGCCATGGCCTGCAGGACCCGGGGCGGAACCGGGGTCGGACCGGGTGCCAGTAGATACTGTTTCTGCATTCTTCCTCTCCTGATAATGGATTATGAAATAAACCTTCAGCCGCCTTCCGGCCGGCCTCTGAGCCGGCGGCCGGAAACGGTCTCTCTTCTCCTCAAGCACGGCCGCCGGCCGGACAGACGCAGCCCGGCCGGAAAGCCACCGTTTTTTCCCGAAAACTCTCCCCTATAGTTAAAGTGTGTCGCAACTGTCAAGCCTAAACTGGGAATCCCGCCGCCGCCGGCCGACAAAGGGCCCGCAAAGGGCCGACTGCGGCCGCCGGCCGAAAGCGGTTTATCAGTAGGCAAGGCCGAAAAAGTCGTAGGCCAGAGCCGCCGGCGAACGGCTGCCGTCGGCAAGAAAAGCCGGGGGCAGAACAAAGAGATTGAAATCGGAAACGCTGGCCGGGATCCGGGCCGGCAGCGAAAACTGGGAAAAACCGTGCACATTGACCAGGAGATGATCACTGAACACCGGCAGGCCGTGCTCCCGGCGGCCGCTCAGGGCCACCTGGTCGCCGGCGGCGCTCTCGAGGATCACCAGGCATTCGACCAGCGGCCGGCCCGCGCCGGTCCCCGACCAGAGCGCAGGATCTTTCTCGATGGCGGCCAGAAAACGGTCCCGGCAGTTGAGCAGGGCGCCGAGAAAGGGCTGGAAAGGAAGCAGGTCAACCACCCCGGTCTCGGATTTGCGCCCCAGCTGTTTGCGATAGGCGGAACGGGAAAAGGGCACCTTCAAAGCCAGCAGCCAGGTACCGGGCAACGGTGTCTTAAGCTGGGACGGTGAGGATTTAACCCTGTCCGCCCCTGCCGCTTCCGAGAGGAAGGTTATTTCCAGGGCCAGCCGGCGTTTTTCCGGACCCGCCAGCTCCTGGCGCAGACCCTCCACCAACCGGGCCAGAACCTTTTTCCTTGCGGGCGACGGAGAGCCGCAGAAAAGGGTGATCTCCGGCTTGATCCGGAGGGGCGGCAGACGCTTGACCAGGGTGCTGAAGAGCCAGCCCCTGCGGCCGCGGTCGTCGATGATGCGCAGCCAGTCGCCCGACTCCCGGACGATCCTGACCCGGGCATGACGGCGCAGGGAGAAAAGCCTGCGGCTGTGTTTGTCGGGAGCCTTGCGGACGTTGGCCTTGCCGACCCGGACCTCGCCCCGGGAAGCATTTTCCCCGGCTCTGACCGGGCCGGGCCCAAAGAGCAGAGCCGCGGCCAGCAGCAGGAAGATCAGTCGCAGCCCGACCGGCCTGACCCGGCCGCCGGCCCGGCCGGAGCCTGAGGGTACGGTTCTCAAAGTTCCAGCAGTTCCCGGCAGGCGGCAATGATCTCGGCCGTATCGCCGGGCTCCAGGGTCCGGGGATCGAAGACCAGCCAGTCGTCAACTGACC
>Ga0256913_10001455_pt1 | contig 12154 bp, 9 predicted proteins | sample Axial_MatmetaG_FD_185970 | JGI IMG/M metagenome (GOLD analysis project Ga0256913, IMG submission 185970) | Deep-sea worm associated microbial mat communities from Axial Seamount, Juan de Fuca Ridge, Pacific Ocean - Axial_Mat | ecosystem: Environmental > Aquatic > Marine > Oceanic > Microbial...
TGCGATGCATCGGAAACTTTTGCCGATTTTAACTTTACCCCAAAATACAATTTGCACAGGGGTGTAGAAGATGCGGTAAATTGGTATAGAAAAAATGGCTGGCTTTGAACTATGAAACAGGTTGTTTGTTGAATTATAAATCAGAATAAACAGAAATGAAACTTATAGTAATACTATTATTAATTTTTAGCTCGTGGAGTACTAACGAGGTTACAGTAAAAGAGCACCCTAATCTGCTTTTTTATATCGAAAGAAACCTAAATAAGAATACCGTTATTTACGAAGCCAATTTCGATGAGAATGGCCAGTTGCACAAAAAAACTCCTATAAAAGCTCACTGGTTAATGTTTGAAAATAGCGGTGAACCCGAGCAGCTGAATTATGCCGAGCAGCGAATGGCGTACGGTATAAAATGCTCTGTCGATAAAAAAGTAGAACATACTTATCAAGTAAAATTGGTGGCCGACGAATCGCGGGGATTTACACTCGAACAAACGGCTCCGTTTAAAGCCCAAATTACAACCGTTTTAAACGGAGAACAGGTACAGTTGACTCGCCTTTATATAAAAGCCGATAACTCGTCTTTCTGGCCCGAAATAGATTATATTTTACTCGAAGGAAAAGATTTAAAAACAGATAGTGTTGTAAGCGAAAAGGTTAGTCCTGATTAAGAAATCACACATAAAACATTTTCAGAATAGTTTTTTAGATATCTGATTTTTTATTGCGTTTAACTTGTTGGGTGTCAGCGGTTTGTGTCGTTAGTGTTTTTTTGAAACAAAATTTAATTAAGTCCGGTTTCCCCTTTATACAATAAAAGCATACTTTTATCCGATAGAATAAGCAACAAACAATAACAAATAACCTTGGATAAACTCTTCGAAGAAATATTTCATCAATATTACTCTCCGCTTTGTAATTATGCTGCAAAAATAGTTGGCGACGAATCGATGTCGGAAGATATTGTGCAAAACCTTTTTATTCAACTTTGGGAAAATAATAAACTGAGCGAAGCCAAAAGTGTGGAGCATTTTTTATTGCGTGCCACAAAATATAAATGCATCGACTATATCAGAACAAAGAAGGTAAAGAATGAAATTGCTCTCGACAATTATTCCGATGTTGCCGATACATTTATCAGCGAACTTACCGAAGATGATGTTGAACCGATGTTTCACTATTTTGCGGCTAAGTTACCTCCTAAAACACGCGAAGTATTTTTGCTGAGCCGCAAATCGGGACTTACTTACAAAGAGATTGCCGCCGAGTTGGGAATATCGGTTAAAACCGTTGAGAACCAGATGGGGCGGGCACTGCGCAAAATGAAAGAGTTACTGAAAGAGCAGAAACTGCTTTCGTTTTTACTGTTTTTTTGTATCTGAGAAATATTTATCAGGAGAGTGGGGGTACTCACTTTTTATTCCGACATACAATTGGTAATAAAGAATTTTGCTTATGAACGACATCTACAACATATTATCGAAACACTTTTTAAACGAAGCAACAGAGCAGGAAGAGCTGCAGGTTGCCGAATTTAAAAGTGCAAATAAAACAGAGTACGAGATTTTAAAGAAACTCTGGGAGAGCGGCGATTTGAAAGTAACAGATTTCGATTCGGCAATGGCGTGGAATACCATTCAGAAAAAAGTTGAAAAGAGAAACAATAAAACAACCAAGGTAGTTCGGTTAAATACACATCTCCGGCAAATTGCAGCGGTTGCAGCCATCTTAATAATTGGTGCATTTGCGGGTTACTATTTTATTCATTCATCAAAATCATTCAAAACATTTTCTACCGTGCAAACTGTACAAACAGCAGCATCGGTTACCGAACGCGGGAAAATAATTACACTGGCCGACGGGTCGGAAATTTGGTTAAACAGGGGGGCAACACTTACCTATCCGAAACAGTTTAACGGCACTGCCAGAAATGTAGAACTAAAAGGAGAAGCGTTTTTTAAAGTGGCCAGAAACAGGAAGAAACCGTTTATTATAAAAACAGAAAACTCGGTTGTAAAAGTGTTGGGTACATCGTTTAATGTCAGTTCCGAAAAGGAGAAAACAGAAGTTACCGTTGCAACCGGAACGGTTAAAGTAACAAACAGCGGAAGCAGCAAAAATGTAATTATTAAAAAAGGATTTTCGGCAAAAGTTACCGGAAACGAAGTTGAGAAATTTGCAACGGTAAATCCCAATTACCAGTCGTGGCGAACCGGTAAATTCGAATTTAAAAATGTTGAAGTTACAAAGGTAATTAGCGAGTTAAACCGCTACTACAACCGGCAATTGCGTATTGAGGGTGAAGCCGGAAACGACTGCCAACTTTCGGCTGGTTTCGACCATACAAAGTTGGAAGAAGTAGTTGAAATTATTGAATTAGCTTGCGATATTAAACTAACTATCGAAAACAAAAAGCCATAAAAAACAATTAAACATAAAATAGAAAACAATGATTACAATTAGTTTAATTTTTGCAATTTATAAATTGCTTACTTTTCGCGAAAACAATGAAATGCAGACAGGAATGACGGCTAAGTTTTTACCGGTTTTTGCCGGCCGTTTCTCCAAAAGAAGAAACTACAGCCTGCTGTTTATTGCGCTGGTTATACCATCGATGGTATTTAGCCAGAAAACCGCAGACGACCTGACAACCCGGAATATCAGAAAAAATTGTATCGATGTTACAGTGGGTGGTTCGGGGCTGTTTTTATCGACAAATTACAGCAGGGTACTTACGGTACAGCCGGGTTATTTTGTGAATGCATCGGTTGGAGTTGGTACGGTTATTATGATGGGAGGAACATCGGTGCCGCACCAGTTAACATTTAACTTTGGTAAAAAAAGCAGTTTCCTGGAAGTTGGATTCGGCGGCTCGTTCTGGACAGGAAAAACCGATTCGTCGGGCTTTGCCGAAAAAACAAATTCATATAATATCTCTCCCATAATTGGTTGGCGAAAAATATTTGAAAACAATATGAATTTCAGGGCTTATGTAAACCCGTTGTTTAATGTTTCGGGCGAGCAAATCACAAATAATAAATTTACTCCGTATGCCGGAATTAGCTTGGGGTACACGTTTTAAATGGTAATATGCTACGTTTCAATGTAAAAACATATACTTCTGTAGATACCATTGCTGCTAAAAGGTTAGCTTTTAAAAAGGCTGTACTTTCGGTAGTACTTGTTTTTTTTACGCTGGCGGGGTGGGCGCAAACCGATATTCTGAAAAAGCAGGTAACTGTCTCGTTTAAAAACATTACACTTCCGAAAGCAATTGATAAACTTGAAAAGACAGCCGGAATCTCTTTTGCGTACAGCAATAAATTGTATTCGTATAAAAATAAAATCAACAAGAAATACAAAAACAAAACCGTTAAGTTTATTCTCGACGATTTATTGACAGACAAAAAACTGGGCTACAAATTAATAGGCGATAAAATTACCATTTACAGCCCGAAAGAGAAAAAAAAACGGGCCACTGTTTCGGGATATATTATTGATGCCGAAACCGGCGATGCGCTGATTGGCTGCACTGTATTTAGCCGCGAGAATTTAACCGGTACAAGCTCGAATAGTTTTGGCTATTACAATCTGCAGCTCGACAACGACGGGGTTGAAGAGGTTGTTTTTTCGTTTGTCGGGTTCGAAAAGAAACGAATTATTGTTGATAACCGCGATACGCTGATTAATGTTGGATTGCAACCTATCTCGAACGAATTGGATGCCGTAAAGATTACTGCTACTCAGGACGAAAATCTCGAAAAAATGAGGTCGACTGCAATGAGTTCGGTAAAAATAAATAGCAAAGAGATAAAATCGATTCCGGCGGTTGCAGGCGAAACCGACCTGCTAAAATCGATAACCGTTTTGCCGGGTATAAAACCCGGAGTGGACGGTTCATCGGGGTTTTATGTGCGCGGTGGTAGTATCGACCAAAATTTGCTTTTATTAGACGGGGTGCCCATTTATAATCCGTATCATATGTGGGGGTATCTGTCGTCGTTTAATGCCGATGCCATAAATAGTGTAACGGTAACAAAAGGCGCTTTCCCTGCCCGGTACGGCGGCCGGCTTTCGTCGGTGGTCGATATTACGATGAAAGAGGGAAACACCCAAAAATGGACAGGCGATTTTACCATCGGGCTGCTATCGGCAAAAGCATCGGTAAGTGGCCCTATTATTAAAGATAAAAGTTCTGTAATGTTTACAGCTCGGCGTACTTATGCCGATTTAATTATTGTGCCGATTCTTAATCATAGTAATAAAGAAGATGGTTACTCATTAAAAGAAGGCTACAATTTTACCGACCTGAACCTGAAAACCAATTACAAACTATCGGATACCGACCGGCTTTTTTTTAGCGGATTTTTAAGTCGCGACAAGTATTTTTACAAGGTAAAAGAAGACCAGGAGTTTGAAGGAGTTGGTACGCAGGGACAGACCGAAAGAACACAGGGGTGGGGGAATGTGATTGCTGCTTTGCGGTGGAATCACATATTCAAAAAAAAAATTTTTGTGAATACTACAGCGTATTTCTCGTCGTATAATTATTATACAACCGATTTAACAAAACGAACGAGCACCAATCCCAAAGAAGTTGAAGAAAAAGAGAACTCGGTCGAATATATTTCGAATATTTCGGACATGACAATTAAACAAGATTATCAGTTTTTCCCTTCAAACAGTCATAATATCAGATTTGGTGCAGGTGCCATCTTTCACAAATTTGCCCCCGGCATTAATTCCTTCTACTCGAAAACAGACAGCGAAATAATAAGTAACGAAACAGGTAATTCGAGAATTAATGCAACCGAACTTTCTCTCTATTTCGAAGACGACTGGAGTGTTTCCGATATATTTCAGGTAAACGGTGGCATTCACATCTCCTCATTTCTTGTGCAGGGGAAAACTTATTTTTCGGCTCAACCGCGTGTAAGTGCACGGGTATCGTTAACCGATAAAATCTCGTTAAAAGCAGGCTTTGCAAGTATGACACAATATATGCACCTGCTTACTCAATCAGGTATCACACAATCGTCAGATTTGTGGGTGCCGGTAACAAAGAACGTAAAACCACAGCAATCGCAACAGTTCTCTTTAGGCGTTTCAACGGTACTGTCGAAAATGTATCTGTTCGAAGCTGAGGGATATTATAAGCTGATGAATAGTGTGATTGGTTACAAAGACGGTGCGACTTTTTTACTCGATGCAACAGGGTGGGAAGATAAAATTACTTCAGGTGAAGGAGAAGCATACGGAACCGAACTTTTTTTTAAAAAGACACGGGGAAAACTCACCGGACTTATTGGTTATACGCTCTCCTGGTCGATGCGCCAATTTAACGATATAAATTATGGCGGGCAATTCCCGTTCCGTTACGACCGCCGCCACGATGTGTCGTTGGTTGCAAAATACAGGTTCAATAAAAAATGGTCGCTAAACGGAGCATGGGTTTTTTACACCGGAAACGCGGTTACGTTGCCAACAAGCAGCTACATTACACCGCTTTATAAAAATCCTGACATACAGAATAATAAAGAGTTTCCCAATCCTACTGTTGCTTACAGTTACCCGTCGGGCAACGGAGTTGTGGCAAATGCAACCGAGCGCAACAATTACCGTTTGCCAAATTATCACCGGTTAGATTTAACGGCAACCTACCATAAAACCAAAAAATGGGGCGAGTGGGAGCTGGTTTTTGGGGCAACAAACATCTATAATAAAATGAACCCGTCGTTCTATTATATTACCGACGAATATGGTAATAACTCCGACGAAACGGTTACAAAGTATTATCACCGTACACTGTTTCCGTTTATGCCAACAATCAGTTACAGCATAAAATTTTAAAACGAAAAGTAATGAAGCTGAAAAATAAAATAGTTACCATATTTAAAATAGCAATCGTTTTTATTGCCGCAACTTTTGTTTCGTCGTGCGACGAAGAGTTTATTGTTGAAATAGACGATACTTCCAATTTGATAGTTGTAAACTCATTTTTTAACGGCGACGAAGAGTTAAGCGTAACAGTTACCAAAAGTATGCCCCCGCAAAAAAATCAAGTTGTTGTTGAGTTGAAAAATGCCAAAGTATCGCTTTTCGAAAACAATAATTTTGTTGAAGAACTTACCTACTTAAAAACGCCCAACGACAGTATTGGCAGATTTATCTCCAATACAACTCCGGTTATCGGTGCCACCTATCGCATTGAAGCCGAAACACCCGAAGAAGATATCAAACAAAAAGTATCTACGCAATCTGTTTTGCCCGAAAGAATCGAAATTGTTTCCGATACGGCTGTGTGGTTAAAATGGACAACCGAAAAAGATAGTACATTTCTGATACGCTTCTATTTCGAAATAACTTTTAACGACCCGCCTGCCGATAACTATTATTACATTACTGCTGCTGCCCCGGTTTACGAGATGGATACAATAAACAATACCCGCGAATTTTGTTTTTGGGAATATGCCGAAATACTGACAGGAGAACTGCCCGGCCACGAACTCTACATTAATAATGCGTTGCTTTTTAAAGATGCAACCTTTAATTCAACCACAAAAAAAATATCGGGTACAGCAACAATGCACAGCTCAATAAACAATTTTAATTCTGATATCGACGAGAATAAAAAGTATTTTATCGACAAAAGTAAACTGCATATTGTACTTCATTCGCTATCGAAAGATGCCTATAATTTCTGCTCGAGTTACGCTAAAAAAATTGAAATGTCTGATGATATTTATTCCGAACCGGTAGTAATTTACTCGAATGTAAAAAATGGGTTGGGTATTTTTGCTGGCGAAAATATTTCCAGTAAAGATATTCCGATTAAATATTAGCCTGAGTTATTCGTTTTAGCGGGCGGTTGTACTTTTCGTTTATTTGCATCGGAGTTGTTTTCTCCGGCATCGGTGTTTCAGCAAATTACCACTTTAATTACTGCCCCGACGGCTATGGTTAACAACTCTGGTTCGTACTCCAATTTCCGATAATGTCAATCGTTTTTCAAAATATGCTGGAAGACATTTCAAAATTATCATTTCAAATATTTCTTAATATTTACTTTTTACTAAAAATAAAAAATGATATATTTATAACGAACTGAAATCAATTCTAAGCTTTATGAAATCAACTACATATCAAAAATTAAGCATTTTTGTTTTAAGTTTTTCTTTTGTCTTGTTTTTTGTTTCTAACTCTTTTGGGCAAACAACTTATAAAGTAGTTTGCGATAAAACCGACCATACGGTAAAAGTTGTTGAATCAATAAATCGTTCGCCAAATTATGTTCCCATCAAAAGCGGGTTTCCGTTTAGGCAAATTGCACAAAAATGGATTGATGAAAATTATTCGACAACGGTTTGTAATCCTGAAGATATTATTAAAAAAATAAAAGAGGAAGAAGGAAACAAAACACCTCCTTCATCTCCTCCGGTTATGGGCACGCAAACAACCGGGCAGGGGCAAAAAACATCTACGGTTGTACAACCTCGTGCTGCAAGTATAAGTACTATAAATCAGCCGCGGTATATTAACACATCGTTTAATATAAATGCAAAGTTTTCCGATATTGGCAACCCGTTTTCTCTTGAAAGTAATCTGGCTCCGGGGTTCGGTGTAGGGCTGGAACAATTGTTCGGCAAAAAATATTATGTGGGCATTGGACTTGGTATGGATTTCTATTTCGTCGATTTTTCCGATAATTCCGATATTGGTAATTTTTCGTTTTACTGGGGGAAATTTCCACTTTTTTTTGGTTACAGAACTTACAATAAAAATAATTTTGTTTTTATGTCGGAGGTAGGTGCCGAGTTTAATTCTAAAATTCAATCATCGAACGATGATTTTGACTTTCGGGGAAAAACTCCTTCCGAAAATTCATTTGACTTAACGGCAAGGGTAAAGTTTGGTAAAGGAAGAATTATGTTAACTTTAGGAACCGAATTTTGGGTTACTGAAATTTTTGAAAATGATGACTACAGGATGGCAGTATTCTATATTGGGCTACGCCTTGGCTTTTAAATCGTAACGAAAAAACGAATTGAAATAGCCTGTCAGAATTAATATTTCGAACAATGAAATTTTTCAGGATTATATTTTTCACTTTGTTGTTGCTATTGTTTTTTGCAGGGAAAACCTACACGCAACAAAGAGATGCTTTTGATTTAGCAATGAATGCCGAAGAAAAAGTTCAGGTTGAGGATATAATCAACACATCAAAAAAGATTTCAAAAGAATCGAAAGAAAAAATAGAAGATTATTTAAAAAAGTGGGAGAAACTGGAGGACGATTTTCCTCATCTGCCAAAACCTATGCAGGATTTTATTAATAAAATGAATGCTGCAGGATTAAAAAGCAAACTTCGGAATACTTTAAACAGTTTAAAATTGTTCGATTCGGGGCTTGAAGCAATAATGAAAAAAAAGGAGGATGTCGATCGGGTAATCTACTTTTACGATCGGTATGTACCCGATTCGCAAAACCCTTTTCGCTCGCTCGAAGTGCTGAATAATGTTTTTACCGATGCCGAATCGTTACTTCCTGATGAAGTTAAATATGAATATATAAAGAAACCATCTGTCTGGCTTATCAGAGTTGGACTTAGGTATTTTAAGGAGGCAACGGGCAATGCCCTTAACGGTTTAAAAAATCTTCAGAAACAGATTAGAAACAGGGCGGGTAATTGTATTGGATATGTTGGCGGAGATGCAACTGCCGATAAGAACGACCCGAAACGAAAGGCGTTTACCGATCTTAATACGGGCGATATAATTTGTTATACCGGACTCAGACCAAAGGGCGGTGAAATATATACAAATACCAATGGTGATGGTGTTTATATTTGGTGCAATAAAAAATGGACAAAGTTTTCGTGTGGGCTTGGTCAGGTAGAAACTGTGTTTGTGACATGGAAACAGGCATACGGGGAAGTTATTTCAGGTAAAAACATTATTTATTGGTGTAACCAGCGATTGGGCGAATTTACTAAGGCAAAAGCAAGAGCCGAAATGCAGTTCGATAAACTATCTTCTTTAGATTATTGCCGGCAATATATTTTAAATTCAGTAAAAAAAGAGCTCGATTTATGGGCACTTATGAGCTTGGTTGAAAACAATAAAAAGTTATTTACGGCAAAATACATCTTTAAAAAAGACGATGTTAGAAACAAAGCAGAGATGTTGGCAAAACTGGTTTCAGAGAATCTGATACTGGACGGTTATGTGAAGAATAATGCTGACGAAGGCATTCTTTATGCTTCTGTAGAAATAAATATTGGATCGAAAAAACTTTTTGCCAGAACCGATAAATACGGATATTTTAAATTAGTGGCAAATGTTCCGGGAGAAAATTTTTCTGAATTGAAATTTGAAATTAAGGTCACGGAAAGTAATTATTCCGACTTTAAAACCACCGTTACGTTGCAGGAGCAGTGTATGAATCTTGGAGTGTTTAAACTGAATAGCATTGGGCAAATTACAATTCAACCTGAAAATATTACAATAGATAAAGGAGAATCGGTAGATTTTACTGTAACATTTACCGATGCTACCGGTAATTCGGATGTGACTTCATTTGCATTATCAAATTCGCATTTTACTGGTACATCCGAAGGTGTTTTTACGGTAACGGCAAAATTCAGGGGGCTTGTTGCCAATGCTACGGTTGATGTTGTTGGCCATGGTTGCAAAGACAACGAAAAGTGGAATTCAACAAGTAACAATTGTGTCTGTATAACCGGTTTTAAACGTAACGACGAAGGAGAATGTGTCCCAATCGACTCGGTAAATAATAATAGTGTTTTTCCCCCTGTTGAAATAACCCTTACCCAGATAAACGAAATGCTAAACAATGCTGATTGTGCAAATGTTGCCGGGGCAGTAGCTAATTGGGATCCGGTTTCGGAACAGGTAATTTGTTCTTGTACCAAAAAGTTTTATTTATGGGATGCCAATCAGAAAAAGTGCGTTCCTGATATTCAGGCAATACTTGCAAACTCCGATTGCTCTCAATGGCCGAATACCGAGCCAAAATGGGATTACGGGTCGAACGAACCTTATTGCGATTGCATTGATGGTTATGAGTGGAACAAAGATTATTCTGAATGTTTGTCGAAACAGGATTTGTTGGTTGCACAGACCGACTGTTCGCAGTATCCCAATACGCATCCTGTTTGGGATCCGGTTAATAATGAAGTGGTTTGTGATTGTTTACCCGGTTACGAATGGAACGATGATTATACAAAATGTATATCGAAAGAACTGGCAAATTTGCAAAGTATGGATTGCTCCATGTACCCAAACACCGAACCTGTCTGGGATCCGGTTAGTAATCAGGCATTTTGCGATTGTTCTCCGGGCTACGAATGGAATGAAGAGTACTCGGCATGCGAACCAATTCAGCAACAGCAGGTTCAGTACGATTGTTCTCATCTGCCAAATTCACGCCCTATATTCGATCCAGTTTTAAACGAAACTGTTTGCGATTGTATGCCTGGTTTTAAATGGAATGGTAATCAAACTGCATGTATTCCTATTCCACGAAAACCAACTGTTAACTGGGGTAACATTATTAATATGACGGTGGGGGTATTAAATGCGGTTAACGGGAATAACCAGGGAATAACATCTCAGCATGGACTTGGTGGCGTATCTGCACAGGGGCTTCCCCAGTCGATGCAACCACCTGTAATGCATCAAAGCAACTGCAACGATCAGCAACAAGCAGGAGGTAATGCACCCGAAGTACATACCATTGACCTTGGGCAAAGTTTCGGGAGTTTTATGTTCGACTATAATACATATACTGCTAAAGATCAGATTATTGTTACTAATGGCGGACAGACAATTTTTAACTCGGGATGTGTTGGTGAAAGTAAAAGTATAAGATTAAACTTAAACGGATTTTCTCCCACAATTACAGTTAGTGTAAATCCAAATTGCGATGGTGGCTCAAATACGCAATGGAATTTTACTGTTCATTGCCCTGGTCATTTACCAGTAAAATAAGCGAAAGTGTATTCTTTTTGTGTTATTGTTGTAACAATTCAACCTGAAACCAAAGATGCAAAGGCTCCATTCCTGATGGCGTACCACCACCCGAACGTCCACCTCCCTGCATTCCGGGGCCACGACCACCGCCACCTCCCTGGCCGCCGCCGCCGCCACCACCACGACCGCCGCCACCGCCGCCGCCTTTCCCACCTCTCATTCCTCCGCCCGGGCGACCTCCGCCGGTTGCTCCTGTCGAAATATTGCCGCTTTCAATTCCAACCGAAAAAATATTTTGGCCATCTTCCAACCCGATATCTTTCAATGGTATCTTAACTTTTAAAACTAAATCGTTTCCGTTTTCTGCCAACAAATCAACAAATACAGTCTCCTTTTCCAATCTGCGGTTAAAAATCTGTTTTTCACCGTTTTTACTCCAGGTTACTTGTGTTAGAGTGTTGCTTATAAGTAGTGGTAAATTATTTTTATAGCTGCCGGGAGTCATCTGTCGCGATTCCTGTTTCGACATCGAACCCGATTTTTGATTTTTTGGCCTTTCAATCTTCAGTTTATAATGCTTTTTCTTTTTCCCCTCGGGGTCGAAATAAACATATAAACCACCTCTTAAAATCTTCCTGAAACTCATTGCATCGTTAAACGACGCTTTTAAATATAGGTTTTTATCGTCGTTTGAAACACCGTAATTTACCCCGGCATTTTTGTCGTAATCCATTTTCTGAATTACCGCAAATTCATCATTAACCGGCCCTGCAATGCTATTGCTTTTATAAACAGGCATTTTACTACACGAACTAAAAACAAGTATACCGACCACGAATACCGATAATGCGAAAAATAAATTGAATGAGTTTTTCATATATTTTAATTTTTTGGTTTGACACGTTTTTTTATAAAAACTTGTGCATTAAAAGTAAATAATCGATTTTTTGGCGGGTGGCCGTGCTTTTTTTCAATGTATATCCGGATAAAACTTTCCTCGTTGATTTGGATTTATAATCCGTGCTTTTGTTAAGGTCTTATGATTCAGATGTTTATAGGAATTAGTTAAGATAAGAGGTTTTATCTTAAAAGTTGACGAACCCCTTATTGTTTTTTGTTATACGGTGCAATCGTTCGGTAGCTGGGGGAGATTTGTAATACCC
>Ga0256913_10001456_pt1 | contig 12147 bp, 10 predicted proteins | sample Axial_MatmetaG_FD_185970 | JGI IMG/M metagenome (GOLD analysis project Ga0256913, IMG submission 185970) | Deep-sea worm associated microbial mat communities from Axial Seamount, Juan de Fuca Ridge, Pacific Ocean - Axial_Mat | ecosystem: Environmental > Aquatic > Marine > Oceanic > Microbial...
ACAATGACTGCTGTAAACAAAAGGTTAACAAGGTTCAGGTACCAGAAAGTGACCCCGGATGTGAAGTAGGTGAGCATGCCGCCTTCCGTAAGTGTTTGCAGCGAAAAATATTGTGTTGCTTCGGTTTTGTTGGTCAGGAAAGCCAGAAACATCAGGAAACTCAGGAAACCGCTTGTTTTTAGAGCCCACCAGTTGGTTTTAAAATAATTATCATGGCCAATCACCAGGTAGAAATAATATTCCGTCACAATACCAATGGAAAAAGGGATCCGGTAATACCAGTTAAAACCGGTGAAGGATTTGCCAAGCTTAGAACATATTTTCATATCCCACCTGCCTGCTCCTTTCAGGCCGTAACGGATGGCAGCCGACAGCAGAAAAACGGAAACGGTAAAAGCAAAAAGGTATAAAATAAATCTCAGCATATTCCGTATTTGTGTGGGATCAGGTTAATAATGTTCTCAAATTTAATAAATTATCGCTTGCCGTCTTGCTAATGTCCACATATAACGTATTTTTAGCAAAAACATCAGGTACATGACGACTTTTCGCCCCATCATCTTGAAATGCCCGCAATGCGGCACCCTGATGAGTGATTTTGAGTTGATGTCGTTCACGGTGCATCATGCTGTATCATGGTCGGACGGAAAGAATGATAACGGTATCCCCGATGAACGTGAAATAAAGATATGTGCCGTGTGCCATCTTCCTTTCTGGAAAAGAGAAGCAGCCCTGCCACACGATCCTGACCGGGATGTTGGTGATGAGCTGGGAGGCGCTCTGGATATCCGCGACCAGATGGAACCGTTTGACGATGGCTGGCAGGAATTTAAAATACAGTTTTACAGCAACCTGATCTCAGAGGATTTTGCCGGTGATGACGACCAGGAAATTTACCTGAGAACCCGGTTGTGGTGGGCGATAAACGACCTGATCCGTTACCATACGGGTTTCGGGAAACCAAAAAGCTTGCAGCCGCTGACCGACAGGATAAAGCAGTATAAAAAGCGCAGGCAGGAGGCTGACAAGCGCCTGAAGCTGTTCAATAGTTTTCACCAGATGTTTGGCCATAATCTTGACCGCTTGATTTTCCTGACAATCAAAAATGGAGATGTTGACTTGCTCTATCTGGCTGATATGTATCGCGAAAAAGGAGACTTTGAAAAAGCTATGGATATCCTTGGGAAATATGAAGGAGAAGAGAAAAGTATTTATCAAACAATGAAACGGGAGATCAGGCGGAAGAACGGCAAAGTGTTCCCGTTAAGCTGATCCTTTACATCCGTGCCAGTGCCATAAAAATAGCATGCAGCGAAATGGTAATAAACAGATACAGGTTACGGGCGGCAGCCGGTTTCATTCCGAAAAACTTATATTTGATAGAACCTGTATGGCAGGAGGTGACACAGTCGCCGCAAAGGGTGCAGGTGAGTGCCGGCTTTTTGCTTTTGATATCTTCAACATTCAGGGCATCGTAGGGGCAATGGGTCGTGCAGCGCATGCACAGGTCGCATTGGTCGTCAATATACATCCGGAACGGATTGATATATTTTAAATAATTAACTACTGTGCCGATGGGACAATAGGTGGTACAGTGCACCATTTTACCCTGCTTGCGCGAAACAATCAGCATGATAAATAAGCCGATAACACCAAAAGACGCCCCCAGAACAGCTGCCCACAGCCACGAGACGTGCATCCACCTCAAAAGCAGGGTAAGGGTGATCACCAGCAGCATGATGCTGTATTTAACCGCCCATTTGTTTTTGATCGGCTTACGGCCCGGTTTGCTTTTGGAGGCCATGTAATTGTCGAGTGCTCCGAAATAGCACAGGTGGCTGCACCAGGCAGGTCCCGATAGGATAATTGTACTGAGGAACAGAATGGTCATGAACGAAAGCTGATAACGATACAGCGGGCCGGCAAGGATGATGGCAGGAACGGGCAGATGCAATTTGCCTGTCATCATGAAAATGTCAAAACCGACCAGCCCAAGGACAAACTGGCCGAAGAATACGAAAGAAAATATAAGCCAGGTGTTGCGCCGCCACAAGGCTACTTTAGCCGGGTCCCGCATATACCACATTACGACAGCACCGTAAAAGGCAATGAACGGAATTTCAATCCACCCGCCGATGCCGGGCAGGAAACGTTCCAGCAGAATCGGGGAGATCGACTGTACTTTTACCTGCACGATGGCCAGCATAGCTGCCACGAATACAAATACGCCTGCCGATAAAATTGTTCGTTTTTTCCTGTCCATATCTGCCCTTTAAACGAAGGCGCAAATATACATTTTGTTCTTAAAAAAATGTCTCATCGGGTGTCTTAATTCAATTCGAACATTCTGTCACTTTCACCGTTGATGTCTTCACTCTTTTTCACCATCACACTCTCTCACCGTTGGTGTCCTCACCAACGGTACTAAATGATAACAAGAAAGAAGATGGTATTCAGGGTAGGGGGAGTGAATGTTGGTTGTTGGTGGGGACACCAACAACGGGAAAACGAGAAGAAGAATGTTCCAACTTGCATTTCTCTGCGCAGCTTTGTGTATTCTTTGCGTTATAGCTGTTATGCTGGTTATTGGTGAAGACACCAACAACGAGGAAGGAAAGGGTAAATAAGGTAATTTAAAAAGAATTCGATATTCGATATTCAATATTCAGCTGTTCGGTGTTCGATATTCATAAGCATATGAATTAATATCAGATGCCAGATGTGAGAGATCAGATATCAGAAATATTTTTGATGGGTGATTGGTGAATGCTTAAACTTGCATTTCTCTGCGCAGCTTTGTGTATTCTTTGCGTGACTTTGCGTTATAGCTGTTATGCTGGTTGTTGGTGAAGGCACCAACAACGAGGAAAGGGTAAATAAGGTAATTTAAAAAGAATTCGATATTCCATATTCAGCTGTTCGGTGTTCGATATTCATAAGCATATGAATTAATATCAGATGCCAGATGTGAGAGATCAGATATCAGAAGTATTTTTGATGGGTGATTGGTGAATGTTCAAACTTGCATTTCTCTGCGCAGCTTTGTGTATTCTTTGCGTGACTTTGCGTTATAGCTGTTATGCTGGTTGTTAGTGGGTACACCAACAACGAGGAAAATAGGATGCCGGGCACGCGAAAAATTCGCGCATCATCGAGGGTTATTCAGATTCATCCTCACTGAAAACGATCGCCCGGTAAGTATAAATGTCAGCATCTTTCCAGCCGTCCCAGCCGATACCGGCTTTGTCCCGGGCACAATGTCCCAGAAACTCGGTCAGTGACCAACCTGTTTCTTCTGCCACCTGGGGCAGGAAAGTGCCGCTGCGGTTCCCTTTTTTGATATATATACCGTCACGCCCCAATTGGATTTCGTCAATGGAATTGATTTTTTTTAGGGGGGTCAGGACAGAAATTTCAATGTCTATGTTTTTCAGTTCCTTTGGTTCTACAGTCGGAAAGCGGTAATCCTGGGTGGCGGCGGCAATGGCCATCTGCTGTACCACTTTGTACAGTGACTCATCGGCAATGAACCGACCGATGCATCCCCGCAGGCTGCCGTACTTGTTCAGGGTGACAAATGCCCCGCTGTGGACTTTCAGGTTGTCGGAAAGGGTGTTTTCGTCAATTTCCGGTATCTTATATTTACTCAGGTATAATTCAATGGTTTGCCGTGCAATTTGCAACAACTTCTCCTTATCATCATTCGTCAGGAAGTCTTCCGGATCATCTGCTTTCTGCGTGAGGGCCAGGGCAAAATAACCGACAACCCTGTTTTTGTCTCCGAAAGAAACATCTCCCGAGTTCATATATTTCAACGGCACATAGCTGATGTCATGCATGTCTTCCGTCATGTAAAGCAAGGTGAGGATAGAGCTGTGCCCGCAGGCGCTGGTCACCAGTCCGGGATAATGTTTGTTTTCGTTTGTCTTCAAAGCTTTCAGAAAGGTTTCCGGATTGTTGGAAAGAATGCCTTTCGCCGTCAGGCTGTCGGCCTTCTGTGCGTCGCGGTAACGGGGGTAATGCGAAAAATCGCTGCTGATCACAAACAGGTTCTTGTCGTTGAGATAGGGCCTCAGTGTTTCGGCAATGGATTGCAGTATTTCCGGATCATCCGTGCCAATGATAACGGGGACGATACGGAAAGGTTTTTTCAGATAATACTGCAGAAAAGGCAACTGGTTTTCCAGGCTGTGTTCATGCGTATGTGCCTGCTCAACGAAGGAAATATATTTGTTGTCGTTAATCAGTTTATACGCCAGTTCCGTGTCCACTTTTACCGTTCCCAGCGGGGTGATATAATTCCCCCTGTCATATACCGAAGCTCCATTGAGAAACATTGTATGCGAAGAGCCTATCAGGAAAATATGTTCATAAGTCTTCTCAGGGTCAAGTTGTTTAAAAGCAGTGGCAGCTACTTCACCCGAATAGACATATCCGGCATGCGGACTGATAACGGCCAGTATATTTCCGGTAAGATCTCCCCGTGCCTTTTCGAACAGATAAGCCAGGTCATTTTTAAGTTTGCCGGCATCTGCCTCATAAAATTTCCCGGCGGCATACGGTTGCCGGTCTGTTTTTGTCTGTGCAACAGCGCTAACTGCTGATAACCAGAGCAAAGCAATTATCCAGCTTAAAATTTTGATTTCACTCCTGATTTTCATAACTTTACCTTTTACTGACCAGTATTCAAAAGTAGGCAATCCCGACAGCAAAATCAAGCTATGGAAAAAGGGAAGAACATGAGTAACCGGTTTTTGTTTGCCGATGCGTTTTTTCTCGGCTTTACACTGCTGGGGGCTCAGATCATCCTGCTGCGTGAGTTTCTGCTTATATACAGCGGCAACGAGTTGGTGATAGGTTTGCTGCTGGCCACCTGGCTGCTGCTGACAGCACTGGGTTCGTGGAGCGGCAGATTCATCAGGCCGGGCAGAAATTACGATAACCTGATCCGTATTTTGTTCACTTTCCTCGTCATTTATCCGCTGGCAGCAGCTTTCGGGATTGAATATTTCAGAAATGACATTCTGGAACCCGGAAGGATGCTCTCTCTGGTTGAGGTGGCTGGATACGCTGCCTTGCTGTTACTTCCGTTATGTTTCACCGGTGGTCTTCTGTTCGTGCTGATCAACATATCAGCCGGAAGCAACAAAGGGAAACTGCAGAACTGCTATGCTTTTGAGTCGCTGGGAAGCCTGGCAGGCGGGGCACTCATCAGTCTTTTTTTTATCTTTTATCTGGAGATCAATAATTTCAGAAGCCTGGAATATCTGATCATTCTGAACCTCCTGTTTTTCGGTATTCACGATTTCAGGAAGGGGAGATATCTGGAGAGCTTTGTGTTTGCCTTTATCACCTTGGGATTGTTGCTGTTGATCAGGCAATACGATCTGAATGCTCTGGCAAAACAGAAACTGTTTGCCGGCCAGGAGGTGCTGGTGTCTAAAGAAACGGCTTACGGCAACCTGACCGTAACCAAAACCGGAGATCAGACAAACTTTTTTGAAAACGGGGTATTGCTTTTCTCCACCGGAGATGTAGCCCAGCGTGAGGAGGACGTCCATTATGCCATGCTGCAGCGGCCAAAAGCGCAAAAAGTGCTGCTGCTGGGCGGAGGCGTAACGGGGACAGCCAGGGAACTGCTGAAATATCCGGAAGTCAGCCGGGTGGATTATCTGGAAGTGAATCCCGCCATATTTGATCTGGCTAAAAAATATACGACTTATCTTAAAGACCGGCGTGTCAGGACCATAGCAGAGGACCCGATACGGTTCTTAAAAAATACTTCCGTAAAATATGATGTGATACTTGTAAATCAGCCTGTGCCTTCCGGTGCGGAGCTGAACCGCTTTTTTACGGTGGAGTTTTACAGGAAGCTGAAAAAAGTGCTGCGGCCCGGTGGCGTCGTGGCTACACGTCTGACAGCTTCGGAAAATTATATGAGTGATGATGAGGTGGCCATGCAGACTTCCGTTTATAACGGCCTGAAGATGTCGTTTGCCGGGGTATTGGCAGTACCCGGTCATAAACTCTATTTCATGGCGTCCGACAGCGCCCTGAATATGGATTACACCAAACTGTACGACAGCGCAAAACCCGGCAATGAATATGTTAACGACAGTTGGCTGAACGACGACCTGCTTCGTTTCCGTTCAGGTCAGATTGTGGCGGCATACACCGATACCACTTTGCTCAATCATGATTTTAAACCTGTAGTCTATGGGTTGTATATCCGTCACTGGCTCGGATTGTTCGGGATGGACATCCGCATCATTCCTGCCGTTGTTCTGTTACTGGTGATCCTTTTTCTGATCTTTTCAAAGCCTTTGCCGACGGCCATGTTTACAAGCGGTTTTACGGGAGCAGCTGCCGAAGTCACGCTGCTGATATCTTTTCAGGTAATTTTCGGTTATGTCTATCTGTTTCTGGGGATCATCATCACCGTTTTTATGGCCGGGCTTATGGCGGGAGCACTTTTCAGCAAAAACTGCCGGGGAAATAATATTTTGCGACGTGTCCGGCAGATACAGATAGTTTCCGGAATTACCCTGCTGTTAGTAACGGTAATGTTGTTGTTTGTTGCCGGTATTGATAACGAAACACTTATACGGTGGCTTTTTGTCCTGGCGATGCTGGCTGTATCTGTTTTAGTAGGTTACCAGTACGGGGTGATTGTTTGTCACAGTAAAAAGGACCTGGGGAAAACCGTAGCTTCCGCCTATTCATCGGATCTGGCAGGGTCGGCATTAGGCAGCCTGCTGGTAGCGGTTTATGTCGTCCCGGCCTACGGGCTGATTGCCACCTTGGTGATGCTGGCCGTTTTCCATTTTTTAACATTATTTATCTTGACCCTGAAATCTAATATGAAGTATCTTTAAGGTCGTCAAAAGAAAGTAGATTTATAGCGTGATAAAGAAAAAGAATTTATTGCTGACAAAACGTGATTTTATCAAACTCAGCCTGGCGGGAGCAGGGAGTGCAGCCCTGTTGGGAAGCCTGCCGGTAAAAGCTTTAAATATCATGGCACCTGACAATACCAAGCCCTGGAAATGGAGTAAAGAGGCTATTTATTACATCAATACGCCTAAGGGGCTGAAATGTAAACTGTGTCCGCAGAGCTGCGAGATTAAGGAAGGGGAGCTGGGCGACTGCCGGACAAGACAGAATTTTGACGGGAAACTGTACACAATCGTTTATGGTAATCCCTGTGCCGTCCACCTCGACCCGATCGAGAAAAAGCCGTTGAACCATTTTCTGCCCGAGTCGCTGGCATATTCGCTGGCAACGGCCGGTTGTAACCTGGCCTGTCTTAACTGTCAGAACCATACGATTTCACAGGTAAGCCCTTACGATACACGTAATTATGATCTGATGCCTGAGCAAGTGGTGGAGGAAGCTAAGAATTACAAAGCACGCTCGATTGCCTACACTTATTCGGAACCGATTGTGTTTTACGAATATGTGTACGACACGGCCAAACTGGCCCGGCTGGAAGGCATTAAAAACGTGTTTGTCTCGGCAGGATATATCAACGAACAGCCATTACGTGACATTTGCAAATACCTTGATGCCGCCAACATTGATCTGAAATCTATGAGCAACGATATTTACGAAATGCTGAATGCCGGTACGCTGGAACCGGTGCTGAATACGTTGAAAATAATGAAAGAGGAAGGCGTATGGCTGGAGATCACAAATCTGGTGGTGCCCTCGTGGACCGATGACATGGATATGATCAAAAAAATGGTTGATTGGCTGTACAATAACGGTTTTGAAGACACGCCGCTGCATTTCAGCCGTTTCCATCCTGACTACAAACTCACAAATCTGCCCCCGACACCTGTCGAAACATTAAACAAAGCTCGTGAAATTGCCATGAATGCCGGATTGCATTATGTGTATATCGGCAATGTGCCGGGCAGTAAAGCACAAAATACATATTGTCCTTCCTGCAAAAATCTTGTTATTGAACGTAGTGGCTTCAGGGTGCTGCAAAACAACATCAAAGACGGGAAGTGCAGCCATTGCGGAACACCGATTGCCGGGGTATGGGAGTAGGGGAATAGAAAAGATGCTCGTTGCATACTTCCGGACGCTTACCCACAATCCAGCTGAAGATGCCTCAGAGTTAAACGAGAGTAGTTTTGGGCTGTTTCATAAACCCTGACTCATAAAACCTTATACACCTTATACCCCAATCACCCAAAACCCGGAACTCAGAACTCAGAACTCAGAACTCAGAACTAAATGTACTTACAGTAATGCCCCGGATCTACCAGCTCGCGGTATTTGACGATAACCTTCTTAAAATCTTCCCAGGTGTCTTTTTTCAGGTTTGGGTTACGCAGCAGGGCCGAAGGGTGATAGGTAGGCATCAGCAGGCGGTTAGCATAAAGTTTCCATTGGCCCCGCTCACGGGTAATTTTCATATTATTTCCCAGCAGCGCTTTCAGGGCGGTAGCCCCCAGCGTGATGATGATGGCCGGGTCAACGAGGCTGATCTGCTGTTCGAGGTAAGGCAGGCAGGCGGCCATTTCTTCGGTGGCGGGTGTGCGGTTGCCGGGCGGACGGCATTTCAGAATGTTGCTGATGTAAATATGTTGCTCACGGGTAAAATTGCAGGCGGCAAAGATTTTATCCAGCAGTTGCCCCGATTTTCCGACAAACACCTTACCGCTTTTGTCCTCGTCGTAGCCCGGTGCTTCGCCGATGATGAAAATCCTGGCAGAAGGATTTCCTCCGTCAAAAACCACCTGTGTGCGTGTCTGATACAAAGGGCAACGGGTGCAGTGAAGGACTTCTTCTCTCAGCTCATCCAGGCCTGAAGCAGGAGCAGGGGCAAATAAGTCACCATCCATAGTCGCGGATTACTTAAAACAACTAAATTAGTAAAAGTTCTTTTATCACCCGCCCGCTTTCCGGCAGGATGAACCGTAACAGACGCCTTGTACTATAAATGGCAGTACGGATATCAGAACATAAACCCTACCTTGACCATTAACAATTGCAGGTGGGCCCCCAGATTGAGACTTTCTCCTTCGCCGAGATCAATCGGTGTGAACATGTCCGTAATATGGTAAACGTAATCAATACCGGCAATGAAATTTGTTAATTGTATTCCGGCGCCTACCGTGAAGCCATATTGCGGGTTCCTGAAATCATTCTCGTCAAAATATATATTGTCGGTGGAGAAGAACAGGGAACGGCCGATGAATGGCCCTGCACTCACATCAATTTTGAACATAGGCAGGTCAAGGAGATTATAACCGACTTTCAATGATGATTTAACCGTATGAATGATTTTTTTCGTTCTATCTATCTGATGACCAGTTTTTTTGTTATGATACGGCTGCCCGTGATGATTTTGCACAGGTATAATCCGTTTTTCAAACTGCTTACGTTAATTTCCGTTTTTGTTGTTCCCGCTTCTATGTTTGTTGTCAGCAGCCTTTTACCTGTGAGGTCGTATATTTCTGCTCTGGCTTGTGTTGTCTCAGGAGTTTTAATGTAAATGACGGTAGAAGCCGGTACGGGGAAGATTGTCGGTTCTCCACTTGTCGCATCTCCGGCAATGCCGACATTCTGGTTCCATCCCGCCAGGGTGGCCAGCATCCACCAGAAGGCGTTCCCTTTCAGTGTGCAGTTCAGTTTGGCTTGCCACGGACTGCTGCTGTGGGCACATTCCGTACAGGATTCTGTCACAGTCGTGTAGGCGTGGTCGGGATGTGCCGTAATCCATTCCTCTCCCCAGTTGGGCCCGCTCCACGGGTCGTTGCAGTCGGGATCGTAGTTCAGGCCGTCGAGGGCACACCACTCCATGTAGTTCTGGGCTTCGCCGGGGGCATAGCTTTCGATATCGGCGAAGTCGAACAGAATTTTGCCGTTCTCCGTACAATAATTCCTGATCAGGTTGTTCATCAGGTTGAGGTTGCCGGTGGCACCGCCTCCGTCGAGGTGGCCGGTCATGTAAACGAATTTTATATCAGGATAGCTTTCTTCGAGCTCCGACATGGCGTTGAGGTAGGTGTAGATGCCATTGGTGTCGTTGTCGCTCACGCCTCCGCACCACGACCAGATAACTACATTGCGGTCGCAATCGGGATCGTCGAGAATTTCGATGGTGGCATCACGCCAGGCGAGGTCGCCGTTATGACCCAGGTCGCCGGCGCCGGGCATGCCGTAGTCGTTCAAAAAGACACCGGGAACTAACCCGTGGCTGGAAGAAGTGTATTCATAAACACCTCCGTAAACAGACCTTATGGCTTTGATGCCGCTGACAAGCTGGCTGCCGTGTGACGTGTGCTGGTAGGTTACTTTCAGTTTTATTTTAGCCGAGTCAATCCGGTTTTCGGGAATGGTCGATAGGTCGGTGCAATTGTGGTTGATGATGATTTCCTGTGCCGGAATAATTGCTGTGCCTGTAAAAATGAACAGCATAATGAGTAAGAACTTTTTCATAGCGCTTATGTTTGTTTTGTTGTTTATCAGTGTTTAAGCAAGCAGGACAATATCGGGAAACAAAAATCTTTTTAAAAATAATGAAAATTATTGACATGGAGAAATAAAGGGGAGGAGAAGGGCTGGTTACTGGTTACTGGTTACTGGTTGCTGGTTATTTTTAGTTTTGGATGGTTGGAAGGCTGGATGATTGGATGTTTTTTTACTTCCTTTCGTCTTGTTATTTCCATCCACACATCCATTCTTCCATCCTTCCATTTCACTATTCACCAATCACTAATCACTATTCACTATTCATTATTCAATCAGCAGTTTTTTCGTTACAGTTTTATTGTCCACCGTCAGCCGGACGAAGTAGAGGCCGCTGTGCAGGCTGCGTACATCCACGCTTATTTCTTCGCTGCCTTTGGGAATTTGTTTTTCGAGGAGCTTGCGGCCATCCACCCCGAATAGCTCTAAAGAAGCTCCGCTAACTCGAAACTCCGAACTCCGAACCAGCCATGCCGGCAGGCAGGCTCTGAACTCCTCAACCGCCGGGTTAGGGTAAATCTCAAACTTCAGTGGCTCAGTTTCATCTCCGATACCTGAAATCTCAGTGTATTTTAAAAGTGTTTTATTATTTCCTGCTATATAACCGTTTGTGGGGGAAGTAAACTGAACTCCTCTAAGGAATGTAGTTGTAAGTCCTGTTCCTTCAATAACCCACGTAGTACCTGCATCTGTTGTGTGGAGTATTATTCCATTAAATCCCACAGCCCATCCTGTATTTGAATCCAGGAAAAACACGCCATAAAGAGATCTGCCCTGAGTATCAGGATTTGTCTGAGTGATCCAGGATGATCCTCCGTCTGTAGTATGGCCTATTACTCCTCCATCTCCCACAACCCAGCCTTCCTGGTTGTTTATAAAGTGTATGTCATTAAAAGTTCCGCCCGGTCCAGATTGCCCATCAAAAGTAGAGCCATTGTAATAGAATATGCTACCACCGCCACACACCCACACATGGTTCACGGAGGGTGCGCTGATGCCTCTGAAGGTTGATGCACTCGGACTGTTTAAATTAGTGAGGGTTGAAGTTATTTCCCATACCTGCCCATTATCTCCACAGGCATATCCTACAGGATTATCGGGATTTGTGCCCGGAGGGAAGGAGATATCAATAAGAGTGCCCATAGTAGCCAGGATGTTCCAGTTCTGCCCGCCGTCATCGGTTTTATAAACCCAGCCGCCGGCTCCGCCTGAGTAGCCGTTATTTGCATCCAGCATCTGAACAGCCTGGGTGGCTCCCAGAGGGGTAGTCTGTACTTCAAATGTAAGTCCTCCGTCGGTGGTGTGGTAAATTTCGGCAAGGGTGGAAGTGGTTATCCAACCTTCATCATCCGAAATAAAAAAAATATCGGTCAGGCTGAGCGTGCCGGGCAGGTTAGCACTGATATCTGTCCAGCCGTACTGCTGGGCAAAGGAAAATGGTAAAAGGAAAAAGGCAAAAGTGATAAGGAGGAGTAGTTTTTTCATGGTTACTGGTTATTTGTTATATGTTATTTGTTGCTGGTTACTGGTTGCTGGTTGCTGGTTATTTTTAGTTTTGGATGGTTGGAAGGCTGGATGATTGGATGTTTTTTTACTTCCTTTCGTCTTGTTATTTCCATCCACACATCCATTCTTCCATTCTTCCGTCCTTCCATTTCACTA
>Ga0256913_10001457_pt1 | contig 12144 bp, 6 predicted proteins | sample Axial_MatmetaG_FD_185970 | JGI IMG/M metagenome (GOLD analysis project Ga0256913, IMG submission 185970) | Deep-sea worm associated microbial mat communities from Axial Seamount, Juan de Fuca Ridge, Pacific Ocean - Axial_Mat | ecosystem: Environmental > Aquatic > Marine > Oceanic > Microbial...
TTTTTGTTATTTTTTTGTGATTTTTTTTTTTTATTTTTTTTTTGTATAATTTTTTTTTTTTTTTTTTTTTTTTCAGGTTGTTTAATTCTTTGAATTTGTTCTGATTTTTGTTGTTGTTGTTCATTTTCTTTTTGATTTGATTTTTTTAATACATCTAAAATTTGTTTTTTTGTTTCTTTTAAATCTCTTAAATACCAAACCCAAAATTTAAATTCTTGATTATTATGATTTATTTCAAGTGGAATTGCATAATCTTTAATTCTTTCTATTGCTAGTGATTCTTGTATTGATAATGTTTTAGAATTAATTACTTGTTCTTTTTCTAATTTTAAAAATACTTCTTTATCGTACCCTGAAAGATGTTTGTTTCCTATTTCAATTAAATATGAAGGTTGTTTTGGGTCATAATAATATGGCGAGGTTCCAAGTTTTAAGTTAGTAATATTTATTAATTTATTTTGTGAAAGTTCAGATAAAACAGCGGAGGCAATAGTTGTAGTAGTTTCAAAATCTTCACTTACCATAGTTGGAGTAATTGCTTTTTTTTCCTTTATGTATCTTAGAATATTATCTTTAGTAAGTAGCATAAAAAAATATTTTTTTAAAGGTTTATAAATCTTTTCGAATTTTTTCTTAGTTTTATTAGATATTTTTTATAGAAATATTTTTCAAAGTAATATAGGAGAAACAACAATTGAACTTCAAACCCCAACAACAAACTCAAGGATTTATGCTAATTGGAGTTTTTCTATTTGGGATTTTGGAACTTCCACTAATTATCCTAAATTAGCTTGGGAGTAAATTTAATACTACTATTATAAAATAATTAGTTTTTTAAAGTTTTAATATTATTTCTTTATTACAATGAATGAAAAAGAAAAAGTAGTTCCTGTGAAAGTTGAAACTAAGAAGGAAGTTAAATTAAATGATAATAAATTTAATACTATGTTTGTTATTATTTTACTTTTATGTGGACTTTTATTATATAATTATTATAATCCCGCTATTAATAATCCAATTATTAAGGAGAATGTTACTAGTAAAATTAATTTTAGTAATTCAGATTTTTTATCTGAAGATTTGATTAAGATTAATTCTAAGGAAGAGTTAGTTAAAGTTTTAACTTTAAAGTCTTTAGAAGATGGAAATAAGGAAAATTCGAATTTTAGATTATATCAATCTGATAAAATGGTGTTGGGTAATGCTGTTGAAGTTAAATCAATGTCTAATGAAGTTGATGGAAGTTTTTCTGAGTCTGCTTCAGTTGAAACTAATTCTGCTTCTGAGTATTCTGAAACAAATGTTCAAGTTAATGGTGTTGATGAACCAGATATTGTTAAGAATGACGGAAAATATATTTATTCTATTTCTGGAAATAAAGTTATAATTACTAAAGCTTATCCTGTTGAATCTTTATCTATTCTTTCAACTATTAATTTTGATGATAGTGCAAGTGTTAGAAATATTTTTTTAAGTGAAGATAAATTAGTAGTTTTTATTGAAGATTATGTTGATAAAATTGTAGTTGGGGATAATTTTGTACCTTCTAAAAGAAAGATTAGAAAAACTTATGCTAAGATTTATGATATTAAGGATAGGAGTAAACCAATTCTTGAGACTGATTTTTCTTTAGATGGAGATTATTATGATGCAAGAATGATTGATGGATTTATTTATTTTATTTCTAAGAAGAGATCTTATTTTGGAAATAATTTTAGGGATATTGAAATTCCGAGGGTATATAGAGATAATTTAAAATTATCTCAACCAGAAATTTATTATTTTAATTCAGGTTTTTCTAATTATTTTAATTTTTTTACTATTGCTAGTTTTAATATTGTTGATTTTGATAAAAAATTAAATGTTAAATCTATTTTAAGTGAGAGGGCAGATGAGTTATATGTTTCTAAAAATAATATTTATTTATCTTATCAAAAATATTTCAAGTTAGATAAAATTGATTTATTTAAGGAAGTAATTATGCCTAAATTACCTAGTGAAATTAAAAATTTGGTTAAAGATGAGACCGATATTAATAATATTTATGAAATTTTAGAAAATTATTATAATAGAGTTGGTTATGAAAATAGTGAAGATTTATTTAAAGATTTGGATGAACCAATTAATGAGTATATGTTTAAGTTAGAGTCTGAGGCTAGAAAAACAATAATTCATAAAATTGCAATTGATAAGGGCAATATTGAGTATAAAACTAAAGGTATGGTTAATGGTTATTTATTAAATCAGTTTTCTTTAGATGAAGATACTAATGAAAATTTAAGGGTTGCAACAACTACTTCTTTTTGGTCAAGGAAAACAGGAAGGGAGAGTTTTAATAATGTTTATATTTTAAATTCTGATTTAGAGTTAACTGGTAAATTGGAAAATTTAGCTAAGGGTGAAAAAATTTATTCGACTAGATTTGTTGCGGATAAACTTTATATGGTAACTTTTAAACAAATAGATCCTTTATTTGTTATTGATATTAGTGATGTTAAGGCTCCAAAAGTTTTAGGTAAATTAAAAATACCTGGTTATTCAACTTATTTACATCCTTATGATGAAAATTTATTAATTGGTCTTGGTTATGAAACAAAACAAACTAGTCCTGATAATTTTGTTAATGCGGGAATTAAACTTTCATTATTTGATATTTCTGATTTTAATAATCCTAAGGAGGTTGATAAATATGTTGTAGATGGACAATTTTCAGATTCTATTGCTTTATATGATCATCATGCTTTTTTATTTTCTAAGGAGAAAAATTTATTAGTAATTCCTATTAGAAAATATGATGTTGATGATTATAGTTATGATTATTCTTATTCGAGAGCTGTATATGTTTTTAATGTTAATAAGACCGGATTTAATTTAAAGGGAATTGTTAAACATACTTCTAATGAGACTAATAAGAATAATTATTATTGGAGGGAATCCCCTAATAGTATAAAGAGAAGCTTATTTATGGATAATGTTTTATATACAATTTCACAAAAAGAGATACTTGCAAATAGTTTGGATGATTTAAAGAATTTAGGAAGTTTAGATTTAGGTTATATTGAATCTGAAAAACCTTATTATCCTTATTATTCTAATTAATTTTATTATAATTATTTCGTTGTTGTTTATTTAAGTGACAACAAGAGAATTTATAAATAGTTTTTGATTATTTATTTTTTATGAAAGAATATAAGTTTCCTTTAAGAAGGCCGAATGGCGGGGATTGTGGATTAATTGAAGATTATTTGGACATTTTACAAAGTTCAATTTATTCTAATGGCAAATTTTTTAGAAAATTTGTTCCAAGTTTTTTTCAAAATTCAGAAGAGAAAAAATCTTCTTGGAGAAAAGCAACACAACATATGGAAGAGATTTTATCTGATTTAGATATAAAGATTGATACTTCAAACGGTTTTGAAGATATTTTAGTTTTAAAGGCTTATAATGATGTTCAAGCAAGAACTAAATTTGATTCCTTTTTTACTTCTATATATGAAGTTTCTTCAAGATATAAATAATTTTTAAGTTTCATTTTCTTTTAAAAAACTAAATCTTTAAATAGTTTAGATTTATCTAAATATTATGTTTAGTAAAAAGAGTATTGGCCCACTTATTGCAATTTCTTTATTAATCGTAGTTTCTGTAGTTGCAGTAATTGGTTTTCAAACTTGGTATAATACTTATTCTAGTGAAATTTTTAGTGATAATGAACAACAATCTAATATTTTAGATAATAATATTAAACCTTATTTATTGGGAAATACTTTAAATATATTAAATCCTAATGGTAATAATTTAACAATTCTTCAAATTTTAGTTGATGGTAAGAAAACAAATATTTCTGCAAATATTAGTTCTGAGGGATTGAAAGTTGATTTGAGTGAATTTTTAGCTTCAAATAATGAAGTTGAAAAAATTTCAATTATTACTAATAATGGCATAGTTACAAAAGAGTTTTATTATTATAAATCAATATCTCAATCTAATAATTTTTTATGTAATATAACTACTCCTGAAGGTTTTGCTGGAGGTGATGGTAGTTTAGCAAATCCTTGGGAGATATGTAATTGTGATATGTTACAAAATATTAGTAATTATTTAGGAGGAAATTATTCTCAAATTTGTGATATTGATTGTGGGATTTATCCATATAATGTTGGAGAAGGTTTTAATCCTATTGGTGATAGTTGGAGTAATTGTTTTAGAGGTAATTATAATGGTAATAATTTTAAAATAAATAATTTATATATTAATAGATCAATTGAAAATTATGTTGGATTATTTGGATATGTCTATTATGGTAATATTAATAATAGTTATTCTAGTGGTTCAGTTGTTGGAAATAATAGTGTTGGTGGTTTAGTTGGGAGTCTTGAAGATAGTAATATTTATAATAGTTATTTTTGTGGTTCAGTTGTTGGAAATAATAATGTTGGTGGTTTAGTTGGAGATAAATATTATGGAGATATTGATAATAGTTATTTTAGTGGTTCAGTTGTTGGGGATTGGGGAGTTGGTGGTTTAGTTGGAGTTCATTATGGAAGTAATATTGATAATAGTTATTCTACTGGTTTAGTTTTTGGAAATGATTATGTTGGAGGTTTAGTTGGAGAGAATTATTTTGGCAATATTGATAATAGTTATTCTAGTAGTTCGGTTGTTGGTAATGATTATGTTGGAGGTTTAGTTGGAGAGAATTATTTTGGCAATATTGATAATAGTTATTCTAGTAGTTCGGTTGTTGGTAATGAGACGGTTGGAGGTTTAGTTGGAGTTCATTATGGAAGTAATATTGATAATAGTTATTCTACTGGTTCAGTTGTTGGTAATTTCACTTTTGGTGGATTTGTTGGAAATTTTACTTCAGGTAATATTTTAAATTCATATTATGATAATGAAACTTCAAATCAAAGTAATGCTTTTGGTTCAGGTTCAACTACAGGAATTGTTGGAAAAACAACAATTGAACTTCAAACTCCTACTTCAAATACAGGAATTTATGCTAATTGGAGTTTAAGTAATTGGAATTTTGGAACTTCTAATGATTATCCTAAATTAGCTTGGGAATAATTAATCAAAATCTTATTTTCTTACATTTTTCACTTTTTTGATAAAAAAAACAATAACTTTTATAAATAAAAAGAAATTTATATTTTTTAACAAAAACTTATAATTTAACAAAATTTAAGAAAAATGGCAAAAGAAAAAGTGCTATCACAAATTTTTAATTTGTTCGGGACATTTTCTTTTTAGAAAAAAATAAATATAAATATATAATAAAAAATGGCAAAAGAAAAAGTATTAGGAATTGATTTAGGTACTACTAATTCATGTATTTCAGTTATTGAGGGTGGAAAAGCGACAGTTATTCCAAATGCAGAAGGAAGTAGAACAACAGCTTCAGTTGTTCATATTCTTGCTGATGGTGAAAGAGTTGTTGGTGAAGCAGCTAAGAAACAAGCAATTGTTAAACCTAAGGAAACTGTTAGTTCTATTAAAACTAGGATGGGTGAAGATTATAAGGTTAATATTCATAATAAGGATTATTCTCCTCAGGAGATTTCTGCAATGATTTTAAGTAAACTTAAAAAGGATGCTGAAAGTTATTTGGGCGGTGAAGTTAAAAAGGCAGTAATTACTGTTCCTGCTTATTTTACTGATGCTCAAAGACAAGCAACTAAGGATGCAGGTAAAATTGCAGGTTTAGATGTTGAAAGAATTATTAATGAACCTACTGCGGCTGCTTTGGCTTATGGTATTGATAAATCTGAAACTCATAATGTTTTAGTATTTGATTTTGGAGGTGGGACTTTTGATGTTTCAGTTTTAGAATTGGATAATGGTGTTTTTGAAGTTAAATCTACTGCAGGAGATAATCATTTAGGTGGAGATAATATTGATAAATTGTTATTAGATTATATTGCTGAAGAGTTTAAAAAAGAAAATGGAATTGATTTAAGAATTGATCCTCAATCTTCACAAAGAATTAAATTAGCTGCTGAAAAAGCTAAGATTGAATTATCTTCTAAGTTAGAAACTCAAATTTCTGAACCTTTTATTACTGCTGATGCTAGTGGGCCTAAACATTTAGATATGAAAATTACTAGAGCAAAATTTGAAGAATTAATTTCTGATGTTTTATCTAAATTAAAAGTTCCAACTGAACAAGCAATTAAAGATTCTGGCCTTTCAATTTCTGAAATTGATAAAATTTTACTTGTTGGTGGTTCAACTAGGATTCCTGCAGTTCAAGAATTAGTTAAATCTATTTCTGGAAAAGATGCTGATAAGTCAATTAATCCTGATGAAGCTGTTGCGATGGGAGCAGCAATTCAAGGTGGAGTTTTAGCTGGAGAAGTTAAAGATGTTTTATTATTAGATGTAACTCCATTATCTTTAGGTATTGAAACTTTAGGTGGTGTTTTTACTAAGATGATTGATAAAAATACAACAATTCCTACTAAAAAATCTCAAGTATATTCAACTGCAGAGGATAATCAACAAGCAGTTACAATTAGGATTGCTCAAGGAGAGAGATCTATGTTTGCAGATAATAAGAATTTAGGTTCATTTAATTTAGAGGGTATTCCACCTGCACCAAGGGGAGTTCCTCAAATTGAAGTAACTTTTAATATTGATGCAAATGGAATTGTAAATGTTTCTGCAAAAGATTTAGGTACTGGAAAAGAACAAAATATTAAGATTGTTGCTTCATCAAATTTATCTGAAGATGAGATTAAAAAGATGCAAGAAGAAGCTGAAAAGTATGCTGAAGAAGATAATAAAAGAAAAGAAGAAATTGAAACTGTAAATGGGGCTGAACAATTAGTTTATCAAACTAAAAAGACTTTTGAAGAGAATAAAGATAAAGTTGATCAAAAGAAAGTTTCACCTATTATGACTAAAATTTCAGAACTTGAAGAAGAACTTAAAAAGGAAAAAAGAAATCTTGAAACAATTAAGAAATTAGTTGATGAGATTAATAAGGATTCTCAAGAATTATTTACTGAAATGTATCAAAAACAAGCTGAAGCAGGACAACAACCTGGTGCTGGAGCTAAACCTGAAACTAATCCTAAAGATGATGGGGTAGTTGATGTTGAAGCAACAGAAAAGAAAGATAAAAAAGAAAAAAAAGATAAAAAATCTAAAAAGTAATTTTACTTTTATTTTTATTTTATTAATTTTAAAAACTAAATTTTTAAATAGTTTAAATAATTTAATTTAATCTAATCCTATTATATATTCATCTAGTAATTTATAATCATTTGAATTTTTGGTGATTGAGTAGTTTATATTTTTAGTTGTTGTGTTGTCTAGATTATAATTCCAACCAAATATTGTTCCATTATAGTTTAAATTATTTGTATAATTTAACCAATTATACATTATGTTAAATGAACCATAATTATATTTATTTTCAACAAAATCTTCTGTAGTTATATTTCTTATTGAATTTATTTTATTTTTAATATAAATAACTATTTGATATAGGTCTGTATTTATTGAAGTAATTGTTTTAGTTATTTTATTATTTATTTTTAATATGTTCCAAAAGTTTTCTGGAGTAACAATCTGGCTTAAATTGTTTTTGTCTGTTGCATTTATGGTCCAGTTATAATATCCTCTTTTTAGTTTAATATTTATTGAGTTATTTTGGAATGAAGTACAATTTATTGTTTGGTTTAAAATTGAGTTAATATATAATTGACAGGTTAAATTTGTAAATGATGATTCTAAATACCAAGTAAAATTAACTTTATCTTCAGTCATTAGTTTAGTTTTGTTTATTGGTGAAATTAAAGTTACAATTGGTCCACAAGGAATATTGAAGTAAATATTATTATGTGTTGTGTGATTAGTTTCATTTAAATTGTCTGTTGAAAATAAATCTGTTAAATTATATTGTCCACATATTTCTGTATTTGAAAATTCATTATACCAATTACTTGTATAAGTTTTATATTTTACTTCTACTGTTGTTAAGTTCCAATAAATTTCATCTATTTGAGTTGTAGAGTAATAGTCGAAATTTATTTCATTTATTTTTAAATTTCTATTATTTTTATTTTCCCAAGCTTTTAGTATTGTATTATTCGTTATTGTTATTGAATATAGTCCTGTTGAAGTAATATTTAATGAACCTATATTTTTCCAATTTTTATCTTCGATTGATAATTCAATTTCTAAGTCAGGATTATTATTACTTCTTGCAGTTGAACCTGTTTTGGTATATTTAGTTATGTTTATATTTATTTTAAGTTCAGTTATATTGTGTGTTGTTTCTGAGAAAATATTATTATATGTTGCTATAGTACTATTTTTTTCTATGTCGTCCCCACCATTACCAATACCAATTACTCCATTTTCTAATACAAACCATTTAGTTACTTCTCCATTATGAGAGTCACAATAATTTGCTCCATCTGCTTCACAATATCTAATATTTCCTCCAGATGAAGTTAAACCTTTTGCCCAAGGATAAGAAGGATCTTGTCCACCATTTTCTGAATTTGCCATTACAAATATTCTTGGTTTATTATATGTTTCTCCAAAGTTTATTGATGTCCAAGCAGAGTTACTGATAGTTTGACTTCCGGATGAGAATTTTTTGAAGTTTTCATTTGTTGTATCTATTGCAATATATCCAAAATTTTCTGTTGCTGTTCCTGCACAAGTATTTGCTGTTCCAGGATGGTCACACCCAATTATATTGGCACTTGTTGTTGTTATTGATGTGAACCAAGAGTGTCCTGCAATTCCATTTGTTACTGAAGACCCAATATTATATGTTTGTGGTAATGCCCAAATTGAAGGTGCATTTGAAAAAGTTTTATTAAAGTTAAATGATGTAGCTGAACCATCAGTTAATGTACTAATATTTCCTACTTCTAACCATGAATAGTTATTTGCTTTGGTTATATCAAATATTGCATAATTTACAGTTTCTTCTAGATAATTATTATCACATGTTGTTGCTCCATTATCACGACAAAGTGAAATTACGGCATCCGTTTTATTTATTGAATGAATTACTGGTATAAATGGTGAGTCATCATTATTTTGAGTTGCAACTATTCCAATAATAATTGGGATTTTTGAATAAGTTTGAGTAAAATGAATTGTTTTTGTTGTTCTATTTACTAATTTTATTTCTCCTGCTTCCCCAATAATTTCTCCATTACTTATTGCAGTATAATTTTTAGTTCCGGTTTCTACATCTTGACTTGTTAAATTTTCATTTATTATTTTAGGAATTAATGAAATATTATATTTAGTTGAGTTTGGTGAAGTTATTGTTGTTATAACTTCATTGATTGTATTATTTCCATTTATATCTGTAATTGTTCCATTTATTGTATTATTTTGTTTCATAAATATTTGGGTTTTAGTGAAATTTATGTTATTATTTGTTGGTGGAATATTACCATAATTTCCTTTTGTATCAAATGCCCAACCACCACCACTTTCTGATCCAGAATGAGCTCTTTCATTAGCTTCATCTATAAACATTCTAATTGAAGTTTTATTTCCTGTATCATATATTATTGGCCAACCACCATCACTTCCTGCAACAGAAGTAGCACCTCCAATTATTATGTCTGGAGTTCCAGTCCAACTATGACTCCAACTTTGACTAAATGGTGGCGAGTCACCATAACCATTTATCCAATTTCCTCCACTATCTCCAGTATCTTGTAAATTCCAAAGTATTTCAAATTCAACATCACCGAGTATTCCATTTCCTTCATCTGTTGCAATCCAATATATTGTTTCATTATTTGTGATTGAACCGGGACTTGTTGCTTTACTTTGTGAAAGTCCAAGACACATTTGTGTTGTTGTTACAGTTTTAGCTGTATCTGAGGGGTCGTGTTGAAATGTAACTGCCCAACTTGAAGGATTATTATTACTTCCTCTTGTTGATAATACTAATGGATTTCCATCAAAAGTATTACTAAATGTAATTGTTTCACCATAAGTTGGACAAGTCCAACCTGTTGATTGTGAACCAACTTTATTTGTTGAAAGTTTTCCTGCTTCAATTTTTATTGAGGTTCCTGGTATTGTCCAACTTCCTTTTTCTATTACAATATAATGTATTGGAATGCTATCTGCTGCTGCAAAGTTTTCATCACTGGTTCTAATTAAAAATGATGTTGAAGTAACATTAGTAATCCAGACTCCAATTCCATTTGCATTTGTAGTAGATGAATATTCTGGTGAAGCAACAACAATTGGATTATAGTATTTATTTGTTAAATTAATTTGAGTCCAAGTCTCAGGTGAAATTGTTTTAGAATCCCATTCAATTTGAAATGAATTTGCATTAATATTTTGAATGAAAAATAATATACTAATAATTAGAATTATATTAAATGTAAACATTCTTTTCCAATTTTTAGTACTATTATTCTTATCCATATTTCGTACTTAGTACGAAATATATTTTAAGGTTTATAATTCTTTAGATTTATTTTATTGTGGTGATTTTTTGAAATTTAAATTTTTAAAGTTATATTTTTTAAATATTATAGTTTTATTAAAGTTTTAAATCTCTTTGATTTAAACATTTAATACAGTCATAATCTTTAATAATTTTAGAATAGGAATTATCTGAAATAAAGTAAGGATTTATTCTTCTTGCTTTTTCTATTGCTAGATCCCATCGAACTGGGTTGAATAAAGCACTTACTAAATATTCTTTTAGAAGTTTTTCATCTCTGATTATTTCTCCATTAAAATCTGAAATATATAATAAATTATTTGTTGGTTTTTGGAATTTTATGGGTAATAAAAAGTTTCTAAATTCTTTTGAGGCTTTGAACATAAATTGTGAATGGAATGGACCTCCAACATTTAATGGAGTAATTCTTGAGATATAATTTTCATCATTAAGGATTATTGTTTTTAATTCTTGAAATAATTCATAGTCATTTGTCATCATCTCTTTTGTTTCTTCTGAAAGTTTATGACCGATATGTTCTAGTATCTTCCCTATTAATTTTTTTCCTTTTTGTGTTACAGATAATTTTTCATTATCATTCTCTTTATTATCTTCTTCTTTTTTAATTTTTTTAATTTCTTTTATATTTTTAAATATTTCGACAGGAAATTTTAGAATTTCACTATCTCCCGAAAGAACATATTTATAAGGAGAATTATAGGCAGAGATTTCTATTTCTCCTTTTTTATGTTTTTTTAATATTGTTACTAAATTATTAATGGTTTTTTCTAAGTTAGGCTTTGATGAGTAATTGTATTTTTCTTTAATTGCTAAATTTATTAATTCTTCGTTAAATGAAATTGCTATCATATGGGGGCCCGTAGAATTTAAGTTTGTGCAAATATCTTCCATTAATGTTGCTCTTTTTTTAATTATCTGAAGTCCATTTTCAAATGAAATGAAATTATTATATGTTGCTGCTGTAATTGCTCCGAGAGAATGGCCCAAAGAACCCATTAAATTTACTTTTTGAGAAACTTGATTTGCTAAATTTAAAGTATATAGAAATGTAATTGGTTGTGTATAAAGAGTTTTACTTATTGTTTCTTTATCTGCTTCAAACATAATTTCAGATAAATTATATTTTAAGATTGAATTTGCTTGTTTAATATAATCTCTTGTTTCTTTTTTATTTTCGTATTCTTTTTTTAACATGCCTGGTCTTTGAATTCCTTGTCCAGCAAATGCAAACCAATAATTAATATCCATATTTATTTCAGGATTTTTTTTATTTAAATAATTTTAGTTTTTTATTTATCTTTGATATGAATAGTTTTTTTATTTATTAAGTGTAAGAAAAAGTAAATAAAAGATTTTAGAGAATATTTAATTGTAAGAGATTACCTATAATCTCTCCATTGATGTTGGCAAGAAACACATTTAAAAAATTGAGTTTCAGGTTCATCTCCTGCTCTTGTTTGTTTTGTCCAATAATATGCTTCTTGATTTCCACATTTTGGGCATTCAACAGGAGTAATGGGATATATTTCAACATTATTTTCAGTTGAGACTATTTCTTTTTCTTCTTTTTTTTCAATTTTTTCAGTTAATTTAATTTCTGTTTTGCTTTTATTTTCAAAACCACAGGCAGGACATTTAACATCCTCTCCTTTTTTACCCATTATAATCGCGCCACA
>Ga0256913_10001458_pt1 | contig 12143 bp, 8 predicted proteins | sample Axial_MatmetaG_FD_185970 | JGI IMG/M metagenome (GOLD analysis project Ga0256913, IMG submission 185970) | Deep-sea worm associated microbial mat communities from Axial Seamount, Juan de Fuca Ridge, Pacific Ocean - Axial_Mat | ecosystem: Environmental > Aquatic > Marine > Oceanic > Microbial...
CCATACTTCGTCAGCTTCGCCCATAGAAACCCATACGTCTGTATAAAGGAAATCGCAATCTTTAACACCTTCTTCAACGCTATCGGTAACAGTTATTGTAGCACCTGTTTCTTTAGCAATTTCTTTAGCAATTTTAACCAACTCGTCGCTTGGCTGAACAGCTTTTGGAGCTACAGAACGGAAATCCATTCCCATTTTTGCTGCACCAATCATTAAAGAATTTCCCATATTATTACGAGCATCGCCTAAATATGCAAATTTAACTTGGTGTAATGGCTTGTCAGAATGCTCCATCATAGTTAAGAAATCGGCAAGGATTTGAGTAGGGTGGTATTCGTTTGTTAAACCATTCCATACAGGCACTCCTGCATATTCGCCAAGTTCTTCTACAATATCTTGTCCAAAACCACGATATTCAATTCCATCGTACATTCTGCCTAGAACACGAGCAGTATCTTTCATAGTTTCTTTTGCACCTATTTGGCTGCCCGATGGTCCTAAATATGTAACGTTTCCACCTTGGTCGTGAACTGCTGTTTCAAAAGCACAACGTGTTCTTGTTGATGATTTCTCGAAAATCAAAGCAATATTTTTACCTTTTAATGTTTGTGTTTCTGTACCGGCATATTTTGCTTTTTTTAGGTCAGCCGATAGCTCTAACATAAATTTAATTTCCTTTGGAGTAAAATCCAATAACTTCAAAAAGTTTCTGTTTCTTAAGTTGAAAGCCATATTATATTTATTTTAATTTATTATTTAATTTATTTAGTTCGCAAAATTACTATTTTTATTTGTTAATTAATAATTTATATTTCTCGCAAAGAACACTAAGAACCGCAAAGCACGCTAATATTATTATCAATTAATAATTTAATGTTTTTAGCAAAATACGTCTCGCTAATATCACAGATTGACGCAGAAAATAATTTATATTTCTCGCAAAGAACACTAAGAATCGCAAAGCACGCAAAGAAATTTCCCGCAGAAAATACCATGTACTTTAACCATTCAACAATAGAACAGTTTAATAATTAAGTGTAATTCTAGTTCCAATACTTCTATCTTCTAGTTTTGTAGCTTCGGTAATAACAGATTTTTCGCCGCCTTTTTCTACAAAATTAAGAGCTGCTCTAATTTTTGGAGCCATATTTCCTTCGCCAAAAGTACCATCGGCTAAATATTGTTTTGTGTCTTTTGCATCTAAAAATTCTAATACTTTTTGGTCTGGTTTGCCAAAGTTTGCATAAACAAAAGGTACATCTGTTAATATATAAAACTCATCGGCACCAATTCTGTTTGCTAATAACGAAGAAGCATTATCTTTATCAATAACTGCCTCAAGTGGTTGAATTAAGCCATTATCATCATAATAAACAGGAATTCCGCCACCGCCCGAAGCAATTACAATATTTCCTTCTCTAACAAGTTTTTCTACAACTTTTTCGTTCATTATTTTAATAGGAAGTGGCGATGGTACAACTCTTCGCCATGCATCTTCGGCTTTTGGGCTTTTTCTGAATTCCCAACCTTTTTCTGCACTTAGTTTGTCGGCTTCGGCTTTTGTGTATATTTTACCTACACGTTTTGTGGGGTTTTGAAAACCGGGGTCGTCTTTATCTACAACTACCTGTGTTACCAGCGAAATTATTTCCTTATCAATACCTTCTTTAATTAAAATATTTTTAAGATTTCTTTCAATCATATAAGCAATTCCGCCTTGCGAATCGGCAACACAAATATCTAAAGGCATTGCAGGAATATCGTATTGGTCTTGACCTGCATCGTTACGCAAAAGAATATTTCCAACCTGTGGACCGTTTCCGTGCGATATAACTAAATCGTATCCATCTTTAATTAAATATATTAAATTTTTAAGAGTATTAAGCGAATTTTTATTCTGCTCTTCAATAGTTCCTCTTTCGTCTCCTCTAAGTAGGGCGTTGCCACCGAGTGCAACAACTGCTAATTTCTTCTTCATACTATCGGTTTTTTAAATGAGCGTAAAAATATTAAAAAAAAGCATATAGTTTGATGATAATTGTTGGTTTTTTGCTTTTTCTAGAATTGTTATATTTAAATTGGTTGTATTTTATTGGTAACTAGTCTTGTGTAGTTGTTATAATACTTGTTTTGTAGAGCTTGTTTGAATGTGAGTACTATTTGTTCTATCTCTGCAATTACTTGCAATTAAAAACCGAAGTGTAGTTTAGGTATTTTTTATATTTTTGAGTATGTATCTACTTTGTTGCAAATTTGTATGTCTGTTAGTTTTGTCGCCTCATATTTGCATACTCAAAAATGTATGAATAGCGGATTAAAAGAAAACCTCCAAAAATAAAATTTTGGAGGTTTAATATTAAAAAGTATTTTTATTAATCTATTTTATTTCTTTTTTTGGCAATCGGCACACAAACCGTAAATATATAAAGAGTGGTGCGATAATTCAAAACCTGCCATCTCTGCAGCAGTTTTTTCAATTATATAAATTCTTTGGTCAGAAAATTCTTCAACTTTTCCACAAGAAGTACAAATAATATGATCGTGTTGTTTAATTTTAAATGCACGTTCAAACTGAGCTATATTCTTACCAAATTGATGTTTAATAACTAAATTACATTCTAAAAGAATTTCAATCGTATTGTATAGTGTTGCTCTACTAACACGATAATTCTTATTTTTCATGAAAATATACAGAGTTTCAATATCAAAATGCCCCTCTCTAGAGTATATTTCATCTAATATGGCATATCTTTCGGGAGTTTTTCTATGACCTTTACTCTCTAGATATTCAGTAAATCTTTCTTTTACAAGCTCTTTTGCTTTCTCAAGACTATCGTTATGCATAAATTTATTATTTAAAACGATGCTAAATTAAACATAATTTATTTAGATTTAAAACAAATCTAAATAAAATATTAAATCTTTTTAATTTTTTATACAAATTTTAAAATTTAGTTGTTTAACGCTTCAATTTGTGACTTTAATGCAGTAATTTTATTTTCGGCATCAGCTTGTTTTGCTTTTTCAATTGCAACAACCTTTTCGGGTGCATTGTTTACAAATCGCTCATTGCTGAGTTTTTTCATCACAGAATTTAAAAATCCTTCTTGGTACTTAAGTTCTTCTTCTAATTTCTTTAATTCTGCTTCTACATCAATACTTTCGCTAAACGGTACAAAAAACTCTGTTGTTTTTACCATAAACGATATTGCATTATCAACTTTTTTGCTTGTTAATTCAATATCAGATAAGTTTGAAAGTTTTTGTATAAGAGCAGTATATTTAATATTTTTTTCACTTTGTATAAATAGTGATAATTGCTCTTTGTTAGGGATATTCTTTGATTTACGTATATTTCTGATAGCTCCTATTATTTCTTTTGTTTCTTCAAAATCATTAATAATATTTTTATCGAAAGAAACTTTTTGAGGAATTAATGAAAGCATAATACTTTCATCGTTTTTTCGCTTGTTAATATTTTGCCATAATTCTTCTGTTATAAATGGCATATACGGATGTAATAATTGTAATAGTTTTTCAAAATATGCTAATGTTGCATCGTATGTTGCTTTGTCAATTGGCTTTTGATATGCAGGTTTAACACCCTCTAAATACCACGATGAAAACTCATCCCAAAATAGTTTGTAAACAAGCATTAGTGCATCAGATAAACGGAATTTAGAGAAATGATCTTCTAAAGTATCAATTGCTTCGTTTAGTTTATTATCGAACCAAGTGATTATTTCTTGTGCATATTCCGGTTGAGGAATTGTTTCATCAACTTGCCAAGATTTTACTAAACGAAATGCGTTCCATATTTTATTTGCAAAGTTTCTGCCTTGTTCTATCAAATTTTCATCGTATATAAGGTCGTTTCCGGCAGGAGAGCAAAGTAACATTCCAACACGAACACTATCTGCACCGTATTTATCAATTAAATCGAGTGGGTCGGGAGAATTACCTAATGATTTAGACATTTTTCTGCGTTGTTTATCACGTACAATTCCTGTTAGATATACATTTTTGAAAGGTAATTCATTTCTGTATTCGTAACCTGCAATAATCATTCGTGCTACCCAAAAGAAAAGAATTTCGGGTGCTGTAACAAGGTCGTTAGTAGGGTAGTAGTACTTTATATCTTCGTTATCCGGATTATTAATTCCATCGAAAACAGAAATTGGCCATAACCAAGACGAGAACCAAGTATCAAGTACATCTTCGTCTTGTTTTAGGTCTGATATTTTTAGATTGGCATTTTTTGCTTGTGCTAATTTTAATGCTTCATTTTCTGTTTCGGCAACAACAAAACTACCATCGGGTAAATACCATGCAGGAATACGGTGTCCCCACCAAAGCTGACGAGATACATTCCAATCTCGCACATTTTCCATCCAGTGACGGTATGTATTTTTAAATTTAGCAGGGAAAAGTTTAATCTCGTCTTCCATCACTGCTTCTAAAGCAGGTTGTGCCAAATCGTGCATTTTTAAAAACCATTGTGTCGACATTTTTGGCTCTATAACAGCATCGGTTCTTTCCGAAAAACCTACCTTATTCACATAATCTTCGATTTTTACAAGATTTCCTGCTTTTTCAAGTTCAGGAATTATTTCTTTACGAACCTCGAAACGATCTTTACCTACAAATAACTGTGCATTTTCGCTAAGTGTTCCATCATCATTAAAAATATTTATTGTTTCAAGATTATGTTTCATTCCAATTTCATAATCGTGAACATCGTGAGCAGGTGTAATTTTTAATGCACCTGTACCAAACTCAACATCAACATATTCGTCCATAATGATTGGAACGCTTCTGTTGATTAATGGCACAATTACACGTTTACCCTTTAGGTGAGTAAAACGCTCGTCGGTAGGATTTACACAAACAGCTGAGTCTCCCAAGATTGTTTCCGGCCTAGTTGTAGCAATTGTTACAAATTCGTTTTCGCCTTCAATTTGATATTTTAAATAATAAAGTTTCGATTGAACTTCTTTATGGTTAACTTCTTCATCAGAAACTGCTGTTTGAGCACTTGGGTCCCAGTTTATCATTCGCATTCCGCGATAGATAAGACCTTTGTTATACAAATCAACAAAAGTTTTAATAACACTGTCGGATAAATCTTTATCCATAGTGAACTTTGTTCTGTCCCAATCGCACGAAGCACCAAGCTTTTTAAGTTGCTCTAATATAATTCCACCATGTTTTTCTTTCCACTCCCAAGCATGTTTAAGAAATTCTTCGCGAGTTAAATCGTTTTTGTCTATTCCTTCTTTCTTAAGCTTATCAACAACTTTTGCCTCTGTAGCAATAGAAGCATGGTCGGTTCCGGGAACCCAAACTGCATTCTTGCCCAACATTCTTGCTCTACGCACTAAAACATCTTGCAATGTATTATTAAGAATGTGCCCCATGTGCAAAATACCTGTAACATTTGGTGGTGGTATTACTACAGAATATGCCTCTCTATCATCTGGGGTAGATTTAAAGTATTCTTTTGTAATCCAATTTTGATACCATTTTGCTTCAATATCACTCGGGTTATATTGTGTTGAAAGTTCCATTAATTTATTAGACTTTAGACTTAAGATTTTAGACTTAAGACTTGGTTAAACATTTTATTAAGTGTGCAAAAGTAATAAAATTAGTTTTAATCATAAATCTTTACTTATCATTTTAACTAAAACCGAAATTTCAATGCTTTTACAACAAAGCAGCTGTATAAAGATATTGGTAATTACATCTAAAGACAGGGAAATTTAATCTGGTTTATGTGTCTAATTATGTTTAGATTGCAGTTTATAACAGATTTACCCCGCATTATTCACAAAATATTTAAAATAGATGTAAATCATACCAATAGATAATCAAATAACTAAAAAAAAAGAAGTGTATTTATAGACTAGTTTGATTACTAATCGGTATAATCCGTTATTACAAAAATATTTTAACTCACATTTTAATTTGTTTTTTGTTTATTGTAAGAAAATAATTAATAGAGTTTCCCTTAATTAATACGATATTAAGATTTATAGAATTAATTTATAAAAGATTTTAAAATAGATAACCTAATAATTATAAAATTTATTTGGAATTAGACTAAATAACATTATATTTGCAACTAAATATTAAATTAAAATAGAAAATGAAGCAAATTAAAACTTTAGTATTAGTAATTCTAGTTTTAGGAGTTAGTTTTACTACTTACGCTCAGAAAGATAAAAAAGATGATAAACCTGATAAATTTGGAATTAGATTTGGTCATCAATCTGCTAATCTGTTTAAAGATTCTAAACCATACGAAGATTTCACAAGCTTAAGTACCTTTTATATAGGTACATTCAAGTATTTTAAAGTTCTTCCATTTGTAAAATTTGGTTCAGGATTAGAATTTTTTCAAACGGGTATTGTTTCAACAAATAAAAATAAAATGCATTTATATTATTTAAGTGTACCTTTTAATTTGCAACTAAAACTAGGTCCATTCTTTGCTCTTGGAGGAATTGCTCCTTCATTTAAAGTCTCGGAAAGATGGGAAATTTCAGGAGATAAGATAAATCCTGCAAGCGATGATAAAACAAATTGGTTCGATGCTCCTGTTTTTGTAGGTGCCGGTTTTAAGTTTTTAATGTTTTCAATAGAAGCACGTTATCATTGGGGAACTGTTGATTTATATGATAGCGGAGTTGGCAAAGGATATAAAAATCAATACTTTCAACTTGGTTTAGGTATTTGGTTGTAGATAATATAATTATATAAAAATATCGAGCTTGTTTTACATTGTAGAACAAGCTTTTTTATTTAAAAATAAATTGGATAAGCTTTTACACCATTATTAGAAAATTCAAGACTAGGAAAAGGAATTTTTACCATATTAACAAAGCTAAACACAGTTTTTAGTAGTTTTGATTTTGTTTTAATTCTATTTAAATCAACATCTAAACTAAAATAATACTGTCGCATTCTTTCAGAGTTATCTATTGTGTTTTCGGGGTTTATTTTTCCGCCTGTCATACCGGTAGCACCATATCCAAAAGCAAAATTGAGCCATGCAGGAAACTTTTCTATTTTTGCTAAAGATTTGATATTAAATGATAACCAATAGGTTTGTCCGTTGTAATCTTTTAATATTTGTTCACTTAATGTATTTCCTAAAAGTTCCGGCCTGTAATCAGGAAAACTAGTAGTATGAAACGAGAATTTTGGAATAATTTTTTGTTCTTGCCAAATTAATTCTTGAGCTAAATAAAAACCTGAACCACTGAAATTTGCAATTAAATCGCCATACGAAGCACCCCAATTTTCAGAAAAGCCATCAAAAACTTCGATTGAAGAAATATATATAAAACCTAGCGAAGCTCCTAATATTGCCGATTTTCTATCCTTAATACCAGACCATAAAAAACCTTTAGAAAGAACTTTACTTATATAATAACTTGTGTATGAATGTCCCAACTTATCCATTTGTAGCCACTCGTCATTGTCGTTAAACCAATGAAAATCAGTGTGTGGGTAATCTTTATACCATAAATTATTTAGCATTATCATGCCACTAGTGTATGTTATTGCATTTGCTGATATAAAGATACTTAATCGTTTTTTATTTATTGTATCTTGAGAATAAATATTAAATGAGATTGAGAATAAAACTATTATAATTAGAGTTTTAAATTTCATTTAGCTTTATATTATTACAATTAGTTTATACTAAATTGTTTACCTGAAACTTGTAAAAGTCAACAAGTTCGGCAGTAATATTATTATTATTAAAGTTATTTTCAATAAATTTTATTGCATTGTTTGATATTTTATTAAATAGATTTTGGTCAGTAACAAGTTGTTCAATCAATTTAATAAAATCCATTTCGGTATCGGCAATCAATATATTTTCGTTGTGATTTGTATCAATACCTTCGCTGCCAATTGTTGTTGTAATAATTACTTTGCCTAGCGACATTCCTTCTATAATCTTAATTCTCATGCCACTACCCGAAAATAGTGGTGCAATCATTATAGCATTTTGGTTCATAAACTGATATGCATTATCCACAGCTCCAATATATTCAATGTTTGGTTTATTGAAATTTGCAATTATTTTTTCGGGTGCATTTCTTCCTGCTATTTTAAAAATTAAATTTGGGAATTTTGTGTGAATGCGTGGCCATACATTCTTAATAAACCAATTTAATCCTTCTTGATTTGGAGCCCAATCTAAAGCACCAATAAAAAACAAGGAAGGGTAGTTTGTATTAGAGTTATCTATTATAAGATTGTGAAAATCAATGCCTGTCATTGCTACATGAGCCGATTTCTTATTACCCATCTTGTTTAAAACATTCAAATCTCTTGATGTTATTGGAACTAATAAATCGTATTTGTTTATGTATTTTTTTTCGAATTTTTTAATTCTATTTGAAAGTATATTAATATATTTCTTTTTTACGGGATTTGTTTCGTTTGCGGCAATACGTTTCCAAATTTCATGTTCGATATTATGAGAACGCAATGATATCAATGCATTGGAATGTTTTTTTATGATATCAATATATGGAGCAAGATAAATTCCTTCTAACTGTACTATATCAAAATCTTCTGATTTTAAGATGTTTATAAGTTTATTGGTATAATCATCTGACATAAAACGAACTGCATTGTATGGTAAATCTGAAAAGAAAAGATTTTTTAATGCGTCTTTTTTGTTTATATCGGTCTCAACCTCAACAGTTTCAAATGTAATTTTACTTGTTAATTCTTCGGGTATATCACTAATATTAAAAGAATGTTTTGGAGTATTCATTGCTAAAATTGTAACTTTATTACCTAATTCAGCAAAGCTTTTGCTCATGTTTAGAGTAGCAATACTACCACCATCGTTAGCCGGATATGGCATTTTATTAGTGAGTTGAAGAATATTCATAGATTTTTTTATTAATTTTAAATTTAAAGAATATTAAAAGTTTATATTTTTAATATTTTTCTATAAATATTTATCGAATTTACTCCAAAGTATTTTTCTGTATTTTTCTCGGTCGTATGGTTCGCAATCGTCAATAGAATCAATCCTTTGTGTTGTGTATATCATTTCTTCTTTAAACTTGGGTGCTCTACGAACTCCTTCGCCTATATTAATTAAAACAATATCTCCATTTGTTATAAGTTTTTGTTTTACTGATTTTAAGAAACCACCAACAGCAATTGTAGAAGCAGGACCAATTCTAACGCCTTTTTCATAAGCAACCAAACGAGCAATATCGTATAACTCACTTTCGTTAAAACTAATTATTTCACCACCTGATTTTTTAACCAAACTTGAAATAATAGGATAAGTTGCAGGATTTCCTGTTGCAAGAGTAGGTACAGCAGTAACAGGGTTTTCTAAAATAGGGTAGTCTTGCTCCCAACCATCAGGGAAACCTGCTTTTTTTGCTTTTTCCCAAGCTTGTGTCATCGGATCGCAATTGCTTGGCTGTACCATTATATATTTTGGATATTGAGTAATTAAACCCAAGTCTTTTAAATCGTCATAGGCCTTATCGATAGCAATAGGACCTGTTCCACCGCTAAGTGCCTGAACATAAACTGTTGGGAAAGTTTCCATTTGTCGCAGCCACTCAAAAGCCATTGTTTTTTTAGCTTCTACACGAGCAGGGTCAACATTACCGCCTGACATTGGTATATTGTACTTTGCAGAATATTCAGCTGCAATTTTCTTTGCATGAGCATAATCACCGTTTACTCTGTAAACTCTCTGTCCATAAGCAGAAATCTCTGCTTCGTTTGCCATTAGTGCGTCTTGCGGAATAAATACTGATAAAGAAATACCTGCTTTTGCTAAATAGTAAGCAAAACCTGTTGCAATGTTTCCTGTACTTGCTACACAATATTGTTTTACTCCGTTTTCTTTTAGAACACTTGCTGCCATTGCTGCTGCAACATCTTTAAATGTTCCTGTGCCAGGGTTTAAATCGTTGCGATAAACAAAAACTTTACAGTTTATTCCTGCTTTTTCGGCAAATTTTTGCAAAGTTGGACAATCTTCAACAGGTATAACTCCCTCACCTTCAGTAATTATATTTTCTTTATTGTTTAAAGGTAAATAATCAAAATATGCATAAAAACTATCGGGTTTTGCATTTTTACTAATTAATTCTTTAACTTTTGATATATCAGTTGTATATTCAACTTTCGACCAATTAGAGCCACATTCGCTACATTTTTGTTTGTTTTCAAACCATTCTTTGTAATCTTTTGTAATATGTCCACATTTGGTACATCTTAATTGAAATTTCTTTTCCATTAATCTTATGTATTTTTATACGTTTTTATTAACTCCGAAACTTCTTTGTATAATTTGAGTTCAGAGAATTTTTCTATATATTCTTTATGTAATTTATAATCTATTTTAAGAGCTTTTTCAAAATATCTAAATCCTGCATCATAATTTCCTGTATATATCTCGCATACAGATATTTTGTATAATATATTAGGACTATCGCTAATATTAGATTTTGCTTCGTATAGAATTCTTAAAGCTTTTTGATAATTGGCTTGTTTAATATACATCTCAGCATAATACGACCATAATTCATCATCGTATGGTGCAATTTCTATAGCTTTATTAAAATTTTGCTCAGCATCTTCTAAAAAACCAAGTTTCTGATTAATTTTACCTAATTCCAAAAAGTATTCTTCATTGCTATCGTCAAAGCTGATAGCCATTCTCAGATAATATAAACTTTCGAAATAATCTTGGTTAGCAGATTTAACCATAGCTATACCAAACCAAGAATCAGCATAAGTTTTATCTTCATCTAAAGATTTTTTGTAGTATTTATGTGCATCGGTATATTCTTCGGCTTTTTCGTAACACTCTCCAATTAAACAATAGATATCGGCTTTTTCTTCGGCAATTTCTGCTAATTCGTTAAATAAATCAATAGCTTCGTGATATCTACCTAACGAAATTAGTAAATTTGCCTTACTATAAAATGCTAAATCGTATTTATGATTTATTGTTATAGTAAACTCGTATGCTTCTAAAGCACTTTCTGTTTTTCCTGCTCTTTCGTACACTATACCTAGGTTATACCAAATAATTTCATCAAAGGGGTCTTGGTCTAAATACTTGTTATAGTAGTTTATGCTTTTTTTGTAGTCGTTTAATCGTTCGTAGCAAAATGCAATATCGTTTAGTGCATAGTAGTTATTTTTATCATATTTATATGATATTAATAAGAATTTAATAGCATAATCGTATCTTCCTGATGTTAAATAGTTTAATCCGTTATGATATAAGAACCCTGCACTTTCTTCCAGATTAATAGCAAATGCTTTTTTTAGATATTCTTCTGCAAGTTTATCTTTTCCTTGTAATAAAAGAGCTGAACTGTAAGCAATTATAGTTTCATATTGATTTGGATTGACTTTTATTAGTTTCTCTAAAATCGTAATAGCATCATTGGCATTTATATTCTGGATATGAACTGTTGCTTGACGAAGTTGAATAGAATCGGAAATAGGGTGTTGTAACAGAGCTATTTCAATAGCTTTGTTTGCATGCGATAAATTATTATTGTCTATGTAAAAATCAATAATATCCTCAAATTCTTCTATATCAAAGTATGATTGCTTGTTTTTTCCAAGCATTTCTTCAAATTTTGATACCGATTGAAATCTATCGTCTTCTAATCCCCATTCTTTCATATTACAAATTTATTAATTATTTGCGGAGTATTCTATTTGAAAAATTATTTTTATTCACAATTAATGTATTTTTTGTGAATAGGGTAGTAGAACTGATAAAAATGAATTCTTAAAGCTTAAGATTCTTGCAACTGAAAAAATATAAATATTTGTTGAAATTATAAATTTTAAGCTGTTTTTTCACAGATGTAAATTTAATTAAAATGATATTTATTAACAATAGTGAAATTAGCAAATATTTACAAATGTAATCATGCAAATAAAATAGTTTTATGCAAGATAAAATAAAGTTATTAACAAGTTAAATTCACTTATGTAAAACATTATTAAAATCAATATGTGTGTACTTAATAAACATTAAATCAGTAAAATAAATTATTTATATTAAGTTTTTATTTACTTAATAATTTACATTTGTAATAATATGTACTTGTATA
>Ga0256913_10001459_pt1 | contig 12138 bp, 11 predicted proteins | sample Axial_MatmetaG_FD_185970 | JGI IMG/M metagenome (GOLD analysis project Ga0256913, IMG submission 185970) | Deep-sea worm associated microbial mat communities from Axial Seamount, Juan de Fuca Ridge, Pacific Ocean - Axial_Mat | ecosystem: Environmental > Aquatic > Marine > Oceanic > Microbial...
AAAATCCAATTCCAATTCAATTAAAGATGTGGAATTTATTAACTCTCTTCTTAAGAAATCTATTTTTTGTGAAAGGATTCCGTCAAGTTGATTTCGTGCTCCTCGCAACGAAGCTTCAGTTCGCGAGTTTATTATATCGGCAACCGCTTCCGCTTGAGCCAAATCCATTTTTCCATTTAAAAAAGCGCGTTTAGTAAATTCCCCGGGTTCTGCAAGACGAACACCGTTTTTAACAAACTCTTCTATGATTTTTTTTACTACAATTATACTTGCATGCGAACTTATCTCTACGGAATCTTCTCCGGTATAAGAATTCGGATTTTTAAAAATTGAAACAAGTACATCATCTATTATTTCTCCGGAGGTTGTTGTAATTATTCCGTAATGTATGGAATGCGTTTTGCTTTTTCTTATATCGGATTTTCCTTTAAATAGTTCGGCAACTTTTTCTATGGCTCCGTTTCCGCTTAACCGAATTATTGAAATGGCTCCTTCACCCATTGGTGTGGCAAGAGCGATGATTATGTCGTTGTGTAATAAATTCATATTTTTTATTTAAAAAATCGGAACTTTAAACTTACCAAATATTATTGCTAAAATTAAATTATACTAACATCACAATAATAACATTAATAAATAATTGATTAAAATTATATATTTTAATTTTAATTAAAATAATTTTATTATTAGTGTAAGTGTTGATTGCTTCTTTAATTTATACTATTTTTAACCAATAATCTTATATCTTTATTTTATGAATAATCGCTTTGTTAAAATATCGATTGTTTTGGTTGTTGTTTTAATAGCCGGATTTCTTTTGGAAGTTTCTTATTCTGATAATATGAATATTAAAAAAGTAATTTCCGCACTTGAAAAAAGAGAACAGAAACAAAATTTTGCAAGTAGTTTAAACTCAACAAAATTTAAAGCACGTCCGACCATTGTAAAAAAATATTTAAGAAAAGGAATTTTAAAGACAGATAAATATTCCGTTGCAAAAATAAAATTAACGGGAATAACCAAAAACGAAACTGAAAAAGATTGGGTAAAAAAGACGGCGGAAAAAACATACTCACTTGTAACCCCCGAATTTATTGAGGTTTCCGAAACTTCCGTGTTTAATGTTCTTTGGGAAAAAGGAATTCGCCAATTCGTTAATGGTATTGCAAGTTGCAAAGTAAAATTGTTATCGAGTATAAGTAAAGAAAATTTATACGGAAATCAGCTTAACCGCTCCTATCTTACGTTATATTTAATCGAATCGGTTTTTGCCCCGTCAATATTGCTTCCGAGCATGAACGTAAAGTGGCGAGGTATAACCAACAATTCTGCGGAAGCAACTATTTGGTATAAAAATTTACAAAGCAAAGTAATTTTTCGGTTTAACGATAAAGGCGAAGTTACCCGAATCACTTCTAATGATTTTTTTATTCCAAATGAAATTGATTATAAACGTGTTGGAATTACATATAGTTTTGCAAATTACAAAAATGTAAACAGTTATTATATTCCGACATTTTTTGAAGTGGAAATAAATCTTCCCGGAAAAAACTTTACAACGGGAAGATTTCAAATATCCGAAATTAACTACAGATAGTTATCTGATTTTATCCTAACGTAGCAACCATAATTGCTTTTATTGTGTGCATTCTGTTTGCTGCTTCGTCAAAGACAATTGAGTAATCTGATTCGAAAACTTCTTCTGTAACCTCCAACCCGTTCATTCCGTATTTTTCAAAAATTTCTTTACCCAGTTTTGTTTCTTTATTATGAAATGCGGGAAGGCAATGCATAAATTTTACATTTGGATTTCCGGTAAGTTCAACAATTTTTTTATTAACTTGGTAAGGTTTCATAATTTCAATACGTTCATCCCACTTCTCTTCAGGTTCGCCCATCGAAACCCAAACATCTGTGTAAAGAAAATCCGCACCCACAACCGCTTCTTCAACATTTTCCGTAATAAGAATTTTTGCACCGGAGTATTTTGCAATTTCCGCCGCATGCTTTAAAAATTTTTTTTCCGGTTGAAATCCTTTTGGTGCGGCAATTCTTAAATTAAGACCCATAATTGCCGAACCGAATAGAATTGAATTTCCCATATTATATCCGGCATCTCCCAAATAACAAATAGTTATTTCTTCCAGCGGTTTTGAAGAATGTTCTTCAATTGTAAGAAAGTCGGCTAAAATTTGTGTTGGATGGAATTCATTTGTCAATCCGTTCCAAACGGGAACCGAAGAATATTCTCCAAGTTCTTCCACAATTTCTTGTCCAAATCCTCTGTATTCAATTCCGTCATACATACCGCTTAAAACACGAGCCGTATCTTTCATAGATTCTTTATATCCGATTTGGCTTCCTGTTGGGCCTAAGTATGTTGTGTGTGCCCCTTGATCGTGTGCGGCAACCTCAAAGGCACAACGCGTTCTTGTAGAAGCCTTTTCAAAAATAAGAGCAATATTTTTTCCAATTAATTTTTGTTCTTCTCTTCCCTCCTGTTTTGCCAGTTTTAGCTCTTTGGAAAAATCGAGCAAATATCGCAGCTCTTCTTTAGAAAAGTCGGAAAGTTTCAGAAAATTTCGATTTTTAAACTTTTGTAACATTATTTACTCCTTTATACAACCATATATTTTTTTTACAAATATATTTAACATAATAAAAATAGAAAAAATATTTTATCGTAAATTTCCGTAAATGATAATTATATAAAGTAACTATTCATATTTTCGGATATCTATATAATCATAATAGTTATTAATGCATAATTATTAAAAACAAGAGGCCGATTTTTGAACACTAATACAATTTGATGAATAGACAATTTTAAGTAAATTTATATTTTATTTTTTCTCAAAATGGAAGTTGTAATGAAAAAAATTATAGGAATATTATTATTTGGAATGTTGTTTGTAAGATGTTCCGGAAGCAAAGACACTTCGTTAATGAATGCCGAAGAAAACTTGGCCTATGCTATGGAATTATATAATGATGAAGATTATGAATTTAGTATTAAAGAATTTCAATCCATCATTTTACAATTTCCCGGAAACCAAGTTAATGACGATGCACAATATTATTTGGCAATGTCTTATTATAACGATGGACAATATTTGTTGGCCGCTTACGAGTTCAGCAAATTAATACGTGATATTAAAGGAAGCGAATATGTTCCTATGGCTCAATTTATGTTGGCTGATTCATATTACCAACTTTCTCCACATTATTCGTTGGACCAAACCTATACAAAAAAAGCTATTTCGGAATTTCAATCGTTTATAGATTTTTTCCCGACCGACCCTAAAGTTGAAGAAGCGGAACGCAAGATTAGTGAAATGAATTATAAATTGGCAAAAAAATTATATAACTCTGCAGAAATATACGAAAAGATGGGATATTTTAATGCTGCAATAGAATACTATACAAAAGTTTACGAACGATATCACGATACGGAATTTGCCCCCGAAGCACACTATAAAAAAATACAACTTCTTTTGGATAAGGAACGTTTTGCCCAAGCTGTGGAAAATATGAAATTGTTCTTAAATAAGTACACGAACTCTAAATATACTTCGGAAATTCAGAACTTATATGATGAAATGAAATTTTAATATTTTTGTTAAGGTTTTCAAGAAACAAAGGAATTGTGTGAAATATTTTTTAAGCATATTATTAATAACAAACATTGTTGTTGCACAAAAAACGGATTTTCTGTTTAACAAGCTCCTTGAAACAAAAGGAAGAAACATAAAATATTCGCAAAAAACCGAGAACAATATTAATACCGAAAAATGCGGATTTCCGTTAATTGTAGATATAAAATTGAACTTTAATAAATTTACTCCGACTCAGCAAAATGTAATTAACAATATTTTAACTCGCCCCGAAAGGCAAACAAGCATTGTATCTCCGCAAAAACATTTTCGAATTCATTACGATACCACCGGTGCTAATGCCCCCGATTATTATAACGGCGTTCCCAATACAATTAAGCTTAGCATAGATTCCCTTGCAATAGCTTTGGATTCCGCATATCATTTTGAAATAAACCTATTGGGTTTTCTTCCGCCACCTTCCGACGGCACTGACGGTGGTGATGAATTATACGATGTTTATATTTCAAATATGGGAAGCGGTTATTACGGCTGGACAAACTATACAAGCATAGGAAACGGAAAAGCGAAAAGTTATATAGAAATTGATAACAATATGGATGTGTACTCCAAAGGAATTGCCGGGGCAAGGGTAACAGCGGCACACGAATTTCATCATGCAATTCAAGTGGGAAATTATCGCGAACCGATTTCGGGCGATAAATATTATTTTGAACTTACATCTACCTCGATGGAAGAATTTGTTTTTGATGACATAAACGATTACTATAATTACCTCCCAACATATTTTCGTAACCCTGATAGAAGATTCACATATAATGTTGGCGGGTATGATAGAGTTATTTGGAATATTTTCCTAAAAGAAAAATTCGAACATTCCGAAGGTACTCCGAAAAAAGGATTTGAAATTATCAGACGAACTTGGGAAATTATGAGAAATAAAAACAACTCCGCAATAAAAGCTGTTAACATTGCTTTGTCGGAAAACGGACTATCCTTAAAAAACACATTTGCCGAATTTTCGTGCTGGGTATATTTTACCGGAAACAGAGCAAAGCCCGACCTTTATTTTACGGAGGGAGAAAATTATCCGCTAATTAAACCCTTTGTTTCCTATAAGTATGAAGGACCAAAAAAAACATATCATATGTCGGTTCAACCGATGGCGAATAATTTTATTCTTTTTGATTTATCTTCGTCAGGAATAAATGACACACTTTTTTCAATTATTTCCAATAGCGATATTAAAAACGCCGAGGCGGACCCGCATGCTAAAATTACCTATGAATACAGTTTGCTGACAAAAACCGAAGAGGGGAGTAACGAAATTGCCGCCGGATATCATTCAAAAATTACAAGCAACAATATAGAATTTTTAAAAGAAAAGAATGTTTTTAACAATGTACTTATTAACGGAAACAATATATCTCGCAAAGAGATTGATTATGCTTACCCCCAACCTTTTGATTATCTAAAACATAACTTCCTTTTTTTTCCTGCAAAGTTGAACGAAAAAGGTACGGCTACCCTTGCAATTTATAGTGCCGGAATGAACCTTGTGTATAACGGTGAAAAGAAAATTTACAATAATGAAAAAGTTGTAGTTCGTTGGGACGGCAAAGATTTCTACGGAAATAAACTTTCAACCGGAATATATATTTACGTTACAAATTCTAATGGCAATGTTATTACCGGAAAAATAGCAATCGTTAATAAATAGGTTTATGAGTAATCACAAACTTATACTACAAGATGTTACAAAATTTTTCGGAAGAAGATTAATATTTCAAAATATTAATAAAGAATTTTTTTCGGGAAACATATACGGATTTGCCGGAAATAACGGAACAGGCAAATCCACGCTTGCAAAAATTACTGCGGGGTTGCTTTCACCTAACAAAGGCAAAGCGGAACATTACAAACAACAACAACCGATTGATTATAATGAGCTGTACAATTTAATCGGGTTTGTTTCCCCCGAGTTAATTTTATACGATGAATTTACTGCGGAAGAAAATGTTTTGTTTGCCTTGCAAATACGCGGAATAAAACCGGACGGAAAAAAGATTGATTTTCTGTTTGAAAAATTTAATTTATTTGGCAGAAGAAAAGACACATTAAAAAAATATTCATCCGGTATGAAACAACGGGTTAAATTTATCATTGCATTAATTCATAATCCCACACTGCTTATTTTAGATGAACCCACATCAAACCTTGACAATAAAGGGAAAGAGATTGTATATAAAATTATTGAAAGCGAAGCAAAAGAAAAACTGATTATTATTGCTTCCAACGAAAAAAACGATTTGTTATTATGTAACAACATTTTACAACTTGAAAATTACAAACAATAATTAAGCGAACTAAAAAAGTGAACGGTTATTCCATTTTTAAAAAGGACTGGTTTTCGGAGTTGCGCACACGCTATGCAATAAACGCATTGGCAATGTTTATTCTTGTAACGGTTAGTGTTATTTTATTTTCCGTCGGGGAAGAAGAAATATCGCCTTACCTAACCGGTGGTTTGTTTTGGGTGGTTATCTTTTTTTCAGCAATGTCGGGGCTTTCTCGTGTTTTTGTTTCCGAAGAAGAACGAGGCACGGTTCTTTTACTCCATTTGCTTGCAAAACCGTCAACAATATTTACCGGAAAATTATTGTTTAATATTGTTCTTGTGTTTTTAATGAACGGAGTAATTGTTCTATTATACACGTTGTTTTTTAATTCGTTTGTTATTTTAAATACTCAATTGTTCTTTATTACAATTATACTTGGCAATTTTGGAATAGGAATTTCTTCAACAATAATTGCCGCAATTATTTCCAAAGCAGGAGCAAAAGGAACACTCTATCCCGTATTGTCCTTCCCTGTATTGCTTCCGCTTATCTTAGTCCTTCTGGAATTAACCGAATATTCAATTGACGGCAAAACAATAACCGAATCATATGTTGAATTGTTAATTCTGCTTTGTTATAATGTTATAATGTTGACGGCATCTTATCTATTGTTCGATATAATTTGGAAAGACTAATTTATGGAAACATTCAAATATTCTTTTTTCTCTAAAATAATTTATCGTTATTCTAACATTCCCGTTACTCTGCTTGCCTTATATGTTTTTCTCCTTTCGTTCCTTTTCCTCTTTGATAATCTATGGTTTGTATTGCCCTTAACACTAAGCGGCGCAGTAATTATTACGGTTAATAAAGTTTTCTTTCACGGTTACCGGTTTTTTCCTTTCGAAATAAAGGTCGATAATAAAAAAATGATTTGCACGGATTTTTATAATTCAAAAAAGAAAATTGTAATTCCCTTCGTAGACGTAGATAAAATAGAAGGCGGATTTTTTTCCGGAAAGCCTACGAAACCGATTTACATTTACGCCAATAATACAAAAACAATTGGAATTACTCCGCACATAAAAAATCAAAATAAATTATTAACAATAATTTTAAGCAAAGTAAATAAATCCGTTTACAATACGGCTCTTTCACAAATAGGGCTACATAATAAAAAGTAAAAAAAAACCCATCAAAAAATGATGGGTTAAATAATTCTATCTGTGTTAAATTATTTTTTCTTAGGTGGATAAACAGCATCTTGAAGAGCTTTACCGACTTTAATTTTAACAACAGATTTTCTTGCTATTTTAATTGGTTCACCTGTTTGAGGGTTACGGCCTTTTCTGGCTTTTCTAACGGCAACGGTAACTTTACCTATACCCGGAATGGTGAAACCTTTTTTAGCATTTTTTGCTGCTAAGGTTGCAAGCTCAGCTAAAAATTGAGCCGATTGTTTTTTTGTTACGGATAATTTTGCTGCCAAATGATCAACAATTTGCGCCTTTGTTAAAGGTTTTTTTGGATCAGCTTTTTTAGCAACAACTTTTTTTGCTGCAGCTTTTTTTGGAGCAGCTTTCTTTGCTGCGGCTTTCTTTACAGCTTTTTTAGGAGCGGCTTTTTTTGCTTTTGCCATGTCTTTTCCTATGTTTGTTAAAGGATTTAGTGAATGTTGCTTGAAAAATAAAAAAATTATTTAAATAAAAAAACATTTTAAATTTTTTTTAACACCCGTTTTATCCAATGATAATAGGGTAAGAATAACATTATTTGTAATTTTAGAGTGTTAATAAAGAGTAATATGTTGATAAAGGAAATGCATAAATATTTTTTTATCTGGTTTTTTCTTTTGTTTGTAATGAATACAAACGCTCAAACTATTTTAAAACTTACCGATTCCCTTTATAATAAAGGGAAAAATGAAATTGATACGTTAACCCTGCCTATAAACAAATATATTGGCGATTCAACAATTATAAAAAAAGAAATACCACGGTTTATTCGAGATAGTAGAAATAAATATTTTTCGAGCTTAAAACAAAAAGATTTTTCCACGGAAGATATTCGAAGCATATCCGATGCTTTTGTTTATCTGCCGTTTGCTTTTGTTCAAGACTTAGGACATTTCGGGCAACCCGGCGAACAAATGTTTTACGGCTTGGGGTTTGGAAATATTTCATATTCCCGTGATGAAATTTATCTTAATAACCGTTGGCAAAATTCATTTAATTTAAACAGGCTTTCCAACGAGGCAATTGATTCGATTACAATAACTCCGATAACAAAAGGGTTTTTGTATAATCCTCAAAACAATCCGGTAAGTGTTAAAATAAATAATTATTTTGACTTTCCGAAACGAGCAATAACGCGACTTAAATTTTTTCAAGCCAGTTTTGATGAAGGCTTTGTTAATGTGTTGTTTCACACACCGGTAACAGAAAAAATCAGTTTTGGTTTTGATGTTTCCAACTCCGCAATAGATTCAAGGTTTATTAACAGCGATTACGAATCATGGAAAATCAGCGGAGAAGTTAATTATCTGGTAAATAATAAACTGAATATAAAAGCATGTTACTTTTTTACATATGATACGCTTGCTCTCTTCGGCGGGCTTGATACAAATAAAATGCTTAATGAAAATTTTTCGAAAGTTTTGTATGAAATCGTAAACGGAAAATCTTCACGTTACCAATTAACCTCTACAAATAATGCCTCAATAAAAATTTTATCACGTCTTTTCCCGAACTCGGTTACGGAGTTGATTTTTTATTATAATACGGTCTCACAAAAATTCAGACAAAATCATGAGACAGCGGTTGCTTATATTCCGACAATTATTGATGATAATAACTATTCAACTGCGGGAATTTACTTAAAGAACTATTACTCTCAACCGTATTTTTCCCTTGATATTATTGGCAATTATGAAATTACTAAATTCGACATGGATATAAACAATGTTAAATTAACCCAAAACGTTTTTACTGTTTCCGGCGAATTAAAATTGTTAAATAAATTTAAATATTTTGTTCCCTCGGTTTTTGGAAAAATCAGCAATTACAATAAAACACTATGTAAAAACAAAAACGAAACCTTGTTGGGTTTTGGCGGAGATATAACCGGAGAGGTAAATGACGGCATCTCGTATTATGTCGGGTTCTCTTGGTTTCAACAACAAAACATTCTTTTCAATAATTTTTTGGCAATCTCCGAAAACAATATTAACTCGGCATCCGATAATCATGCGTTGGAATTCGGTGTGGTATTTTCGCAAGAAAAGTTTTCCGGAAAACTTGCATACTTTAGTTACAAAGCAAACAACAGAGCAATCCCATATATTCCCGATAATTCAACCGATACACTTTTAATAAATGAATATTCCGCATACCATAATATGGATATTGTTAATAAGGGTGTCGGGTTAAGTTTTAATTATAAATTTTGGAAAATCCTTTTGAGCGGCGGAGTATCCTATTATTTTTCTTCGAAAAAAGAACGAGTATATGCATCTCCCGATTTTTCAATTGCGGGGAAAATTTATTACTTAGACCATCTCTTTAACAATAACCTTTATTTAAAAGCAGGCATCAATTACAGAATTGCATCGGAACAAAATCCGTTTGTTTACGATTTTGAAAAATCACGTCAAATTACGGAACGTCTTACGCCTCTTGTCCATTATACGGTTGTTCCTTCAACATATCAAATTAATTTATATGCGGCGGGAACAATACAAGAGCGTGCAACTATTTTTATTACATTGGAAAATGTTTTGGATAATGCCTACTACATTGTTCCGTATTATTTTAAGCAACCCGTCACACTTAAATTTGGTGTAAATTGGTTGTTGTTCGATTAATAATCTTTTGTTATATAATCCAACAGAGCAAACAATTTTTTATTAATATAATCAAATCGGGGTTGGTCTTTTAACATTTCTTCCGGGGTTTGGATAAAAGGAGCATCAGTCAGTTCGTGTGATGAATTCTTTATTAATTGCTGCAAAGAATTTTTTGTAACTTCCAAATGATATTGTAGTGCAAATACATTTGTGTTGTAAAGGAATGCTTGGTTTTCACAAACATTGTTTTCGGCTAAACGTATTGCTCCGTTAGGAATTTCAAATGTATCTCCGTGCCAATGAAATACGGGATTGTTTGTAGTAATAATTTTTTTTAATTCGTTATCATAACTGTTTTTAGTTGTGCTAATAGGAAACCACCCAATCTCTTTTTCTTTGTTCTTTTTTATTTTTGCTCCAAGCACATCGGCAATAAGTTGCGCTCCCAAACAGATTCCAAGCACGGGTATTCCTTTTTTTATTGCTTCTTTTATAAATAGTTTCTCTTCGGATAAATAAGGAAAGGTTCTTTCATCGTATATGTTCATCGGTCCTCCCATAATTATCAAGAAATCGAAACCGGAAATATCAGGAAGAGATTCATTTAAATAAAATTTTGTGGAAGAAATATTGTGTTTTTTTTGTTTTACCCAGTTTAATATTATTCCGGGTCCTTCAAAATTAACATGTTGCAGGTAATGTATTTGCATAATTATTTTTGTTTGTACGTAAAATAAAATTCCGTTTTGATTATATTTTAAAATACAAATTTAGGAACTTGATTGAAAAATATACTATTGTTTTTGCTTGTAATTATTGCTTCAGGATGTGTATCGTCACCACGATTCTATTTGCATTCGGAGAAGAAAAATTTTCATAAAGAGAAAAAAGAAGTTTCCGTAACCCCTGTTGATACTCTTTTTAATTTATCTGCTTTTCCCGAAACGGTTGAAGGATATGCCTCTTTTTACGCCGGTAAATTCGACGGAAAAAAAACAGCCAGCGGCGAAATTTATAATATGTACGAATTAACCGCCGCACATAGGACATATCCGTTTAACACTATGCTGCGGGTTACAAATCTTGCAAATAATAAATCCGTTATTGTTCGTGTAAACGATAGAGGTCCTGTTCCCGAGGGAAGAATAATTGACCTATCTCTTGGTGCGGCAAAACAATTGGGAATGGAAACAACCGGAGTGCAGAAAGTCCGCATTGAAGTGATTGAATGGGGAATAAAATAAAATTAATAATCGCTCAGATTGTTAGGCATATATATAAAAAAGCTCGAGTAAAATTACCCGAGCTTTTTTAAGTTTTATTTGTTCTCTTTATTTTGAGATGCAATTAGATTTAAAGCGCTACCGGCTTTAAACCATTCAATTTGATTTTCATTCATTGTATGATTAAGAACAACTTCGTCCGTGGTTCCGTCGGCATGTTTAAGTATCAATTTTAATTTACTTCCAGGTGCCAATTCTTTTATTCCGAGTATGCTCAATTTATCGTCTTCCTGAATTAAATCGTAATCGGCAGGGTTATCGAAAGTTAACGGCAGCATGCCTTGTTTTTTCAAATTGGTTTCGTGAATACGAGCAAAACTTCTGGCAATAATTGCTTTTCCGCCAAGGTATCTCGGTTCCATTGCGGCATGTTCTCTGCTTGAGCCTTCGCCGTAGTTTTCATCGCCAACGGCAATCCACGGAACACCGTTTTTCTTATACTCGCGTGCAACATCACTGGTGCGTTTGTATTCTCCGGTAAGTTGACTTTTAACTTCCCCCGCTTTTCCGGTAAAAGCGTTTATTGCTCCAAGAAATAAATTGTCTGAAAGATTATCCAAATGACCTCTGTATTTTAACCAAGGACCCGCCATAGAGATGTGGTCGGTAGTACATTTTCCCAATGCTTTTAATAACAATGCGGCATCTTCAATATCGTTTCCGTCCCATGCCGGAAAACGTTCTAACAACTGAAGTCTGTCGCTGTTTGGGTTAACTTTTACTTCAATGTTGGAACCGTCCTCCGGCGGAGCCGTGTATCCGCTTAAATCGGGGACAAATCCTTTTTCCGGAAGTTCGTCTCCAAAGGGGGATTTTAATTTAAATTCGTTTCCTTCCGCGTCCGTAAGAGCATCTGTTTCCGGATTAAAAGTTATTTTTCCGGCAACAGCCAAAGCGGTTGTAATTTCCGGAGAAGCAACAAAGGCCAAAGTGTTCGGATTTCCGTCTTGGCGTTTTGCAAAGTTTCGGTTAAAGGAATTTACGATACTGTTTCGTTTGTTTTCGGGGTTATCCATACGTTGCCACATTCCTATACAAGGGCCGCAAGCATTAGCCAT
>Ga0256913_10001460_pt1 | contig 12133 bp, 10 predicted proteins | sample Axial_MatmetaG_FD_185970 | JGI IMG/M metagenome (GOLD analysis project Ga0256913, IMG submission 185970) | Deep-sea worm associated microbial mat communities from Axial Seamount, Juan de Fuca Ridge, Pacific Ocean - Axial_Mat | ecosystem: Environmental > Aquatic > Marine > Oceanic > Microbial...
CGATAAAATTACAGTTAAATTATTTGTAGAAGCCTACGATGCAGCACAATGGGCATTAGATAATGCAAAAGAAATGCCGCTTCCTTTTTTATTAATGCATGGCGATGAGGATAAAATGACATCACCTGAAGGGAGCAAAGAGTTTGCATCGAAAAATGATAAAACAGAATTAAAAATTTGGGAAGGTTTTTATCATGAGATACACAACGAAGAAGGAAATGAAAAGGTTTATAATTGGGTTATAGATTGGGTTAGTAAACTTTAGGTGAGTTCTAAAATTAGTTTTTCAACAATTAATAGAGCTTCCCTTTAATTAGAATTTTACTCCAACTCCAGCCGAAATGCTAAAAGAGGTAATATATGGAGTATATTCTTTGTAAGATTGTCTTCCATCGTTATTTACATCAATTTCGAATTTTGGGGAAAAGAAACTTAAATCGCTTCGAAGCGAAGCATATATTAATTTTGTAATAGAATATTTAACACCAAACCCACTAGTAATCCCAAATGAAAGAGAATTATCATAGAATTGTTGATATATGTAAAAGTCATCTTTATTGGTAGGGTTTTGTCCTACTACTTTATAATCCGGTGAAGTAGAATATGTTAATCCAGGTTGAAATCTTAGGTTAAGAAAGAATTTTTTTGAAAAAGGAATTTCGGTTGAAATCCCAAAATATAATGTGTGATGGTACCATTGTGAGTATGTACCTTTCCATTCATAGACATCAGATTTTTCTTCAAATCTATGTAATATTTCATCGAAATCGAAATCGTTGTTTAAATAGTGATAACTAATAAACAGACCGGCTTGTTTCCATATTTTTAATAAAAAAGAAGCTCTTATGTCTATCCCCGGTTTTGAATAAGACGAAAAGTTATCTTCCCAAGAATGTGTGTGTATATCTTGTCCGGGAAATGAAATCCCGTAGTTAAATTCAATATCATATTTATATCCTTTTTCTACAACCGGAGTTTGTATAGTTTCTTCTTGTGAGAATGAAAATAAGCTTATGAACAGTAATGATATAATAAAGATTTTTTTCATGCAATAAAGATATAAAAAAAGCTGCTCAAATTGAGCAGCTTTAAAATTTTATTTAAAACCCTTAATTAATTTTTCTTATAAGAAAATTTAATTTGACCGTTATTATTTTTTGCATTATCGTCTTCTTCAGGATTTAATGATGTAATTTTAATTACATAATAGATATTTCCTTTTTTTGCAATATAAATATCACCAACAGCAGGATTTGTTACTGTTCCTGATGCAGTTCCTGCAGCATAAGCAGCAGTTGCACCTTCTACAGTTGCATTATCATAATCATAATTATTGTCTTTAACAAACTCTGTATTATTTCCTGATTCCCAAGAACCTGTGAAAGAAGAAGGGTCTGAGTCAGGAGAAGCAGAATCTGTATTAATCATAGATTTTGTTGAAGGATCTCCAGTTGAAGAAACTTCTGCATCACCGTCTAAATCGTAAGCACCTGGTTTTTGTCCATGAATGTGCCAAAAACTACCTGTTGTTTTTTCAGTTGCAAATGGTGTTCCTGAATTAGATTCTAAAGTAATAGTTAATGTTTTAGAAACATTTTGACCTTCTTTATCAGTTACTTTAAATACATAAAGTATTTTGTCAATACCTCCTGTAAAGTCAGAAGCTTTGAAAGATTCGTCAAAGTTATAAGTGTAAGCTGTTTCTCCTTTTGCAGCACTTACATTTTCAGGAGTACCTGAGGTTTCTGTTGTACCTGTAACAGTTGTTCTTGTTACTGTAAATGCGTCAACTTTTCCGTCTGCTTTTACATCAGCGTTAAATACAATTCTTGTTGAATCTGCTAAAGCTACTTCGTAAGAACTTGCACCGGAGAAAGAAATTGTTGGTGCAGCTACTTCTTCGTCTTTTTTACATGATGTGAAAACAAGAGCTCCCGCCATCATCATTAATGCTAAAAATTTGATTTTTTTCATTGTTATAAAATTTAAATTAGTAAATATTTTTTTAGTTATTTAATATGCAAATATAAAGTTATTTTTTAGAATTAAAAATGAAATTATATATAAAACTTTAATATACGCGTTTACCATTTTTGTATTTAACTATAAATGATTTTGTTATAATATTTTTCTGGAAATTTATAGCTTCTTTTCTTGTTTTAAAACTACCAACTAAATATTTGTTTACACCGTTTACACGATCTTTTTCAATTTTTTTAGAACCATCGTAATATTTCTTTAACTCTACATCTGACAAATCTCTTGAAGTAGCAACCAATTGAATTTTATAAACTAAATCGGAACTGGAAGTAACTGTTTTTTTAGAAATAACAGGAGTTGTAACAACAAGTTTTTCTGCTTTAGGTTCTTCTTTTATTTCAATTGCAGGTTTTACTTCCTCTTTTTTCTCTAACATTTCAGCAGGTGTTTGGTTCTTTTCTTCAGTTGCAAGCTCGTGTACCTCTTCAACAGTAGCAGTTTTTACAACTGGTGTAGTCTCTGCAACTTCAGTTGTAGATTTTTCAAGCATTTCTGCCGGAGTCTCTCCTTTATCTTCAGTAGTAAGTTTGTGAGCTTCTTCAACTGTATCGGCTTCAATAGCAACTTCTTCAACAGGTTTAGGTTCTTCTTTTACTTCAGTAACAGCATCCATTCCTCCTGCATCTTTACATTCTTTAATTTTTGCTTGTATTACCGGCTCTAAACTTGGTTTTTCGCTAGATGATAAACTTGCTAAATATCCTTCGTAAGTTGCAATAGCTGTTTTATATTGTTTGTTTTGTTGATATGCTTGAGCAATTGCATAATCTACCTTTGGGTCAACTTTTGGGTCTAGTTCTTTTGCTTTTAAGAAATAATCAAGAGATTTTTCTTTTTCTTCTGATTTTAAATGAGATACTCCCATCTTAAAATTTAAAGTTGCATTGTTTGGATTAAAATCGTTAGCATCTTTGTAAAAAACTAATGCCTGCGAATAATCTTTTGCCGCAAATTTTTTGTCACCATCTTTTAAAGCTTGTAAAGCTGTTTTAAATGCTGCTTCATCTTCAAAATTTTTCTTTTTAAAATCAACATTCTGAGCATTTGTAATTATTGCTGCTCCTAAAATTAAATACATTAATAACTTTTTCATTTTTTTAATCTTTAAAATTTTTATTTATTAGTTTGGAAAAAAAATCGGGAGGAGTACATGCTTTTTTTGTTTTATCATCAGTAAATACAAGTACAACTTCCGCTTCATTTATTAGAACATTTTGTTCATTAAATATTTTATGTAAAAACTTCATTTTAATACCTGGTTTTTCCGGTATTATGGTTTCAATTCTTAGTAAATCATCGTATTCTGCCGGATAAAAATAGGTTATATTCATCTTGTAAACAGGTAATTTGTAACCTCTTTCTTCAACTTCTTTATAACTTATTCCTAAACCTCTTATAAGTTCGGTACGTGCAACCTCATAATATTGAGAATAGTTACCATAATACACTACTCCCATTCTATCAGTTTCGGCATAACGTACTCTTATTTTATACTCACTTTCTATCATAAGTTGTTGCGAAGTTAATATTTATTGGGAAATTTCAAGTATTTTTGTGAAAAAAAATAAAATGACAAATATTTATTGTGTGATAAAAAACGAAGAAAGAAAACAAAAAAAGAAATAAGGGGAGCTCTATTAATTATTTTGTTGAAAAACTAATTTTTAAAACTCACCATAAATTATTTTTATATTTAATCAAAAGATTTTTGTTGTTTAATTGAAGAATTATTAATTTCACAGATTAATAATAACAAAATCAAAAAAATGAAAAATCAATATTTATTTATTACAGGATTGATGTTAATTACGTCGCTTGTGTTTTCACAAAAAGACCATAAATTAATAGGACATTTAGAAGGTTCAAAGCCTTGGGAACAAAATATTAATAATTATCATGAATATACAATCTTTACAAATACTATTGGTAACGATGTGTCAAAGTCTATAATAAAAGTATCAGGGAAGACGACATTCACTGCATATAAGTATGAAGAAGATAATTCAACATTTGGTATCTCAAATAAATATATTGATTATTTAAAACAAAATGGCTTTGAAATTATTTTTTCTTGTAATAAAGAAGAATGTAGCAATAAAATAGCAGAAACCTATTCAAAATTGAATAAATTAGAAACAACAGACAATAGTTTTGAACCTGCATTTTCAAATCAAGAATATTTTAAAAGCTATATTTCGGCAAAAAAACAAATAGAAAACAGTACAATTTATATTTGTATTTTTATATCACAAGGTTGGTGGAAGTTTCCTGTTTACAGAATTGATGTTATTGAAGAAAAAGAAAATTCCGATATAATAATTAATAACAACAACACTGAAAACACTATAAATAATAAAAATACAAGTAAAGAAAAAATGTCAAGTAAAAAGTATTCATATTTAATACAAGCCGGTATTAGTTCTTATAATTTTTTTGATAATCAATTATATGGTGAAGATTATCTTACAAAAACAGGACAAGATGCTACGTATGGAAATTTAAGTGGTTATCGAAATTTGTTTGGAGCATATGTAAAAGGAACATTTTTTATTAATAAAAATCTTGGTATAAGTATAGATGTAGCACTTCATTCTGTTGAGCATAACAATTCTGTTGGAGATAGCTTATCTACAACCGAATATAAAACAAATTCGGATTTAACATTTCAACGAATAGGACTTATTGGTAGATTTACAGGCAAAGAATACCCTATAAAACTACAACTATCTACCGGTATTGGTCACGGAAATTTTAGTGCATATTATATGATTAAGCAAACCATCGGAAACAATGAAACCCAAAAACATTATGAAGGAAGTGTTAATTTCCCGATAGTTTTCTTTCAAACAGAATTACAAATACCTATTTTTAAAGGATTATTTATGTTTACAGAATTTGAATATACCATTGCTTGGGCAGAAGAATTTAGTATTTCGCATGGTGAAGGTAAAGAATATAGTGAGATTAAATATAATCAACCAAATTTTGGAGGCTTAAATTATAGAGTTGGATTAGGTTATGAATTCTAAAAACAAATAGCAACAACACTAATAAAGAGGGAAGTAATCCGGATTAATCTTCCCAATCAAGTAAACGTCTTTCGCCTGTTAGGTTTCTAATTTCTGAAACTTCTTGAGAAACTTCAAGGGTTCCTAAAAATTCGTTATTTTCATCGCGAACTGCAAAGTACTGAATTAAAACAAATTGTGTACCCATCTTAATCCAAAAAGCAGCTTTATCTTTTTTACCTTCTTCAAAAGCTTTAACAATTTTTTCTACAACATCTACACTTTCCGGTGGGTGGCAATCTTGTACCTTTCTGCCGATTATTGCATTTGTTCTTGGAAAAATCCTATGCTTAGGAGTAGAAAAATATTTTACAGTATCGTTTTTGTCTACAAAAGTTAAATCTACAGGTAAGTGATTAAAAATAAGCTCTGCTTCTTTCACTGTAATACTTCCGGTATCGAAATTAATAATGCCCGATTTATCTAGTTTAGATTTGCTGGATTTAATTTTTATTTGTTTTGTGTTTAAGTAAGCATAGCCAATATCAATGCTTTCGGCAAGCATTTGTTCTAAATCTTCGCTTTTAATTGTTTCTAAAATAACAGGAAATAAAACTCGTTCTTCTCTAAAAATAATTGTGTTGATATTAAAATAAACTACCGATGATACTTTATTAAATAGTTTTAAATTAAAATTTTTTGCTTCTATAATTTCAATAGTTTTTTTAATGTTTTTTCTGATATCATCGTGGAAAGACCACATTAATTTTAAACAATCGTAGTGTTGCCAATTGTTTTCAAGAACAGGAAATAAAACATTTTCTTTTAGAGTGTAATGCCCGTCAATTTTAATAAGCTCTGTAAATTGCTTTTTAATTTCGTTTAAATCTTCTTGTTTTACTTCACCTTTATTTATTGATTTAATAGCCGGTTTTGCTTTTTGAAGCACAGCATTAATTAGTTTGTTGTCTTCTGCTAAATAGAATAAAAAACTTTCTTTAGGTACTTCAATTGCAGGATACTCGTTAAAAGTCTTATACAGAATATTGAAAAGTTTATTAGAAACTACTTTTATTTTTTCGATATCTGGTTCAATATCAAAAATATTATCGAAAGTTTCTAAAATATCAGAAGGTATAAAATTATCGGTTATGATATCGTATTTTTTTACAAGTTCAAGCCCTTTTTCGCCATTCAAAAGACCTTTCATGTATTTTGTTAGTTTTTCAATTCTAACTTCTGCTGTACTCGAAAATTCTGACATAATTATTTTTTTCTTCAAAAGTAATTATTTTTCTGTTTATTATGTTCATCAATTTTATAAATATAAAATAATGTTCTAGATTTGTAGTCTTAAATATTAACAACTTAAAAATTTTAAATAATGAAGAAATCCACATTAATTTTATCACTTATATTTTTTGTATTTATTTCAAATGCACAATATCTACAAAAAGGAAATGATATTGACGGAACAACGGCAGAGGATGCTCTGGGAACTTCTGTAAGTATGAACTCAGATGGTTCAATAGTTGCTGTTGGTGCAACACAAGGAGATATGGGGGGAAGTGATCCCGGTTATGTTGAAGTATATGAATTTGTATCCGGAGCATGGGTGCAAATAGGGAATAGAATTTCTAGCCCAGATGCTGAAGGAGTATTTGGAACATCGGTAAGTATTAATGGTGACGGAACTATTGTTGCTGTTGGCGATCCATTTCAAAATAGCAAAGGAGTAGTTAGGGTTTATAAATTTGATGGGACAAATTGGGTTCAAATGGGTTCTGATTTTATAGGTGATGCTAATTATGATGAATTTGGTGCATCATTAAGTTTTAATGAAACTGGAGATATTCTTGCCATTGGTTCAAAGCAATCTAATAATGGGACTATGAATTCTGGTCATGTAAATGTTTATCAATATTCTACCGGAACTTGGTCAATGTTAGGATCAACAATTAATGGTATAGCTTCTGTCGAACGCTTTGGAACATCTGTAAACTTAAATCCAATAGGAAATTTTATTGCTATTGGAGCACCACAAAATGATATTATGGCAAATGATCCATACACTGGATATGCTGCTGTTTTTGAATTTTCTGGAGGAACTTGGAATCAAGTTGGAACTAATATAGCTGGTGATAACAACTACGATTTATTTGGTTGGTCAGTTAGTATTAATGGTGATGGCTCACAAATTGTTGTGGGAGCTCCAAATGGTAAAGTATCAACAACAAATCCGGGATATGTTAAAACTTTTGAATTTACAGCAGGATCTTGGACACAGACAGGTACTACAATTGTAGGAGAAGCTGACGGAGATTTTTTTGGTGTATCTGTTAGTATGAAAGCTGATGCAAATATATTTGCAGTAGGTGCACCAAATAATAGTGGCAATGGAACATATTCCGGAAGTACAAGATTATATCAATACACTTCTAACGACTGGGTACAAATTGGTGGCGATTTTGATGGAGAAGCAGCTGATAATTTATCTGGGAATTCGGTAAGTTTAAGCACTGACGGTTCAACAATGGCAATTGGAGCACCATTTAATTCTGAAACTTTTGCTAGTGCAGGTCATACAAGATTGTACTATTTATGTAATACTAATAGCACATTAGATGTAACTGTTTGTAGCCAATACACATCACCAAGTGGAAACTACACATGGTATGCTGCCGGAACTTATTACGATACAATTCCTAACACACAAGGTTGCGATAGTATAATAACTATAAATTTGAGTATGCACGAAGCTTTTGATGAGCAAATTTGTATGGTGACATTTGATACTTTAACAGGAAAAAATATGGTTATTTGGGAAAAAACCGAAAATGAAAATATTGAAAGATATATTATTTGGAGAGAGGGTAGTACTGCAAATGTTTATGATAGTATTGGTGGAGTCTCTTTTGCTGATTTAAATGAATTTATTGATACAGTAGCTGACCCAATGTCTCAACCTTTTAATTATAAAGTAACAACTGTCGATTCTTGTGGAAATCATTCATCAATAGACAATTGCTCTGCTCATAAAACAATTCATCTGCAAGCTTCATTAGGTAGTCCAAGCGGCTATCAGCTTCAATGGACAGATTATAGTGGATATTCTTACAATACATTTTATATTTATGGTAGAGAAACCGGAGTTGGGAATTTTCAACTTGTTCATCAATCAGCATTTGGAATAAATACATGGACTGATGGAACAACTGCTCCAAGCATGGAATATAGAATTTCAATTGAAAAAGCAAGTCCGTGTATTCCATATAGTTTAAATAAATTAACTAGTGGACCTTATTCTCAATCTATTAGTAATATTGATGATTATAGTGCAAATGTTGGGATTGATAAGGATATTAATAATCTAGGAATTTATTTATATCCAAATCCAAATTCAGGAATTTTTACAGTATCCGGCGATAATATTACTAAAATTGAAATTGTTGATATGAATGGAAAAGTTATATTAACAAAAGAAAATATCTCGGAATTTAATAATATATCTGTAGATGAAAAAGGAATTTATTTTGTTAGAATAATTAATAACGAAACAAGTATTGTTAAAAGAGTTGTTGTGAAATAAGCTTTTTTTAAGATTATAACAAAGCCCCAAAACATTGTTTTGGGGCTTTGTTCTTTTATTCTAAAATTAACTTTTCTTTAATATTTAGTTCATCAATAATTAATAATTCAAAAAAGTTTATCTTTGCAATAGATTTTAAATCGATAATCAAATGACAAACATTGCAATATTTGCTTCGGGTTCGGGTTCTAATGCCGAAAATATTTATAATTATTTTAGTAAAAATAAAGATGTTAATATCAAATTGATAATAACAAACAATAAAAATGCTTTTGTTATTGAAAGAGCAAAAAAACTTGGTGTTGATTGCAAAATAATAAATAAAAAAGATTTTAGCCATAGTGAGTTGGTGCTGAATACTCTAAAAGAATACAATATTAATTTTATTGTTCTTGCAGGTTTTCTTTTGCTAGTTCCTAAGTATTTAATCGAGAATTATACTGATAAGATAATAAATATACATCCTGCCCTTTTACCAAATTATGGCGGAAAAGGAATGTATGGAATGAATGTGCATAACTCTGTTATAGAAAACAAAGAAAAACAATCGGGCATTACAATTCATTATGTTAATGAGAATTACGATGAGGGAAATACAATTTTTCAAGCAAAATGTGAGATTACCAAAAATGATACTCCCGAATTATTAGCAGAAAAAATACACAAATTAGAATACGAGTTTTTTCCAAAAGTAATTGACGAATTATTGCATAAAAGCAAATAATTTTGGCAGAAAAGAAAGTTGATATTGCTTCGAACCGATGGAAATTTGTTTCACACGGTTTTTTCTATTCGGCAGGAATTGGTATTGCAGAACCTTCAACAATTTTGCCTGTAATTGTAAATTATTTTAGTGCAAACAATATTTTAATCGGGCTGTTTTCTTCACTTTTGCGTGGTGGTTCTGTTGTTATGCAACTCTATGCCGCATTCTACGCACAAGGATACAAAAGAGTTATGCCTGCATTAAAAGTTATTTTCTTTTTTCGTTTTATTACTTGGTTTAGTATAGGAGCTTCAATTTACTTTTTTGGAACAACAAACCCGGTTCTTACACTCTGGCTTTTTGGTTTGTTTTTATTTTCCTTCTCATTTTCGGCAGGCTTTGGTACAGTTTATTTTTCTGAACTAATGGGTAAGTCGTTCACTAACGAATATCGTGGAAAAACTATGGCATATCGCCAATTTTTTGCAGGAATAAGTGCAATACTCAGCGGTGGTATTAGTGCTTGGGTGCTTACACACTTCGATAAACCGGTTTCGTTTGTAATATTATTTATTGTTAGTGCTTTTGTTATGAGTTTAGGTTATTTATCGGTTGTTTTGGTAAAAGAATTTCCTAAAGAAGAAATTACAAAAAGGGAAAATACTTTCGGCAAGTTTTTAAAAAATTCAATAGAAATTCTCAAAAAAGATAAACTTCTAAAATATCAGATATATACAAGACTAATTTCTTATACCTATTTATTTATTTTTCCTTTTGTAGGAATAAAAGCAATAAAAGACCTAAATTTAGCCGAAGGATATGCCGGATTATTTGCGTTTTTACTAATAGGCGGTTCAATGCTTAGCAACATTCTTTGGGGTAAATTATCGGGACTTGGCAAAAACAGTTTAATAGTTAAAATATCATTTGCTTTAATGATTATCTCCATGATAATGATTACTATATCGGATAATCTGATAATGTATTCCTCAATTTTTATTGTTGCAGGTGCTGCGGTTGATGGTTTTAAACTTTCGTTTATGAATCTAATATTTTTGATATCGCCACAAGAAAAACGCCCTGTTTATATTGCTATACAAAATAATATAACCTCAATAGGAATGTTTTTTGCAATTCCCGGTGGTGCAATTTTAAATTATCTTGGCTATAATTATCTTGTATTTGGGATTATAGTCTTGTTATCAATTGGATTTTTATTAAGTTTTAAACTAAAAGGATAAATTAAAATTTTATCTTTGCATTTTAAAATTTCACTTATGTTTTATCAAGAGAAACTTGTTTGGATAGTTGGTGCTTCTTCGGGAATTGGGAAAGCACTTGCCATCGAATTTTCTAAACATAAGGCAAACTTGGTAATATCATCTAGAAACGAAGATGAACTTAATTTAATTAAGAAAACTTGTGAAAGCAATGGAGCTAAATGCATGGTTTTACCATTAGATTTAACCCAAATTGATACATTTAGAGATAAAGTAGATAAAGTAATTTCAGAATTTCATGTTATTGATGTGTTGATAATGAATGCCGGTATTTCTCAGCGTTCTTTTATTAAAGATACATCTTTAGATATTGATAGAAAAATAATGGAAATCGATTATTTTGGTAATATAGCTATGACAAAAGCTGTGTTGCCATTTATGATTAAACAGCAGTATGGGCATATTGTAACAATGAGTTCTCCTGTCGGATATTTTGGTTTCCCGTTACGCTCGGCATATTCGGCAGCAAAACATGCTTTGCACGGATTTTACGAAACATTAAGAATTGAACATTTACAAGATAATATAAAAGTTTCTATAGTAACACCGGGCAGAGTTAATACGAATGTTTCTGTAAATGCTATCACTAAAACAGGTAATAAATATGGCAAGATGGACGATGGTCAAGCAAATGCAATGTCATCAGAAAAATTTGCTAAAAAAATGATTAAAGCTTTAAAAAAAGAAAAAAAAGAAATATTAATAGGTGGAAAAGAGTTAATAATGATACATTTAAAACGCTTTTTACCATTTATTTTTAATAATATTGTAACTAAAATTAAATCGACCTAATAAATGACAAAAATTATAAGTGGAATACAACAAATTGGTATTGGAGTTTCAGATGTTTATGAAGCATGGGCTTGGTACAGAAAGAATTTCGGTTTTGATGTGGCAATGTTTGATGAGGCGGCAGAAGCAAATTTAATGTTGCCATATACCGATAATAAACCACAAAAACGTCATGCTATTTTAGCAATGAATTTAAAAGGTGGTGGCGGTTTCGAGATTTGGCAATATAAAAGCCGAACACCTCAACCGGCAAATTTTGAAATTCAACTTGGTGATATAGGAATTTTTATCACAAAGATAAAAGCAGATAATATTACTAATGCCTATAATAAATTAAAAGAAAATGGGGTAGAGCTTGTTTCAGAACTTGTTAAATCTCCGGAAGGCAAACAGCATTTTTATGTAAAAGATCCTTACGGAAATATTTTTGAAATTGAAGAAGATAACCGATGGAATTTAAACCAATCAAAGATTTTTGGTGGAAACTACGGAGCAGTTATTGGTGTTACAGATATTGAAAAAGCAAAAGAATTTTATTCTAAGATTTTAGGATACGATACTGTAGTTTTTGATAAAACCGAAGTGTTCGAAGATTTTGCAGGTATTGCAGGAGGGAAAAATAAAATCCGCAGGGTACTTTTAGACCACAGCGAAAAAAGAAAAGGAGCTTTTAGCGAATTGCTTGGTGCCAGTAGAATGGAACTTGTTTCGGTGCAAG
>Ga0256913_10001461_pt1 | contig 12129 bp, 8 predicted proteins | sample Axial_MatmetaG_FD_185970 | JGI IMG/M metagenome (GOLD analysis project Ga0256913, IMG submission 185970) | Deep-sea worm associated microbial mat communities from Axial Seamount, Juan de Fuca Ridge, Pacific Ocean - Axial_Mat | ecosystem: Environmental > Aquatic > Marine > Oceanic > Microbial...
CTGCAGCAGCATAAGTATGAGAAATGTTTTCGCCGGTACCGGTTGTTCCGTCACCGAAATCCCAACTGTAGTCCATGGTTTGGTTACTATAGTTTATTGCTTCAAAATCGAATGTCAGGCCGCTTGTGTCGGTTTGTTCGTAAATAAAGTAGCCAAAGCAGTTTCCGGTTGAATCGCTAAATACATAAACATCTTCACAGTAGGTATCTTCGCATGTATCGGCACTATTGTAAATGGTCAGACATACATTGTAAATGCCTCCATCGGCAAAAGTGTGAACGGGGTTTTGTTCGGTTGATGTTTCACCGTCGCCGAAGTCCCATGACCAGCTGTCGGGATTGCCTGCCGAATAATCAAAAAAGTGCAGTGTGGTCATATCAAATCCCATGCTGTCTTCGGGCATATAATAATAGTATGCCTGGCAACCGTTCATATCTTCTACAAAAATGTATCCACAATATGTGCTTTCGCAATCGGAGGCGGTATCGGTAATGGTCAGGCAAACTTCATATTCGCCGGCTTCGGTATAAGTGTGGGTCGGATTTTGCTCGTTTGAAGTAGCTCCGTCGCCAAAGTCCCATGCCCACGAATCGGGAATGTAACCGCTTGATGTCCAGCTCTGATCCTCAAAAACATAAGTCATAAAATCGTTTTCAGAAGGAAAAGCCCAGTACATTGCCTGACACTGTTCAAATCCTGTACTGTCATCACTTACCCAAACCCAGTCGGTAAAACTGCTGCTGCAGCTGTCGCCCGAGATGGTTAATGTAACTTCGTATTCGCCGGCTTGGGCATAAAGGTGAACAGGGTTTTGTTCTGAAGAGGTATCTCCGTCGCCAAATTCCCAGCTCCAGCTGTCGGGATTGCCAAACGACATGTCTTCGAAGTGAGCTTCAAGGAAATTGTCTTCAAAATAATAGGAGAACATGGCCATACATGAGCTGTCGCCTGTTCCTCCGCCACCACCGGGGTTGTTGCATACAGCGAAATCTACCTGAAAAGTGTTGTTGTTTACATCGTAGTTGTTGTCAACCTTTTGGATGGTTCCGTCGCAGTCAGTAACCGAAGTGGAAACAATGCCGCTCTCACCGTCAGCAGCATCAAAAGTGTCGGTATAATAGCCGTTCATATCAGTTATGACCATGTTGTAATAGGCACCGCCATTGGCAGTACTGTCGGTTTCAATGGTCACAGCATATCCCGGAAGAGGATCGCCGGAGGGGCCGTCTGTTACTGTCCCGCTGACAGTAACCTGGTAAGCTTGTGAAAAACTCACAAGGCTCATCAGACTCATAAATAAACTAAGAATAACTGTTTTCATTTTTTTAACTTTTAATTAATGAATAAAGAAAGAAGCTTCTATGGACTAAGACAACAATAATTTAAAAGGTTGCCTGATTTTATCTTGAAATGATAAATTTTTTGCTAAAGTTTTGCCCATTGTTAATATTCAGGATATTAACAAAATATATACCGTCGGGCCATTTGCTTACATCAAACCCGTGGGTGTTGTTCTCGGTAGCTTTAACCCTGCGGCGGGTCATGGTTTTTCCTTCCATGTTGACAATGGAAATGGTTACATCGTCTTTTCGGTTGGTTTTCAGTTCAATATTGATGGTGTTTTGTGCCGGAACGGGAAAGAGGCTGGCCTCAATCTCTTTTTGTTCTTTGGTTTCATCAATGCCGATGGTACCGCAATCAGATATCTCAATTTCGATATCATCAATTAATTCGGTTCCGGCAGTTAATGTTACCGGTGATAAACTTGAGCAATATCCCGTAACTTCACCTTTAATATAATAAGAGCCATCGGGAAGATCGTCAAATACAAAGTTCCCCTGCTCATCGCTGTAAGTGAATTTTACCACTTCGCGGGATTGGTTGAGCAGCTGAATCAATGCGCCGGAAAGCATTTTACGATTGTTTAATGTTGAGTCGTAAAAGATGATTCCCGATAGCCGGTTGATGCCTTCATCAATGGCGCTCAGTTTGGTTAGCTTAACCGATTCTTCATATGTTTCGCCTGAAAGGGTAAAGGTTGATGCGTGTAGCCAGCCGGCAGCCTGTTTGTAATATCCGGGAGCATATTCGCCGTATGCCTCCGAATTTTTATCAAGGTCGATTCTGATAAGGTAATCACCTTCCAACTTGTCGGTGAACCAGTAATAACCTAGTTGCCAAAACTCGCGTTTATCCATATAGTGCCATTTTCCTTCAACTTTGCGGTAGAGGTAGGCAACTGCACTGTTTTGGTTATCTTCGGGTTCGATATTTATGGGGTATAGTCCTAAAAAGGCCTGTCCGCCAAAATCGTAATAGGAAGGGGTGGATAAGGTTTGGGTTGTTTCATCAAAACAACTTCCGTATATGTCCTGAATGCTTAAATAGACCTGGTAAGTACCGGATTCGGAATAGATGTGTTGCGGGTTTTTTTCACTGGAATACTGACCGTCACCAAAATCCCAATAGTATGTAAGATTTTCTCCTTCCGACTGGTTGATAAAGTTATAAACATTGGGGGTGTTGTTTAACGAATCGAGGGTAAATGAGAAGCCGGCATAACAGCCACCGGGCTCGCCGATATAAACGGGGAGTGAGATAAAATCGAAACAACCGCTGGTATTAGTGCTGTCGTAAATGGTTAATGAAACAATATAGATTCCTTCTGCCGGAAAAATGTGATATGGATTTTCTTCATAGCTGAATGTTCCGTCGTTAAAGTCCCATGCCGTAATATTGTAGCTGCCGACAGAGGCGTTGTAAAAATAACAGGCCAAAGGGTTTAATGTATCGGTTTCTTCGTAAAATATAGCCTGACAATCGTATGTTTCGTGGCAGATTGAGAAATCGGCAATGTTTATCGTATCGGGATCGGGAAACGCTATGCTGTGTTTGATGCCTTCGCAATCGAAAACATAAACAGTGACCATGTCGCCGGGATTTGTTTCCAATATTTCGTAATAAACACCCAAATCGTCGGTTATGGCCGGGTAACAGAAAAGCGAATCGTCGTTTATCTGAAAATATACATCATAAAAAGCAAGAGGTGTTTGATCGGAAGATGATGTAACGCTTCCCGTAAATATCTTATTGCTGCCTGATGCCGTAAGTTGTCCCACAACAAGTATCAACAAAAACAAACCGGATAATATTTTTTTAATTGGCTTCATAATCCTGTATTAAAAATCAAAATATATGCCTGCCCGTAAATTCATCATATAGGGTTTCATCGGATCGTACTGTTTTTCGTAAACCGAGGTCAGGTATTTACTGAATTCGGGTTGCGCAATGATGGAGATGCTTTTGTTAAGTTTTATGCCAACCCTTACCGAGAACATGAATTTCCAGTTATTTTCCACACGGGCAGGGGTGTTATTTACGATTTGTACAATATCCGAACCCTCGTAATAAAATCCGTCGTCGGGAATGAATGAACTCATTAAGCGGCTGTATTCAATGCCTGTTTCAAGAGCAATAAACAGGTTGTTTGCATTAAAAACACGGTATCCTATTCTTAGCGGTACGGTAAGGTAGTCGTATTTGAATAAAGGTGCCGTATAGGCAATGTGTTCAACAGAATCGTAAACGGTTGTTTTTTTGTAATTGAGGATGATCTCATTGGGGTTTTGCGGATTGACCTCAAAAGAGGTAACATGATTGTAATATCCTATACTGTCCTGTGTTTTGAAATTGATTTTGTAATTTCCCTGTTCGGTGATATGACGGTAACCGATACCACTTTCAAAATAAAACTTTCCGGCTTTTAAACCGAAATCGGCACCGGCGGCATATGTAAACTGATCTTTGGTTGACGGATAGTAAATCATGCCTGCCTGAACGGTTGCTCCGGTATAAAAATGCAGGTTGCTTCGTTTTTTAACATATTGTTCAACGGTAAGGATTTCGTGATGTTGTTCCGGTATTTCGTTTAACGGCAGGGTGGTAAGGTTATGGATGCCTGCATAAGGCATGTTGCTCAATATATCCTGTCTGCCGGTAAAAATTGTTTCATTCAGTTTTTGTTTTGCCGGTTGGGGAACTGCTTTTGTGGTTACGGTTGAGGCTTTTTTAATGTTTGTAGTATTTGCAGTTAGGCTGTTGTCGGTAGTAAGCGGTTTGTCAGCTTTATACGGTTTGTTAACGGTGTTGTTGTTGTTGTTGTTGTTGTTGGTATTGCCCGTGTTGCCGGTTGTTGGTGTTGTTTTTGCTGCAGGTGTAACAATAACCGGTGCCTTTTTGGTGCTATTGTCTGTCATTCCGCGATCATTTGTTTGCAAGACGGAATAGAGCAACCACCCGCCCAGGGTGAGCAGCAGTAACAGGACGGCAGCAATAACCCTTTTCCTTAAGAAAAACGGAACGGGTTTTGGCGCTGCAAACAGTGCGCTTTCAATCTCCCCCCATGTTTTTTCGGAAGGAACAGGCTCAAAATTGCCGAGTCCTTCTTTAAACAGGTTATCAATATTGTTATCAGTGTTCATTTTATTATCTTTTTAGCACCGGTAAAAACCGGATACAATTTTTATATCAATACTTGTTGTTTTCTATATTCTTCAACTTTGGTTCGCAACATATTACGTGCTTTAAATAACTGCGATTTGGAGGTGTTTATTGATATGTTCAGGATTTCGGAAATTTCCTGATGGGTATAGCCGTCCATTACGTACAGGTTAAAAATCATCTTATATCCCTCCGGCAGTTGTTGTATCATTTCAAGCAGTTTGTTTTGCGGAATTTCGCTTCCTGACGAGTCTTCGGAATGATCGTTTTCCACAAATGTAAGGTCGCTGTTTTCCACATTTAAGGTGCTGTTATATTTTATTTGTGTTTTATAATAATTGATGGCGGTGTTAACAATTACCTTTCTCATCCAGCCTTCAAACGAACCGCTTCCTTTAAATGTATCAATTTTCTGAAACAACTTAATAAAGCCTTCCTGCAACATATCTTCGGCCTCTTCGCGCGATTTGGCGTACCGAAAACATACCCCCAGCATTTTGGGTGCATAAGTGTTATACAAGAATGCAAAGGCCTTTTTGTCGCCGGCTTTACACTTTTCTACAATCAGCTCTTCTGTCATTTGGTTGTTTCTTATCTGCAAGACAGTACATTTATTGAGGGGTTGCCTGAAAGTTTATAAAAGTAATGTTTTTTTAAATTTGTTTAAAACTCCCGTTTTTTCGCCGTTGGCGATAAGTTAATTCGTGCTTCTTTTTTCTACATTTGCTGCATGGTTGAAAATGAAAAAACGGTACTGTTGCTTGGTTCTAATATTGAACCCCGTAAAGCGTTTATTGCCGATGCTTTGGCCTTGCTCAGGGAAGAATTTGGCAGGGAAGAGCGGTTGTCGGGAATTTATGAGAGTGAGCCCTGGGGATTTGATGCACAGGTTCCGTTTTTGAACCGGGTGGTTGTTTTTGAAACCGGAAAAACACCGCAAGAGGTGCTGAAAATTTGTTTGGATGTGGAGCAAAAGCTGGGGCGCAAAAGAAAAGACGGCAGCGGATTTGTTTCCAGAACCATTGATGTGGATGTTTTATATTTCGGAAACAAAATTGTTGAAACAAAAAATCTTACAATACCGCATCCGGCACTGCATTTAAGGCGTTTTACGCTGTTGCCGCTTGTTGAGGTTATTCCCGGTTTTGTTCATCCGGTATTAAAAAAAGATAACAAAGCGCTGCTGAATGAGTGTGCCGATAATTTGAATGTTGTTTTATTTGAAGGGTAAATGAATTATAATTTTATTGCCATAGAGGGAAATATTGGAGCAGGCAAAACTTCGCTGGCTACAAAAATTGCTGCCGATTTTAATGCCAAGCTGATTTTGGAGGAGTTTGAGGACAATGCCTTTTTACCCAAGTTTTATAAGGAGCCTGATAAATATGCTTTCCCGCTGGAGATGACCTTTTTGGCTTCGCGTTATCAGCAATTAAAAGATCAGCTGAGCCAGCAGGATTTGTTTAAGGATTTTACCATTTCCGATTACTACATTGTAAAATCGTTGATATTTGCACGCAAAACCCTTCCGTCTGACGAGTTCAACCTTTACACACGCTTTTTTAACATCATCATCAGTCAGCTTGCCAAACCCGACTTGTTGGTCTATCTCTACCTTGAAACACCCAACCTTCAAAAGAATATTCACAAGCGGGGCCGGCCCTACGAACTTTCCATCGAGGATGAGTACCTCGATAAAATACAGACCGGCTATTTTGAGTTTTTTAAGCAGCAGCCCGGGGATATGCGTATTTTAATCATCGACACCAATAATGTTGATTTTGTCAACAACCGGTCGGATTATAATAAGATGACCGATATTATTGGCCGAAAATACGAACCGGGGATTCACCGGATAATTCCGTAATTATAATTTTATGGCCAGCTCGTAAGCATCGCGGATGGCTTCCTGTGCTTTGCCTACTTTGTGTGCATCGCCCACCGTGTAAACGGGAAGATTATCTCCCGGGTTAAACGGACGATAACTTTTCATGCCGGCAGCCACTACAATCCTGTCAACCTTTTCAAAAACGGTTTGGCCCTGATTGCTCTCTACCGTTACCTTGTCGCCGTCCACTTGCGTAACACGGTGGTTAACCAGCATAACGGCTCCTTTGGTTTTCAGTTTTTTCATGGTCATGGCCTTTTCTATCATCTCCATACCGCGGGCCATTTCTTCCAGCATCTCCACAACAATTACTTCGTTGTTGTTGTCAATCAGTTTGCTGGCCACTTCCAAACCGATGAGCCCGCCACCAATTATAACCACTTTTGCACCGTGCGGCAGTTGGTCGTCGTGCAGAAATTCGGTCCAGTAATACTCTTTCAATCCTTTTATGGGCGGCACGGCGGGCACGGCTCCGGTAGCCATAATAACTCCGTTGTAATTTTTGCCCGACAGATCAGTAACATCCGCTTCTTTGTGTATCAAACGGATTGAGGAGGCCTCTGTTTTTGTTTTGTAATAATCAACAAGTTCTTTCAGGCTCTCTTTATTGGGAGGCAGCGAGGCAAGGTTGAATTGACCGCCGGGGGTCTCCTTTTCGTACAGGTCAACCTGATGTCCCCGTTGACTAAGGGTAACGGCAGCTTCCATTCCGGCAAGTCCCGCACCGATAACAGCATATTTTTTCGGTTCTTTAGCCGGTTCCGGCTTTTTCAGTCCGGTATTAACCAGCGGATTAACAACACATCCCAGTCCTTTGCCGCTTTTTACGCCGCCAAGACAGCCTTCGGCACAGGCAAGGCAGGGGCGGGGCACTCCTTCAACCCGGTTTAAATATTTGCCCGCAAAATCGGGGTCGGCAACCATGGCTCTGCCCAGGGCAATGATATCGCCGTTGTATTTTTCTTTTATAAAATCCACATCTCTATAAGAGTTGATACGGCCTACGAAAACCACTGGAATGTTCAGGTTTTGTTTCAGTTTTCCGGCCAGTTCCCATGTTTTGCCTTTGGGGATAAACATGTGTTGGAAAAACCAGGGCGGATTGGCACACGCCGATCCGGCAACAACATGAATGGCAGATGCCCCGGCCTTTTCAAGCATTTGGGCAAAAGCGGTCATCTCATCGGTATGGAAACCGTTGGGTATCATTTCGTCACCACTTATTCTTATCATTAACGGAACATCAACCGCTTTATGTACCGCGTTGAAAACCTCCATGGGAAACCTTACTCTGTTTTCGAAAGCACCGCCGTATTCATCGGTTCTGTCGTTTACCGCGGGCGATAAATATTGTGCCATCAGATAGCCGTGTCCGAATTGAAGTTCAATAATATCGAAACCTGCTTTAACGGCTCTTTGTGCCGCCTCAACATGCATGTTTATTACCTTGTCCATCATCTCCCTGTCCATTTTTTTTGGTGTTGCCCCACCGTTTTCACAGGGGTTGCCGGTAGAGGACCAGTGATAGTTTCCGGGAATTTTAGGATTGGCCATTCTGCCCGGGTGGTTTAGATGGGCTATGGCTTTGGCTCCGTTTTGGTGAAGCAGTCCGGTGATTTTTTTAAGCTCCGCTATTTTGTCGTCGGTGTCTATGCCCATCTGAGTGGGTAATTCGCGTAATCCGGCATCCATGTAAAGCGGTTCCAAAGCCACCGCTCCAATGTGTTTGCTGCGTTCGTTGTAAAAATCCAAATGACGTTGCGTAACCACACCTGTGCCGTCGCTGTAACCCAGCTTAACCGGTGCCATGATAAATTCATTTCTTAATCCTAACATGATGGTTTATTTTTAATGTTCACATTTATCATATCTACATCTATTCAATACAAAAGTAAGAAATCTTTATTATTGTTCGGTGGTTTGACGGTGTAAAATAGACTGCATATAAATTAACAAAATAAGGCGCGGCCGGATAGTTGACCGGTTCATAAATATATACCTTAGCAACAATAATTCATGTAAACCCGTTTGGTGTTTGCTTTTTCAGGGTTCTTTTAAAAACAAAAACGATGAAAACTTACAGCTTCTTTTCGACACTATTTACCCTTTTAACGGTATTTATTTTTGGTTCGTGTAACAGTAACGATTGTGATTGCCTGCCACCCGACTACGATAAGGTTTCGCAATACGAACTGGACAAGTCAATCGTTGAAATCAACACAACCAATGTTGCCACGGGCTTTGAAACCGTTTTTTCGGAAATGATACCCGACAGCACCCAGCGTGCTGCATTTAGCCAAACGTTTGTGGATGCGGCCCGATTTTATAATGATGAATCGGGATATTTTTTTGTTGAAACCATCGACAGTGCATGGTGTGTGGCACATGTAAACCACGATTTGATAGGGACATCACGCATTGGTATAAAAGATATTAATGGCAAATATTTTATTAAAGAAATTGTTGAAACCGTACGATACAGCGGATACGGATTTGTAGAATATTACCGGAAGAATCCTTCAACCGGAGCCATTGAACGAAAGCTTAGCTTTATTACTTCAATTCCGTCGGCGCAATGGTTCATTGGTACCGGTTTTTACGGTGACCCGCCTGAAAGCTATTACGATCTTATTGAAGCAAACAAAACGGTTTTAATGATTACTACCAACACCATGGCAAAAGGGATTAGCGGGATATTTAACGATATTTATCAGGAGGAAGCATCTCAAATTGAGTTTTGCCGCAGTTTTATCGATCACATCCGTTTTTTCGACAACGGTTCCGGCTACTTTTTTATCAACGATTTCAGCGGCATCAATATAGCCCACGGGGCTGACAAAAGTCGTGAGGGGCAAAACGATATTGATTTGCAGGACACACACGGGGCATACATCATAAGAGATATGATTGATTTGGCAAAAAATGCCGGTGGCGGATTTTATGAGTATTACTGGAACAATCCTGCCACGGGAAATGAGCAGAAAAAAATGGTGGCTGTGGTAAGAATACCGGGAACCGATTATTTTATTGCAGCGGGCTTCTATCTGTAATCCCGGTTTCGCTGTAACATATATTATCTCCTTATCAATCGGTTTTTAACATTAATCAATATCTTTGTAAATTGTCAAACAAAATAAGGTTGAATTAAATCTATCCGGTTATGAGGAGTTTTATTGTTTTATTGAGCATTCTGGTATCTACATTTTCATTTGCACAAAAATTTGAAGGGCTGGCCATGACCCCGCCCATGGGCTGGAACAGCTGGAACAAGTTCGGTTGTGATGTGAGCGAAAAGCTGATTAAAGAGATTGCCGATGCCATGGTTAATTCGGGCATGAAAGATGCGGGGTATCAATATGTAATTATCGACGACTGCTGGCAAACAGGGCGCGATTTGAATGGTAACATCATTCCCGACCCCGAACGGTTTCCTTCGGGTATGAAAGCAGTGGCGGATTATGTTCATTCAAAAGGATTGAAATTCGGTATTTATTCGGATGCGGGAACCAAAACCTGTCAGCAACGGCCCGGTGCAAGAGGTTATGAGTTTCAGGATGCACGTACTTATGCTGCATGGGGTGTGGATTATCTTAAATTGGACTGGTGCAACACAAGCACTCAAAATGCACAGGCATCCTACATGTTAATGCGCGATGCCATATACAAAGCCGGTCGTCCGGTGGTTTTCAGCCTGTGCGACTGGGGTATTAGTAAACCGTGGCTGTGGGCCAAAGATGTGGGGCATTTGTGGCGCGCCACCGATGATATTATGGACTGCTGGGATTGCGAGGATAACAGGAATAATGCAGGATTTACCATTTTACTCGACAGGGTTGCCGATCTTTATTCGTACTCCGGTCCCGACCACTGGAACGACCCCGATATGCTGGAAGTGGGTAACAGCGGACTGTCGGTTAGCGAAAGCCGGGCCCATTTCAGTCTTTGGTGTATTTTGGCGGCACCGCTTATTGCAGGCAATGATCTTCGGAATATGACCGAAGAAACTTTAACGATACTTACCAATAAGGAAGCCATTGACGTTGATCAGGATGCGTTGGGAAAGCAGGGAGTTAAGGTAAGGGATGATGGCGACCTCGAGGTGTGGGTTAAGCAGCTTGCCGACGGGTCGAGGGCCGTGGTGCTTTTTAACAGAAGCAAGCAGGAGGCAACCATTGCCGTTTCGTGGGAGGAACTGGGATATCCCGCCTATATCAAGGCCAAAGTAAGGGATTTGTGGCTGCATAAGGATATGGGAAATTATAAGAAAAGTTATTCGGCCGCCGTACCGCCGCACGATGCCGTTATGATCAGGGTTACACCTTTATAACAGGGTAATATCTTAATGTTATCCTGATGAAAAAATTATCTGACATTATTGTTAAATACCGGTGGGGAGTAATCATCACCACGCTACTGTTTACGCTGTTTTTTGCTTTTCAGCTTACCCGTATAAAAGTGGATTCCGATATAGTGAATTCCCTGCCAAAAGAAGACCCCGATGTGAGCTTGTTCAGGGAGGTGGGCGACCGCTTTGGAAGCAACGAAATAGGGATGATTATTGTGGAGAGTGATAATGTGCTGATGCCGGGAGTGCTTGACGATGTAGCACTGATAACCGATTCGTTATCGGTTATTGACGGGGTTATTTCGGTTACAAGCCTTACCAATATGCAAATGGTTCAGGTTACGGATGATGATTTTGTGTCGGACGGCTTGATAAACAGCAATAATCGCCCGAAAAACAGGGCAGAGGCTGATGCGCTGGTAAAAAAAATAGCATCCAACAATATGGTTGCCGGCAACATTATTTCCAAAGACGGTACTGCCTGTGTGATCATGTTTTCGTTTAAGGACGGTTCGGATATTCAGGAGGTTTCCAAAGAGGTGATGGAAAAAACGGAGTCGTTAAACATTAAAGAGAAATTCTATTTTGCGGGGGCTCCGTTTATGCGACAATATGTTTCGAGGGTTGTAAAGCACGACATGACCGTACTGATACCCATCTCTTTTTTGCTTATTTCGCTGATACTGTTAATCAGTTTCCACTCGTTGCGGGGAGTTGTTATGCCCCTGCTTACGGCAGGCCTTGCCATAGTTTGGGGCATGGGCCTTTTTTCGCTGCTCGGTTTTAAACTGTCGATGGTTTCAAACAATGTACCCATCATTGTGCTGGCGGTGGGCACAGCCTATGCCATTCATATTTTGAACAGGGTGAATCACTGTAAGGAGAGTGGTTACAAGCAATCGGTTAAAAAATCGCTTTCGCTGATGATGGTTCCTGTCAGCCTTTCGGCACTTACAACCATGGTGGGGTTTCTTTCGTTTATTTTCGGGGCTTATCTTATTATGATCCGCGACTTTGGTTTGCTGGCTGCACTGGGCACCTTCTTTTCCGCCCTGCTTGCCCTGATATTTGTACCGGCCTTGCTGGCGGTTCTTCCTGCCAAAAAGCTAATGTTCAGAAAGAAAACCGGCAATGACGAAAAATCAATATTGCTACGTAATTTTTTAAGCCCTTTAAGCAGAATGGTAATTGGTAATCCCAGGCGTATGGTGGTTTTTTGGGTGGTGATTTTTTTGGTGAGCGTCGGCGGGATATCTCAACTGCAACGGAGTGTAAGCGTGGCAGGGTATTTTAAAAAGGATCATCCGGTGAGTATTTCCGAAAAAATCCTTTCTGAAAAATTTGGCGGAACCAAACCTGTTTTTGCGGTTTTTAACGGAAATGTTCAAAGTCCCGA
>Ga0256913_10001462_pt1 | contig 12129 bp, 7 predicted proteins | sample Axial_MatmetaG_FD_185970 | JGI IMG/M metagenome (GOLD analysis project Ga0256913, IMG submission 185970) | Deep-sea worm associated microbial mat communities from Axial Seamount, Juan de Fuca Ridge, Pacific Ocean - Axial_Mat | ecosystem: Environmental > Aquatic > Marine > Oceanic > Microbial...
ATTTTTTTACGGCATCCTCTTTACGGAATGCAATTTCGTTATTCCATTCTTTCCAATGTTTTCCGCCGTGATAATTTTTTACGGCCATAAACAGAGCATAATCGTCCAACCAATTTTTATGTACTTCGCAAAAATCGTTATAGTTAGTTAACGTTGTTTTTTTTTGCTTTTTCATCTTTTTATAAGCCAAGTGCAAAACTTTAAACTTATTGATGAATATTGAGCCGTAGTCTATTTTGTGTGGGTCGAATTCAGGCATTAATTCTAATTCCGTTTGTGAAAGCAATCCCTCTTCATAAAGTTTTTCCAAACTTATTAAGTAAGGGTTTCCGGCAAAAGCTGAAAAACTTTGGTATGGGGAGTTACCGTAGCCGGTTGGACCCAAGGGGAAAATTTGCCATAATGTTTGTCCGGCTGCGTGTAAGAAGTTTATAAAATTTATTGCTTCGTTTCCGAGTTCTCCGATACCGAATTTCCCCGGAAGGGAAGTAGGGTGTAAAAGTATTCCGGCAGAACGTTTATTCATCATAATTTTTTGTTTGTAGTATATTAAAAGTTTATTTTATTGTTAATATTCCGCTCTTTTTCAAAGCCGAAATTTTCTGTCTTTTTCACATTCCGTTTCACATTTTTTCCGAATAAAAAAATTGATATTTTATTTTATGATGAACTTATATTAATTATTTCTTTTTTTGTTTTTGCTTATATGGAATATGTTCTTGCGAAAAATATTCTTTCATGTCTTTCAGCAATACGGGAGCAAGTAAGATAATAGAAATTAAATTGGGAAAAGTCATAAACCCCAATGCGGCATCTCCAAAAGCCCAAATGGCTTCAAGTTCCGCAATTGCTCCTATGAAGACAAATAGAATGAAGAGCCATTTGTAAGGCAATATCATTTTTTTTCCGAAAAGATAATAGGTTGCTCTATCGCCATAGAAAGACCAACTAATCATTGTAGATATTGCAAACAAAAGAACTCCGATTGTAATAATCTTATCTCCGTAATCAAACATCCAACTTAATCCTTCCTTAAAAGCAAGGGAAGTGAGTAAAGAGGAGTTATAAAGTTGTCCGGTAAAATTTGGGTCAATGCGTTCCACATAAAATTGTGTATGATGCCAAGCTCCGGTAACAAGAATTACCAAGCCGGTCAAGGTACAAATTGTAATAGTATCAATAAACGGGCCTAACATTGCAACCGAGCCTTCGCGTACCGGGTATTTTGTTTTTGCGGTTGAATGTGCAATTGCGGCGCTTCCTTGTCCGGCTTCGTTGGAATAAAGCCCTCGTTTAACTCCCCAAAGCATAGTATTCATAAATACTAAAAAAGTTCCGCTGCCAACTCCGGCAATTTGTGCAGGCGGGTTAAAAGCCATTTTAAAAATCAATCCGAAGGCATGCACAAGTTCGTTTAAGTTTGCAACAAGAATTAACATACCCGCAAGCACATAAAACATGGCCATAAACGGAGCAAGAAAGCCCGTAACATTTCCAATACGTTTAATACCGCCGATTATTACTGCGCCAACTATTGCCGCAAGTATAATTCCGTTAATTACTTGTTGATACGAAACCTCAAAGCCGGAAAAGACTTGATGTTTTATTGTAAGAAAACTTCCTTTACCGAAGAGTTGAGAAATCTCGGAATAAATTTGATCGGAAACAGTAAAGGACTGAATGGCATTACCGGTAGCAAAAGAACAGATTATTGCAAAACTTGCAAAGGCAACAGCCATCCAACGCCAATTAGGCCCAAGTCCTTTTTCTATTGTGTACATTGGCCCTCCTGCGGTTGTGCCGTCAGGAAGTATTTCTCTGTATTTAACCGCCAGAGTACTTTCGGCAAACTTTAATGCCGTACCGAAAAAGGCTGTAACCCACATCCAGAACAATGCACCGGGGCCGCCGTAATAAAGTGCCGTAGCTACGCCGGCAATATTTCCTATTCCCACAGTAGCCGATAGGGCGGTTGAAAGTGCTTTAAAGTGGTTTAAATCACCGTCGTCATCAGGATTATCGTAAATTCCCATTGTTACTTTTACACCGTGCCAAAAATGAGTAACCTGGGGGAAACTTAATTTGATACTTACAAAAATACCTGTTCCTATTAATGCAACAATCATTAATGGAACTACGCCGAGTGGGATTTCTTTTGAAGGAAATGATTTAAAAAAATCGAAATTTCCAGGGAAAGTCCAAACCAAATCAAAAAGAGGTTGCAAGTTACCGAAGAGGGCCGAATATAAAAGTACAATTCCGAAAATTGAAGTTAGTGTAATTATTCCAAGTGTCGTTTTTTTCATAAAGTTACCGGTTGTTTAGTTAAATAAATTAATAATTGTATCCAGTAAGCCGATAGAATTAATTAAAATAATAAATATTGAAATAGGAGCAACAAATTTTATCAAGAATGTCCATACAGGAATTAAGTATGGAGTTTTTTCAAAAATATTTTCAGCACCATTGTGTAATTCTTTCAGAGCATTATCAACACCCCAAATCCACCCGATAAAAATGGAAATCATCATTCCACCAAAGGGCAGAAGAATGTTAGCGGAGAAGTAATCTGCCAAATCAAAAAATGTTAATCCGAAAATATGAAAATCGGATAGCACGTTAAAGGAAAGAGCACTCGGAATTCCGATAAGGAATGTAATTCCTCCGAAAACAATTACGGCTTTGTGGCGTTCCCATCCTTTTTCGTCAACAAAATAAGCAACAACAACTTCAAGCAAAGAGATTGTTGAAGTGAGTGCGGCTATTGCAAGTAATATGAAAAAAATGATGGAGAAAAAATATCCTCCGGTCATTTTGGTAAATACTACGGGTAGTGTGTGAAAAATAAGCCCGGCTCCTACGGTGGGGCTCTGTCCGGTAGAGAATACCGCTGTGAAAATTGCAATGCCTGCAACAACAGCAATAAGTGTATCAAGAAAAACAATTTCTACGGAAGCAGTAGGTACATTATCTTTTTTAGACATATAGCTTCCGTAAGTAAGCATTGCACCCATACCCAAACTTAAGGTGAAGAATGCTTGTCCCAATGCCTCTAGAATTGTTCCGCCGGTAATTTTAGACCAATCGGGGTGAAACAAAAATTTCAATCCTTCCGAAGCTCCGTCGAGAGTAAGACCGTTTATCATAAGAATAAAAAGAATGATAAATAGTAACGGCATTAATATTTTGCTGCCAAGTTCAATCCCTTTTTGTACGCCGAAATAAACAATTGAAATTGTCAGTCCCATAAAAACGGCAAACCAACTTACAATCCATGATACATTTTGGGTTAATGCAGTAAAATGTTTTCCCGCTGCTTCCGGGGTAGTAAAATTATAAAAATGTCCGCTAATGGCTTCAATTATATATCCAGCAGACCATCCGGCAACCACGGCATAAAAGGAAAGAATAATAAAACCGGCAAGTATGCCCATACCGCCAATCATTGGCCATAATTTGGATTTGGATAATGCCTTAAAAGCTCCTACGGGATTAAGTTGTGTTGTCCTTCCGATAATTATTTCGGAAATAATGACGGGAAGTCCAAGCAAAAGTACACATAGAAGATAAATAATTATAAAAGCCGCACCACCGTTATCTCCAACAACGTAAGGAAACTTCCAGATATTGCCTAAACCGATTGCAGAGCCGGCAGCCGCTAAAATAAAACCTATTTTCGAATTCCAATGTTCTCGTTTTTTCTTTTTTTGCATTAAGGTACCTTTGTAAAAAGTAAAATTTAGTATTGAAAATAAATCTTTCCAATATTTAACATTAATTAGAAAATTGCAAATTAAAATTTTAGATTAACAAGTAAATGATTCTTTTTATGTATATTATTCCCATATAATTAATAAGATTTAGAATAAAAGTGAAACAAACTTTTATAATATTAGCATTATTTTTTCTCGGGGCATTAACTTCTTTCGCCCTTCAGAAAAAAAATGATTCCGAGATTTATTTAAATTCTGAAAAAGAGACGACAAAGAATTTACGCCCTTCTTATTTTATTGAGATAAGTTTTCAGGAAGGGAATAATATATTGTTGGTAAAAGAAAAGCTAAACTTTACCAAGCAAATTCATAAAGTCGGTGAAATGTTTTTTGTGAATATCCCCAAAGGTAAAATTGGAGATTTATATTTTAGGACTAATCTGTTTAAAATAAACGATAAAGATGTAGATTCCGGATTCTGCGAAATTAAAGGGTTAAATTATTTTGATAGTACACTTGTAGCTGTTGATAATACAAACAATGATGATGTGGAAATTTATATTGAATATACCATTGATTTGTTGAATGTAAACGGGGCGGATGATTTTTGTATAATAAATTTTGAGAATTGGTATGCAACGCTTTTACCTTATTCCGAAAAAGAGGGGAATAAATACCCGTTACATAAATTCATTGAACCGTTTACCGAATTTGCAGATTATAATGTTCAATTATTATTACCCCAAAATTTTAATGTTGTTGCCCCGGGTGTGGCAGCAGTTAAAAACAAAGGTGAAAAGATTCTTTATTCTTTTACGGCGGAAAATATAAAACTTTTTAATTGGTTTTTACTCAACGGATTTAAAAAAATCGAGAAACAAATCTCTGTAAAAAAAGATTCGGTTAAACTGAATATTTTTTTGAAAGAAGATAAAAAAGAATACGCAAAACGATATATTGAGATAACACAAAACTATTTGAAAACTCTGTATTATTTTTCACCTTTTCCGTATCAACAACTGAACATAATAGATTTACCCGGAAGTTACAGTGGAAATAATAAATCGTATCCTGGAATTATTGCATTAAAAAGTGAATTGGTTGCTCCGATAAAAACTCAAAAAACAGAGTATCCTTTTGCGGAATTATTGGCTGAGCAATATTTCGGGAACATTGTAGGGAACAATAATCATAATGCGGCATGGTTGTCAAAAGGGATTTCCGCTTATCTTGCCGAGCGTATGGTGCGAAAATATTACGGCGATTTATTTTCATATTTTACGCTTGCCGATTATTATCCTGTTTACGGATTAAATTTTATGACTTTCGGCGGAATACCTTTAATTTATACAATTGCGGATATTGAAATACCCATAGGTGCACGATTTATTGGGGAATATTACAAGAACTTTATCTATTCGGATTTGTCAATGCCCGCTTGTGTTTTCCCGAATTATCATGCTTATTGGATTGTTTCAACTGTTAAACCTCAACTTGTTTTTCTTACATTGCATAATTACATGGGGGGCAAGTTCGATAAAAAATTACAACAATATTTTAATAAATATAAATTTTCAAATTCATCCGTTTCCGATTTTTTGAAGGTAATAATCGGAGACGAACCGGATAAGTTGAAAAATTTTTATATCGAACTTTTAACAAAAGGGAAAACATATGATTATGCTATAGCATACATAAAAAAAGCCGAAAGTAATAACTATAATATAATGTTAGAACGTAAAGCGGACGGGGTTGCTCCTGTTACCGTAACAGTTTTTACTGCAAAAAACAAATTGCAATTAAACTGGGACGGTAAAGCGAAATTTAAAATTATAACTTTTAAAAGTATAGATAAAGTTCTTAGAGCCGAACTTGATATAGATAACAAAAATCTTTTGGATTTAAACTTCACTAATAATTCCTACAACGTTCAAGAGCAATATTGGGGTGCTTCTTCTTTGGCTATAAGGGTTTTCTTTTGGTTTCAAAATGCACTGATGTTTATCGGAGGGGCGGGATGATAAAAATAATTTTCCGTGAAAGTTGGAGGTTAGTGCTTAAGAACAGAAAATTTATTTTCCTTTTGTGGGGAACAAATGTTGCACTTGCTCTTGTTTTAACAATCCCCGTATTTTCAATGCTGCAAGAATTTTTGCAACATTCAAATTGGAGCAATCTGTTAGCTCTGAACTTTAATTATTTTTGGTTGGAACAATTTTTAAATAGTAATAAAAATATTTTTGATAAACTTCCTCTCTTATTCATGAGTATTATCGGTATTAATGTTTTGTTACAACAGTTATACCAAGGTGGTTTAATCGCCGTTCTCAATAACCCGAAGAAAAATCATATTTCCGATTTTTTTTATAGCGGCGTTAAATTTTGGTATAGGTTTGTAAAAGTTTCGTTAATTGTTTTGTTAACATATATACTGCTCTTTATCGTCAATACAAAAATTGATGCGCTTATTTTGTCAGTTACGCAAAAGATAAATTCCGTTAGTTTGGATTTGTTATTGCGAACAATAAAATATTTGGTATTATTATTTTTAATCGGGATTATCTCTTTATTTTCGGAATATGTAAGGATTTATGTTGTATTAAAAGATATTGTTAAAATTCGGAAAGCCGTTAAATATATTCTTGTTTTTCTACGGCAGAAATTTGTTCTGGTTTTTACAGTGTTTTTTCTGGTTTCTCTTATCGGGGCGGCGGGAGCTGTTATATATAACCTTGTTGCCATTCTCATTCCGAGGTCCCCGTTTTATTTCTTAATTCTTACCTTTATTCTTCAGCAAATGTTAATTATTTTTAGACTTGTAATTACAATGTTTTTGTATGCAACCGAGGTCTATATTTTTACCGACCAAGATGCGGAAATAATTTATAAATAATTAGCGAGATACTATAAATGTCCTTATTGCCAATTACACTTTACGGTGATGCAATTTTAAGAAAAACCGCCGAACCGATTATAGCCATTGACGATGAATTAATCGGGAATATAAAAAATATGTTCGATACCATGCGTAATGCCAATGGAATCGGGCTTGCCGCAAATCAAGTAGGATTAGACAAAAAATTTTTTATTGTTGATTTATCGGGTGTTGAAGAATATGAGAATTCTGCTCCGCTTGTTGTTATTAATCCGGAAATACTTGAATACTCCGATGATATTGTAAGCATGGAAGAGGGATGTTTGAGTTTGCCGGATTTACGGGCGCCGGTTGAACGTTCCGAAATAATAAAATTAAAATATCTTGATACCGATGAAGAAGAACAGATAATAGAAGCAGATTCTTGGTTGGCAAGAGTTATTCTTCACGAGTACGATCACCTCATCGGGAAAATGATTCCGGATAGGGTAACACCGCGCATAAAAAAGAAATTGCAGAGTGAGTTAACAAAAATAATGAAACGCGATATCGATATAGATTATCCTGTTACCGAAAGAGGATAAAAAATGAATATTGTCTTTTTCGGTACACCGGATTTTGCAGTCCCCTCTCTTGATATATTGCACAAAAGCAAACATAATATTCTTGCTGTTGTTACGGCACAGGATAAAGAACGCGGACGAGGAAGAAAACTAAGCTATACCCCGGTAAAAGAGTATGCTCTCAAAAATGAAATTCCGATATTACAACCCGATAAACTAAAAGATGAAAATTTTATTGCTGAGTTAAAAAAATTAAATGCCGATTTGTTTGTTATTGTGGCTTTCAGAATTTTGCCCCGTTCGGTTTTTACTCTCCCTAAATTCGGTGCATTTAATCTTCACGGTTCTCTTTTGCCTAAATATCGAGGAGCCGCACCGATTCATTGGGCAATTATTAAAGGTGAAAAAATAACCGGAGTTACAACATTCTTTTTGGAAGACAAAGTTGATACCGGTAATATAATTTTACAGGCCGAACTACCCATTGAGGAGGAGGATAATCTTGGAACAATCCATGATAAGATGAGTTTATTGGGAGCCGAAGTTGTATTGGAGACAGTTAATTTAATTGAAGCGGGTAAGGTGAAACTCAAAAAACAAAACGAAGCTCTTGCATCGCCCGCACCTAAAATTACAAAAGAGCTGGGAAAAATTGATTGGAACAATACGGCGAAAAAAATTCATAATTTGATAAGGGGATTATCCCCGTTCCCCGGGGCATATTTTACGGTTAAAAATAGAAAATATAAAATCTTTAAATCCAAAATAATTAAAAACAAATCCCTTGCAATCGGTGAATTTGCGGAAACAAAAAAAGAAATTTTTGTCGGATGTGCAGATGGTGCAATTCAAATTTTGGAAATCCAACCGGAAGGACGAAAACGTATGAAAACCGAAGAATTTCTCAGAGGTTATTCTTTATCCCATAATTGATATAACCGGAGTTACAACAAATGATTTCGGATAATCAAATAATAATCAAAGGTGCACGAGAGCACAATCTTAAAAATATCGATTTAATAATTCCGCGTGATTCTTTTGTCGTAATTACCGGACTTTCCGGCTCCGGCAAATCTTCCCTTGCTTTCGATACAATATATGCCGAGGGGCAAAGGCGATATATAGAATCCCTTTCTGCATATGCCCGGCAATTTTTAGGGCAGTTGGAAAAACCGGATGTAGATTTGATTGAAGGATTAAGCCCTGCAATCTCCATCGAGCAAAAGGTAACAAGCGGAAACCCTCGTTCAACTGTAGGAACCGTTACGGAAATTTACGATTTTATGCGGCTCTTGTTTGCCCGTGTTGGTAAGCCCCATTGTTATCTGTGTGGCAGGCCTGTGGAAAAACAATCCTCAGAGCAAATTATTGATGCGGTTTTTGAAGAAAATCAAAATCGAAAAATTGAAATTTTTGCTCCGGTTGTAAGAGGACGCAAAGGGCATTATCGTGAACTGTTTGATGATATCCAACGGGATGGTTTTATACGTGCAAGAGTAGACGGCATAATTTACGAATTGAAAAAGGGTTTTAAAGTAGATAGATATAAACTGCACAACATCGAAATTTTAATTGATAAAATTAATGTTACCGCAAAGTCCCGCAGGCGGATTTCTTCTTCAATAGAGATTGCATTGAATTACGGCGGCGGTTTGGTTATAATTGCTTCTGCCGATAAAGATAAACTTTATAGCCGTGAATTAGCTTGTCATTACTGCGGAATAAGTTATCAGGAACTTGCTCCGAATTCCTTTTCATTTAATTCACCTTACGGTTCGTGCCAGGCATGTGAAGGACTTGGGGAAATGAAAACATTGGATGTCAATTTAATTATTCCCGATTGGAATAAATCAATTAACGAAGGAGGTATTGAAGCTCTTGGCAAGCCGAGAAATATTTGGTTCTTTAGCCAGTTGAAAGGTGTTGCCAAGCATCTCGGTTTCGATTTTGATACTCCGTTAAAAAAGTTAACCGATAAGCAATTAAATGTAATTCTTAACGGCAGCAAAGAAAAAATTGAATTCGAATATAACTACGGTGCCGGTAAATCCGTTACTTATAAACACAAATTTTCAGGGATATTAAATTATGTTAAACATTATTTCGATAAAACTTCCTCGGTAAAAATCAGAGAGTGGGCAGAATCTTTTATGACAACACAAACTTGTGAAGTTTGTAACGGGGGAAGGTTAAAAAAAGAGTCGTTGGCAGTATTGATTAATGGGAAGAATATCAGCGAAATTACTTTACTTTCAATCGAACGTGCTTATAATTTTTTTGAAGAGATAAATTTTAAAGAGAGAGAAAAACTGATTGCTTCTCCCATTCTAAAAGAAATTACCGAACGTTTACGCTTTTTGCTTAATGTGGGACTTGATTATTTAACTCTCGGACGTTCGGTACGAACGCTGTCTGGTGGAGAATCGCAAAGAATAAGATTGGCAACACAAATAGGTACCCAACTTGCCGGGGTTCTTTATGTACTTGATGAACCGAGTATAGGATTGCATCAAAGTGATAACATTAAATTAATTAATTCTCTTAAAAATTTACGCAACCTCGGTAATACCGTAATTGTTGTTGAGCATGATAAAGAAACAATTGAAAGTGCTGATTTTATTGTGGATTTAGGTCCCGGGGCGGGAGAACATGGAGGAAAAGTTTGTGCTGCAAAAAGAGCAGATGAATTATTAGATAATAAAAATGTTTCATCTTCGTTAACGTTGAAATATTTGAACGGTAATAAAAAAATTGAAATTCCAAACAATAGAAGAAACGGCAACGGAAAAACCCTTGCGGTTATTGGGGCAAAAGGGAATAACCTAAAATCGGTTGATTTGAAAATACCTATGGGAACTTTAACCGTTGTTACAGGAGTAAGCGGCTCCGGAAAATCTACACTTATTAATAACACTTTGGTAAAAATTTTAATGCGAAAAATTTATAAATCCAAAGTTATTCCGCTTCCGTATACCAACGTTAAGGGAATTGAGAACATTGATAAAATAATTGAGATAGATCAGGCTCCAATCGGAAGAACACCCCGTTCAAATCCGGCAACATATACGGGATTGTTTACTTTTATTCGCGATTTATTTACGGAATTGCCCGAATCGAAAGTACGAGGTTATAAAGCGGGAAGGTTTAGTTTTAATGTTAAAGGCGGACGGTGCGAAGAATGCCAGGGAGCGGGATTAAAAAAAATTGAAATGAATTTTCTTCCCGATGTTTATGTAGAATGCGAAGTTTGTAAAGGGAAACGTTATAACAGAGAAACTTTGGAAATACTCTTCAAAACAAAATCTATAAACGATATCTTGGAAATGCGGGTTGCCGAAGCTCTTGACTTTTTTGCAGACCATCCCAGAATTCTGAGAAAAATACAAGCCCTTTACGATGTTGGACTTGGGTATATTAAATTGGGGCAACAGGCAACAACACTTTCCGGGGGCGAAGCCCAGCGAGTAAAATTGGCAACCGAATTAAGTAAGGTAAGTACAGGCAAAACCCTTTATGTGTTAGATGAACCTACTACGGGATTGCATTTTGAAGATGTTAAAATATTACTAAGCGTGTTGAATAAGCTTGTAGATAAAGGGAATACCGTTGTTATTGTTGAACATAATTTGGATGTAATAAAAGTTGCCGATTACGTTATAGATTTGGGTCCGGGTGGAGGCGAGTACGGTGGCGAAATAATTGCGGAGGGAACACCCGAAAAAATTGCCGAAAATAAAATAAGTTTAACTGGAAAATTTCTCGCAAAAGAATTGAAAAAATAGGAGAAAATTAAATTGCACAATACGTAGGTATTGAGTAGTAATTTTATACTATATGCCAAACCCAAATCTGTAACCGATATTAAATTCCATATTATCTGCTTTTGAAAAATCGTAAAAACGTAAATTAACACCGGCAGAAAAATTATTTAATATATAATATTTCATTCCCAAGCGTTGATATATTTTGGGAATTTCGCCGGGATTTTCTCCGTAAATATAATAACCGACCCCCACCAATCCTTCCATCTTATAAATTACCAACGAATATTGAGCAAAAATACCTGCACGTATTTTATCAGATGTTGAAGAATCTATTTTTTTCTTTTCATCGGTTGCATTATCATATTTATATTGTACCCCAAGGGAATTATCAATTTCAATATCAGCCCCCAACCCTATTTTGCTGTTGTATGCAATCTGTTTATTTACAGTTGCAATAAGCGTATAAACATCAAAAGATTCTCTTTTTAAGCTGTCGTATTTATCCCCCGGGTTTTTAGGATTTATTACATTGTAAACTTCGCTTTTGCTGCCGTATGTAAGAGAAAATGCAAGTTCGTAATTAGGCTTAAATTCCGGAAGTTTGCTTACAATAAATTTCGGTCGTTTGTTTTGGAAATGATAGGATAAGTTAATTCTTGGTGCTAAAAGATTTACGCCGGCGTTTGGCTGTTTGGATGAACCGTTAGAAAAATGTGAAAATGATAACTGTCCGCTTATATTCCAATGCTTGGAAATTTCATAAGAATATTTAATTCCTACATCAATGTAAACGGATTTACCGGCTCCGATTACCAAGTTATAAGGATTTGCTTCTGGATCAAATTCTTCCCAATCATATGCCAAACCGAAACCGAATTCCGCACTGACGAAAGAATCTTTATATCGTTTAAAAGGCCAATTGAAAAATCCGTAAATTGCCGAAGGAGTTCCCAATTCCGTATTATTAAAAAACGTTGCACCGTAAATACCAATGCCGTAGCTGGGAAAATTAAACACCTGATGCCATGCCTTTGAACCGTCGGTTTGCCAGCCGAATTCCGCGCGTAACGATTGGAAATAATTAATCGGTTGTCCCGTGGCATTTTCTCCCTGTAAAAATTCCGAAGTTTGTAGTACACTTCCGGCTTGATATCCCAAACGTAAATAATGGTGTGTGGCGGTAGTATCTTGTGCCAAAAAAAATCCGGAAGTAA